>Ga0272441_10007315_pt1 | contig 17993 bp, 18 predicted proteins | sample SSMProp6N_FD_193582 | JGI IMG/M metagenome (GOLD analysis project Ga0272441, IMG submission 193582) | Marine sediment archaeal communities from Little Sippewissett salt marsh, Falmouth, MA, United States - SSM-Prop-6N | ecosystem: Environmental > Aquatic > Marine > Wetlands > Sediment ... | reverse complement strand
CCCGGCCTGGATCTGTGTCCAGGGCACTTCCTGAGTATCGGCATCGGCGCGATCGGTCATTCTGTAGTAGAAATATACAGCGGAATCTCCGGGGAATCTGTACACTGAATCGATGCGTTTGAGCCTGGTGCCCGTGTAGCCCAGATCGAAGGTGCGGCTCACGAAGGTTCCCACCCGACTTTCGTAGCGGTCCAATTTGGGTGCAACCACGAAGAGGCGGGAGACGCGCAGCTCGTCCACGAATCCGGTAAACCGCTGACCGATGCGCAGCTGTCCGGGCCCGGCATTTCCCACGAAAGGACGGTTGATCGTACCTCTTTCGCTGCCCGAATCCGTCGTATACCTGATCGCCTCAGGAATGCCGTCGACCAGGTATTCCAACATTCCTAGATTACTGTCGTAGCGAAGCAGATGATGATGCCAATCTCCCGGAACCAGTGCGGTCACTCCTTCCATGCGTACGGAGTTGCCACCCCCGGCCGGCCCGACGAAGAAATTTTCAAAAGCCCAAACCAGGCGTCTGTCCCGAACACCACAGCGCAGCTCCTGGGGAATCACCACATCCCCATTCCACCGAGCCCCCTGCCAGAGCAGCAGCTGCTCACCGTCGCTCAACAGCGCCGGATACATCCAAAACTCGATACTGAAATCCTCAAGCCAAGTGCCCTGGCCGAAGAGAGCTTCGGGGAGGGGAAGTAAATGCAAACCGCGGCTTGCACCATTGAATCCTCCGCTCGCCGTTCCGAGCGCGGCGACGCGGCTCAGCAGCATATCCTCGTCCTCTACCCGATACCGCCCGGAGCGATCGTCAAAGGGAACACTGTCAAAATGAATCAAAAGATCGGTTTGGGCATCCGCGGAGTATTCCGCCTCTTTCAGGACCAGATCGTCGCCGCCCCATCGGCCGGTTTGCAGAACAAGGTTCCGGGTAAGCGATACGTCCCGCCAGTGGTCCTCCCGTCCCAGAACGATCTCACGATCCAGGGCGGCGAGAGCGCCGGCGCAGAGGAGGAGAAACACGCATGTACATAGAGTTATCTTTTTCACGATTCTTCTATACATTATAATCGGAACGCCCAGAATACAACATGAACCCCGGGACGCGAGAAATCCAGAAACCTGAACTGGTGGAAAAACTGAAAAATGTGCCGGCTTCTCCCGGCGTGTACATCCTCAAAAGCGCCGATGGCAAAATTTTGTACGTCGGCAAGGCCAAGAGTCTGAAAGTGCGAACTCGCGCCTACTTTACCGAGAGCCGGGACATCAAAACCAGGCACCTTCAGGCCCGCATCGGCGATCTCGAGGTTATTCCAACCGGAAGCGAGGCCGAGGCCCTGCTTCTGGAAAACAATCTCATTAAACGCTGGAAACCGAAATACAATATCAACCTCAAGGATGGAAAGACCTATCCGGTTATTCGTCTGACCAACGAGGAGTTTCCGCGGGTGTTTCGCACGAGGCGTATCCTCTTCGATGGATCCAAGTATTACGGCCCGTTTCCCAAGGTTGGTGCCATTGATCTGTACCTGAACATCATCGACAAGCTGTTTCCCCTGCGGAAATGCAAGGGTCCGGTAAACGGCAAGAAACAGCCTTGCTTCTACTTCCACATCGGTCGCTGCGCCGGTGTGTGCGCCGGGAAAATCAGTCGCGAGGAGTACCTTCAACGGGTGGAGCGCGTGAAGATGCTCCTGTCCGGCCGGACCGAAGAGTTGACGCGGGAGCTACGGCAGAAGATGAAGCACGCGAGCGACCGATTGGAGTACGAGCGAGCTTCGGGATACCGGAATCAACTCGAGGCGCTGGCCTCCCTGTCGGAAGAGCAGAAAGTCGTTGATTTTCAAAAAGAAGCAAGGGATTACGTGGGTTACTGGAGCGAAGAAAATCGGGTCCGCCTGACCGTGCTTCAACTGCGGGCCGGAAAGCTGATCGGCAGAGACTCGATGCTGCTGGAGAACTACACGATCGAGGAGGAGTTCCTGCCCGCTTTCCTGGGACAATACTACGGAGGCCGAAACGCTCAACCGGCGATCCTGTACCTGCCGGCGGAGCTGGAAGCGACGCACTCGGGAGCGCTTCTGGAGAGCTATCTGCAGGAGCTCACCGGCTCCCGCATCGCCGTGAGCTTCCCGAAGCGGGGCAGGCACGCGCGCCTGGTGCGAATGGCCGTGGAAGGTGCTCGTTTTCGACTGGAGGCGGAGGGGAAACGCAAACAACAGGCCCTGGAGAGCCTTCAGGACAGTCTGGGGCTGAAATACCTGCCGCGCCATATCGAGGGATTCGATATCGCCCACCTGTCGGGCAAACAAACGGTTGCCTCCGTTGTGAATTTCCGCGACGGCAGGCCGCGAAAGAGCGGCTACCGTCACTACCACATCCGATCGCTGGGCGGACGGATCGACGATTTTGAAGCCATACGGGAAGTAGTGGCGCGCCGCTACACGCGGCAGCTGAATGAAAACGCGAAACTTCCCGATTTGATCCTGATCGACGGCGGAAAGGGACAGGTCAGCTCGGCGGCCGCTATGCTCAAAGCCCTTGAAGCTCCCGACATACCGATCGTGGGCCTGGCCAAGAAGCATGAACAGCTGTACCTGCCGGGACGATCCAAACCCCTGATCCTCCCGGAAAGCTCCGAAGCCCTCCGGCTGCTGCAGGCTGTCCGCGACGAGGCCCATCGTTTCGCCACCACCTTCCACAAGCGCATTCGTGCCACCCAACTCAACACCTCGGTGCTGGAGCGTGTGCGGGGCATCGGAACGAAACGCAGCAAGGCGCTGCTCTCCACTTTCGGTTCGCTGGACGATATCCGCAAACAACCACCGGAGGCGGTCGCACGGGCGGCAACCTTGAGCATCCAGCAGGCCAGGGATCTGCTCGACTACCTCTCAAAACTGGAATCATAGCTCATCGGCGACGCACTATCGGCGCACAACCGGCTGGACGGTACTCCGGACCCGCAAAATCGATTTGTCAATCGGGAAAATCATCAGTATATTTGCGCGCGTACGTTTTACGAAGTGGGTATTTTTTATGAAACGGATAGTAATTACCGGCGCCGTCCTGCTGGTGGCATTAGCCGCGGGGGCGCTGGAGCTGTTGCCCCCCATGGACAGCTACTGGATTTCCTCGGGTGCGGGATATCGCGACGATCCGATGGGAGGCAAGGAGGAATCTCAGCTTCACAAGGGACTCGACCTGGTTGGACCGCCTCGGTCCCCGGTGAAGGCCGCGGCCCCAGGCGTGGTCGCCGAGCATTGGCCCGCACCCAACGGCTACTTCAAGGGTCATCCGGTGTACGGAGGACTGTTGGTCATCGATCACCTCGACGGCACGTTCACCCTTTACGGTCACCTGTCCACCACCTATGTCGGTGAAGGAGAGCGGGTGGAGGCTGGAGAGATCATCGGCAGGCAGGGGAACACCGGTATATCCACCGGAGAACACCTGCATTTCGAGCTAATCGTCAATCCGCTGCTGTACCTTTCCGAGGGAGCGAATATAGTGCAGGACGGCACAAAGCGATAGGGGAAGAGGGGATTAAAAGCGAAAGGGCCTTTCGGAAAAGGTCCCCCTGCCTCCGTTCTCAATGAGGTAGTACAGGAACAGCTGCAGAAGGTTCTGGTGCAGGGCGCTTCCCAGGGCGCGAACGCGGTAGTCGAAACGGGCGATCAGCTGAATGATCGCCTGCAGCTCCTGCAAGGTGTAGCGACGGGTCCCTTCGGCATAGATCCTCTGCATGCGCTTTCCCATGATTTTTGCCCGTGCGAATGCATCCTCGTAGGAGTACTGTGCCTCGAGCAGCTGCTTGAGGTTTTTCAGCCTCCGAATCTGGTACAGCACTCCCCCCAGCAAGCCCACCGGATCGGCTTCGCGACTGAGCAGCAGCTTCGCCAGCACCTCCAATGAGCCGTTGAAATCCCTGCCGGATATCTTGTCGAACAGGGTGAACACGTTTTCGTCCTTGCTGTGGTAGAGGATCCGCTCGATATCGGCATACCCGATCTCGCTGTTCGCTCCGAAATACAAGGCGAGTTTTTCGCATGCGTCCTTCAGTTCTCTCGTGTTGTTTTCCACCATCTCGAGCAGGAACTCGGCGGCTCGGGGATCGATGCGGATATTCCGCGTCTTGAAATATTTCTGGATCCAGTCCTTCTTCTGGTTCTCGAACAGCTCCCAGAAAATCACCTTGTTTTCCTTCGGTACCAGCCTCTCGAGCCGCTTGTCGATTCTCCCGATCTGTTCTGAGAACATCAGCAGACAGCTCTGCTCGGCGGGGGCCGCCGCGTATTCGGCCAGCTGATCCAGTTCCTTCTTCCTGGTCAGACATTCGACGTTTCTCAAAGCAACGATTCTGTAGGGAGAGAACAGGGAGCCGTTGCGCAGAACGGCAAGAACCTCGGCCAACTCACTGTCGAAGGAGTAGAAGCGATGCAGCTCCGGGGCCTGGCCGACCTGTTTGCCGATGCGAGCGATCAGCTTGCGGACATACGAATCCTTCTCGCCCTCCTCCGGCCCCAGTAAAAGGTACAGGGCGTCGCGTTTACTCATAATTACGGATCAAAAAAAGAAGCTTGCCGAGAATTCGTACGTTTTGGGTGTAGATGGGGGGATAGGCGGGGTTTTCCGCCTTGAGCATGACCCGGTTTTTTTCCAAAAAGAAACGCTTGAGCGTAACCGCTTCGTCCACCAGAGCAACCACTACATCTCCGTTATCGGCCGTGCTCTGATGACGAACCACGGTGATATCCCCGTCGAAGATACCCGCCTCCTTCATGCTGTCACCCTTGACGCGGAGGGCAAAGTAGTTGCCCGAGCGCAGATATCCCTGGGGCACGGCCAGATTTCCATCCATGTTTTCTTCGGCAAACAGAGGCTTGCCGGCGGCCACGGAACCGAGAATCGGGATCGAACGGTATTGATCGTCGTGGTACAAATCGCCGTCGCCGAGCACCTTGATAGCCCGTGAACGGTTGAGATTGCACTCAATTACTTGCTTTTTCTGCAGCGCTTTCAGATGATCGTAGGCGCCTTTGACCGAAACACGCAGGTGTTCGGCGACTTCCCGGACGGTCGGAGGGTACTTGTAGGTACGGATGTAGGTCTTGATGTACTCCAAAACCTCCTTCTGACGAACCGTTAGACCCTTCATCCTACCTCTTGATCTCTATTCCATGCTTTTTGATCTTGTTGTGCAGGTGGGAAGGCGTAATCCCCAACACTCTGCTGGTGCGCGTGATATTCTGCTCGTTTTCCTCAAGCTTTCTGACCAGAAACTCCCTCTCGAACTCGTCCTTGGCTTCGTTGAGCTTCATGCTCTCGAAGCCCTTGAGCGTCTCCGTCTTATCCCAATCGCTGCGACTGGTGAGGAAACGCCTGACAGAGTCGGCGGAGATCACCTTCTCCTCGGTCATTATGTTAATGCGCTCTATGAAATTTTTCAACTCTCTGATGTTCCCGGGCCAGGCATACGTGCGCAGCAGCTGCAGAGAACTCTGGGAAAAATGTCTGGCCTCGCCCTCCGCAGCCTGTTTGAACTTGATCATGAAGTATGCGATGAGAGCGGAAAGATCCTCAATCCTCTCCCGCAGCGCAGGCACGTGGATCGGGATCACGTTGATGCGGAAGTACAGATCCTCGCGGAAGCGGCCGGAACGGATCTCCTCCTGGATATTCTTGTTGGTGGCGGTGATCACGCGCACGTTCACACTGACCGATTTCTCGCCGCCGATTCGCTCGAACTTCATCTCCTGGAGCGCTCTCAACACCTTGGCCTGCGTGCTCAACGACATGTCGGCGATTTCATCGAGAAACAGGGTACCGCCGTCAGCCAGCTCGAATTTGCCCTTGCGTTGGGCATGGGCGTCGGTGAAGGCGCCCTTCTCGTGGCCGAACAATTCACTTTCGATCAACGTTTCCGGAATCGACGCACAGTTCACCTCCACAAACGGTGCGTCTGCTCGCGATGATCGGCGGTGAATCTCTCTGGCCACCAATTCCTTGCCGGTTCCGTTTTCCCCGAGGATCAGAATACGCGCATCGCTGCCCGCACTCTGCACGATCAACTCCCGGACCTTCTCCATCGCTTCGCCGGAGCCGATCATCTCGTCTTCCAGCAGGATACTCTGTTTCAGGTCCCGGTTTTCCCTCTTCAACTCTTCCATCTTGAGGGCGTTTTCTACCACCGTGATCGTCTTGTCCAGAGACAGCGGTTTCTCCAGGAAGTCGAAAGCACCGATCTTCACCGCCTGTACGGCCATGTTGATGTTCGCGTGCCCGGAAATCACCACCACTTCGACATCAGGCCATCTGTCACGAACCCGCTTGAGCACATCGATTCCGCCCATATTCGGAAGCCACACATCCAGGATCACAAGGTCCACGGTTCCGTTTTCCAGAACCTCAAGAGCGCGAAAACCGTCCTCTACGGCCACGACCCGATGGCCCTCGTCTCCCAATACGTCCTGCAGAACCTCGCGGATTCCCTGTTCGTCGTCAACAACCAGAATCGTACTCAAAAACTTTCACCCCAGCGGTAGATCGATGATGAACGTCGTACCCACATCTTCCTGAGTTTCGAACCAGATGGTTCCATCATGATCGAAAACGATACGCTCGACAATAGCAAGACCCAGGCCGGCGCCTTCCGATTTGGATGTGAAGTAGGGTTCGAACACCCGGCCCCGGATCTCCTCGGGAATCCCGGCGCCTGAGTCCTTGATCCATATACGACAAAACTGTCGATTCTCCTTGTGCACCACGGCGGAGCGGATCGTAACCTCCCCCTCCCGCGGCATGGCCTGAATCGCATTTCGAATAAGATTGGCGAACACCTGTTTGATCTGACCGGGATCGGCACGAATGATGATCTGCTCCTCTACACGGCTGAAGTCCATCGTCACCCCGGCTGAAAGATCCGCGTACATGGCTGCCACCTCCTCCACCAGCTCCCGCAGCCGCACGGACTGCAGCCTCGGCATGGGCAGGCGTGCAAACTCGCGGAACTCCACCAGCAGATCGTTGAGATTGTCCACTTCTCTGATGATGGACGACACCGATGCTTTCAAAACCTTCTGAAACTCCGGCGCCCCGGTCTGAGAATCGGTATCGTATTTTTTTAGGATTCTCTGCGCGGATAGTTTGATCGGGGTCAGCGGGTTCTTTATCTCGTGAGCCAGGCGCTGAGCAATCTCCTGCCAGGCGGAGATCTTCTCGCTCTGTTTCAGCTTCTCCCTGGAATGGGACAGCTCCGAAACCATCCGGTTGAACGAACCAACCAGATGAGACAGCTCGTCCGCCGAACGACTGAGGATACGGATCGAGTAGTCGCCCTCGGCGACTCTTCGGGTGGCCTCCTCCAGGTTGACGATCGGGCGGATGATTTCTTCGGTCAGGAGAAAACTGACCAGGATCGACAGCAGAAAAATGGGAAAAGAAAAGAAGAAGTAAAAAAAGATCAACACCAGTCGAAATAGCCGTTTGTAACGGTTCAGCTGATTGAATATCTCCAGACTCTCGGTCAAACGCCGCGCCTGAACGTCGAACCCCTCGGGCATGAGCCTGCCCACGACCACGGTGTAGCGCGCCCCCTCCAGTTCGAAGGTCGCGGCGTTGCGCAGGATACTGGCATCTTCCCGATCCTCCTTTGGAAGATCTCCCGTGCGCTCGTCGAAGGTTCCGATCGACTGCATTCTGCCCTGCGGCTGCCCGCGAAACATTTCCTCTCTCCCCTCCGAGTCGAACACCTGGACAAATTGAATCTCCGAGTTCACGGTGTTTAGGTTCTGCCAGAGCCTCTCCGGATTGCGCCTCAGATCCTGTAGAATAAACGGCATCAGCGGGCTCTGGTTAAACCCCCTCAGGTTTTCCACGGTCGCACGGTAGTACTCCAGGGAAATGGACAAACCACCGCGCAGCGCTTCGCCGAGCTGTGCTTCGAGCCAGAAATTGATGGCGGTGTTCACGAAGGAGACGCTCAATAGCGCCTGCGGGATCGAGGAAAGAAGGGCGATGATGACGAAGAACATGATCAGCCGGGTCTTGAGCCGGGAACCGGGTCTGCGATTCGCACGTTCGCGAATCAGGCGTACGATCTGATACACGATCAGCCCCAGCAGAATCAGTGGAAAGGCGATGGCCACCCCATACACCACAATATTCGCCTGCGCCTCAACTCCGGCCAGATTGATAAGTATCTGATGGGAAAAAACCACGATCAGCGCGATCAAGACGATGAAAATCAGAATCAGAACAAGAAGGCCTACGGATGTTGTACTGGACTGGAAGGCTCTCAAGGCTTGAGATCCACCTCGATCCAGGGGGTGGCAAAGGAGCTTTCCGAAGAGAACAGGGTAATGATACTAAGAGGTGCGATAATCTTCACAGGCATCATTCTCACCCGCGCCATCAGGTAGTGATCCTCCTCGATCCCCCCGTCGAGTTCGGCGATTTCGGTTCGGGGCAGGGAGAAGAAGGCGTCCAGGAACTTCGCCTCGGAGGCGTAGGCGCCTACGATCCGTCCGTCCCTCTGTATCTTATACCTGTTTTCGAAGAAATCAAAACTGGCAACCTGGGACACCCGTTTTTCGGAGTGAAGGCGATCACCCAAAAACGCGAAAAACCCCTGGTTTCTCCTGTACAAGCGAAGCTGGAAGGTGATCTCCGCCCTCAAACCGTCCCAAAGCGAAGCCAGCACCTCCTGGTTGTGGGAATCCGAATACTCGACAGCCGCGTACACTTTTGCTCCGCTGAGGGTGGCATCCAGACGGGCCTGTTGTGAACAGGCACCTGCGGAGCTCAGTAGCAAAACGAGCAGAAGGCACGGGATCTTCGCTTTACTCCTCCTCAAACTTGTTTTCGAAAAGCCTGCAGATTGCCTCGACGGCCTGTTGTTCATCATCGCCGTCGGCGATGATCTTGATCGGAGTGTTGTACGTGGCGGCCAGGGTGAGCACTCCCATGATCGATTTACCGTTGATTCGTTCTCCGTCCTTTTCCAGCTCGATACCGGCATCGAAGCGATTCGCCGTCTGTACGAGCAGGGCGGCCGGGCGTGCATGGATACCAGCCCGATTCTTGATGGTAACGGTTCGTTCAACCATGAGTTTCTACGGTCTTTTGCTGTCGTTTCAGGTCTCGCTCAAGAAGATTGCTCTCGCGCTTTCGGTCTCCAGCCAGCGCATTACGTTTTTGGAAAACTCTTTCGCCGAGTAGTATCCCATCTTCTTCAGCCGTTCGTTCATAGCCGCCGTTTCGATGATAACGGGTATATTTCTACCCGGTTTCACCGGTATAACGATATAGGGGACCTGTACGCCGAGTATCTCCGTGAAGTTCTCTTCCGCACCGATCCGGTCGTAATTTTTCTCTGCGTCCCAATCCTCAAGCCGCACGGCCATCTGGATCTGCTTCTTGTCGCGGATCGATCCGACGCCGAACAGATGGGTGATATTGATGATGCCCAGACCCCTGATCTCCATATGGTGGCTGGAAACCCCCGTTCCGGTACCGATCAGGATATTGCCCCCCACCCGGCGGATCTCCACCAGATCATCGGCTACCAGCCTGTGATTCCTTTCCACCAGCGCCAAAGCGGTCTCGCTCTTGCCCACGCCGCTGTCGCCCTGGATCAGCACGCCAATGCCGAACACCTCCACCAAAACCCCGTGTACACTCTGTTTGGGAGCAAAAACATTGCTCAAGACCCTCAGCACACGCGTGGTGAACTCCGAGGAGGGTAGATCGCTTTGCAGAACCGGGCAGCCGGCCTTTTCGGCGAGCTTCAGAAAATCCGTCGTCGGTGTTTGAGAGTGAGTAAATACGCAGCAGGGGATCTCGCAGGAGAACAGCCTTTGCAGACTGTCGGTGTTACGCTCCGCGGTCAACTTTTCCAGATATGCGGTCTCCCCGCGCCCAAATATCTGAATGCGCTGGAAGGCGAAATTGTCATAGAAGCCGCTGAGCTCGAGCCCCGGTCTGTTGACCTCCGGCACCTTCAGCTCCCGCACCAACCCCGCCCGGCCGGCGATGCACTTCAGGTTCAACGCGTCCCTGTCTCTCAGATCCAGTTGCAGCAGATCCAGAACCGTGATTTTCTTCATGACTCCGGGGTTTCAGCCTCCGTGCTGCGCACGCTTTCATGCCCTTTGTGATCCTGAATTTTCTTCTTCTCCTTGATCACCTTCAACTCCAGCTTGTCGAACAGAGCGTCGATTCCCTCAAAAACATCATAACTCTTCACCTGCACGTGGTTGGAATTGCCCCAACGAAAATTGATATTCGCCTCCATTCGATACTGGCTCTTCTCCTGGGAAACGAATAGGAGCAAATCGATGATGTGTTCGCTCACGAAATCGAGACGATGCAGTTTCTTGTCGATATACTCCCGCATCTTATCCGTTATCTCGACGTGAACTCCTTTGACATCGATGTTCATGCGATCCTCCTATCTGTGATGAGAACTCATGATATCGAGTTCTTTGCGGTATTTAGCAATTGTCCTCCTGGCGATCCGAACTCCCTTGGTTTCCAGTACTTCTCCAATCTTCTGGTCGGTCAGTCGCTTGTTACTGCCCTCCTCCTCGATGATCTCCCGGATCATCTGTTTCACCCCCTCCTTGGAGAATCGACCGCTGCCGGAAACCGGGTTTGTGAAGAAATATTTGAGCTCGAAGATACCCCACTCGGTCTGGATGTACTTGCCATTGGTGACCCGACTGACCGTAGCTTCGTGCACGCCTATTTCCGCAGCGATGTCCTTCAGGGACAACGGCACCAGGTACTTGGAGCCCTTTCTGAAAAAATCTCTCTGGAATTCGACGATCGCCTTGCAAACCTTCAGCAGGGTCTGGCTCCGGCGCCGAATGCTGTTGATGAACCAACGTGCTTCATGCACGCCGTTTTTTACGAAACGTTTCAGCTCCTTCTGCTTGTACTGCTCCTCGTGATCCTGAATGCTGGCATAAAAGGAATTAATGCCCAGGACGGGGATATCCTCATCGTTGAGCACGATAACCAGCTCCCCCTCATGAACCTTGACCATCACATCGGGAATCACGTAGCGCGGCTGCTCCGTAGAGAAATTGCGCCCGGGGAAAGGATCGAACTCACGCAGGAATTCCTTGACCTCCATCACCTGTTTCACGCTGAGGCGCATGCTGCGGGCGATTTCCTTGTATTTTTCCCTCTCCAGTTGCTCGAGATGGTTCTCGACGATCTCCTTTGCCATCGGCAGGGGATCGGGATGAAGCGCGATCTGCACCGTGATCGCCTCCCGGTAATCCCTCGTACACGTGCCTACCGGGTCGAATCCCTGTATCATTTGCTTGACCCGGTTCACCACGGTCAGCTTTTCCTGGCTGTTCTGTCGTTCCGGAGACTTGAGAGGATATCCCTCGATATCGAGATTCAACAGCAGAGTCTCCGGCTCCTCGATGTGAAAGCCATGCTCATCGAGATTGCGGATCAGATACTCTCCGATGCGGAACTCCTCCGGGCTGATCGGCTGCAGGCGCAGCTGCCAGAGCAGGTGCTCGTGAAGGGACTCCGGACGGGTGAGAACACCCTCGATGAACTTGCGGTGAGCATCCTCGCGACTGTTCGCCCCCTGAACCTTGATGTATCCCGGATCCGACGTATTTTCGAAATACTCCTGCTCTTCGGAGGTGCGCCTGCCCGTGTCGTCGAGAGACACGAGGGAGTTCTCTTCCACCACCTCCAAGGCCGGATTTTTCTCCAGCTCCTGCTGGATTGTATCCCTCAGCTCCAGCAAAGGCAGGGACATGATCTTTATCGCCTGGTACAGTTGAGGTGTCATGCGCAGCTGCTGCTGCTGTTTCAATACCAACTTCTGTGACTGTGCCATGGACTCCGTTCCGGATCTATCCCGCTCCCGACATAGTTTCTTCTCTCTTCAAATTTGAATGTAAAGACGCGGAATGTCAACGGTGGCTTTTCAAGGCGGGAGGGCTTTTCTACATTTGAAACTCTTCGCCCAGGTAGATCCTACGCGCGATCTCACTGCCCAGCAACTCATCCTTGGGACCGGCCACCACGATTTCTCCGAGATTGATGATATAGGAACGGTGGGTGATCTCCAATGTATCCCGGACATTGTGGTCGGTAATCAGTACGCCGATGCCTTTCTTGGAGAGCTCTACGGTGATACGTTTGATTTCATATACCGCAATCGGATCGATTCCGGCGAAAGGCTCGTCGAGAAGCAGAAATTGCGGTTCGATGGCCAGGGAGCGAGCGATCTCGGTGCGGCGTCGCTCCCCTCCGGACAGCGTGTACGCTTTCTGTTTTCGCAGATGCTTGATGCCCAACTCCACGAGCAGGGTTTCCAGCTTTGCCTTCTTTTCCGCGTGCCGAAGATCCGGACGGGTTTCCAAAATGGCGAGGATGTTCTGTTCCACGGTGAGTTTGCGAAAGACCGAGGGTTCCTGGGGCAGATAGGAGATGCCGTGGCGAGCCCGTTTGTACATCGGAAGCCCCGAGATACTGTGACCATTTAGGTAGATCTTGCCCCGATTGGGCTTGATAAACCCCACGATCATGTAAAAAATCGTGGTCTTGCCCGCCCCGTTCGGCCCGAGCAGTCCAACCACCTCCCCCACGCCCATGGAGAAACTTACGTCCCGAACCGCTTGTTTCTTGCCGAAGAACTTGACCAGACCCTCAACGGAGAGGGTGCCGTGTGCATCCGGACGCCCCGCGCCCGAGGATGCGCGGACCCGCTTCACTGTTCCGCTCCTTGCTCCGTTCCCAGATTCGAACGTACCTTGCCCTGAATATCTCCCTCCAAACGGATCGTGTCGGTGTTCAAATCGATATAGATCTTCAGCGCGCGATACTCGTCTCCCTTCCAGTTGACTACGGGCATCCCGGACAGCTCCACCTTGTCCTCGCTGCGCTGGTAGCGGGCATACTCGGCCCGGCAAACCAGATCCTCCTTGAGAATTCGAACACCGATCTGAACAACGGTCTCGTCGCTATCCTCCCAATTCTCGAGGAATCCTCCCTTTACCACGATTTCGTTCTTCTCGTCCAGCATGACCACATTCCCACGCACCCGCACGATTCGCTCCTGCCGATCGTAGAACAGGTATCGACATGTCAGTTCGATCTGTTTCTGTTCGTTGACGATGCGAACATCTCCCTCGCACGATATATAGCGGAACTCATCTCCGTACAACTCCACCCGATCCGCCCAGATACGGTTTTCCTCGGTATGAACCGTGGCCGCCCCCGTCAATACCGTGCGTTCCTTGCCCTTGGCCAGCACGGTTTCCATCCTGTCGCCCTGGAAGGAAAAGGTTTGCGCCCACAGCGAGGCACACAGACTTGCCAGCAACAGGGAAAGCCGGCAGATCCTACTCATCTTCCTGCTGCTCAACATAACTGCCGCGAACGCGTGATGAGAACTTCAGTTCCTTCCGGCGAAAATCGGCGGAAAAACCCCGTCCCTCCACAAAAGAACCGTCGTCCGTCTGCAGACGTACCGCCTGCCCGTCGTCCGCCACCAATCTCCTCCCTTCCCGAGTCCAGGTCAGCCGGCCGGCCTTCAGAGACGCCTGCTGCTCTGGGGAATAAATCACGATCGATCCGCTGACCGTGGCATCCTCACTGTCGATCTTGAAGACCGCGTTGTCGGCCCGCGCCTCGATGAGCAGGTCGCCGTTCTCATCGTACTCCTGAAACACGGCCCCCTGGAGAACGATTTCCTTTCGTTCACCGTAAGTTTCGGCACGTTCGGCCTCCAGGACCACCCACACCCGCCCCCCGGATACAATGGTGTGGGTAAACTCGATCAGAATCGTTTCCGGGATCTGCTCTGCGATACTCTCGGCAACACGGGCTTGATCGTAGTCCAGACTACATGAGCTGAACACGAGCACGAGCAGCACGGCTGATAAAACTCTACGATCGCTCATGGCGCATACAGGCGGCAACAAAGGCGGAAAACAGCGGATGGGGCGATACCGGTTTGGATTTGAACTCGGGATGAAACTGAACCCCAATGCCCCAGGGATGCTCCGGCCATTCACTGGCTTCCACCAGGCTATCGTCGGGCGTGAAGGCGCTGAAGATCAGCCCCGCCTCCGCCAGATTGTCTCGAAAACGATTTGATAATTCGTAGCGGTGCCGGTGGCGTTCAGAAATTTCCTCGCTGCCGTAGATCTCGTGCAGGTGCGTTCCCGTCACCACTTTCGAGCGGCTGGCTCCCAGTCGCATCGTACCTCCGTAGGCTTTCACGTCGATCTGATCCTCCAGCAGGCTGATCACCGCATGCCGGGATTCGGGAGCGAACTCGCTGCTGTTCGCATCGTCCCAGCCGAGAAGGCTACGGGCGTACTCGATCACCATGATCTGCATACCCAGACAGATTCCAAAACACGGCAGGGCGTGGGTACGGGCGTAGCCGGCCGCCCGAATCATGCCTTCGATGCCCCGCTGGCCGAAACCACCCGGGATCAGAATCCCGTCCAGCCTCTCGAGTGATCTCTCCAATTCCCCCGTGCCGCCGAGAAGCTGATCGGAATCGACCTTGACCAGATCGATCTTGCAGCGATTGTCGATGCCGCCGTGATACAACGCCTCATAAATCGATTTGTAGGAATCGAGCAGCTCCGTATACTTGCCGACCAGTCCGATGCGAACCGTCCGCTCCGCCGTATCGTAGGCATCCACCACACCTTTCCAGTCACCGAGATCGCAGGGGGTAATCGGCAAGCCGAGCTTATTGAGGATGATCTCGTCGAGCTTTTGCTCGGCAAAGGTGAGCGGAATTTCGTAGACCGTAGAGTGCACATCGTAGGCCGATATTACGGCATCGTCTTCGACATTGGTGAACAACGAGATTTTTCTTCGCAGCTCCTCCGAGATCGGTACCGGGGCACGACACAGCACGATATCCGGCTGGATACCGATCTGGCGCAGAGAGGCTACCGAGTGCTGGGTGGGCTTGGTCTTCATCTCTCCGTCGGACACGGTGGGGATCAGGGTCAGGTGAACAAACAGCACCCGCTTCCTTCCCAGATCATGGATGAACTGACGGGCGGTTTCCAGGAACGGAATGGATTCGATATCACCAACCGTGCCTCCGATCTCGATGATCGTCACATCCACCTCGGGCTGGTCTCCCACCATGAAGATCCGGGTCTTGATTTCATCCGTGATGTGGGGAATCACCTGCACGGTGCGTCCCAGAAAACGTCCCTCCCGCTCCTTGCGAATCACCTCCTGGTAAACCTGTCCGGTAGTCATCGAGTTGATCCGTCCGAGCGGCGAGGAGGTGAAGCGGGAATAGTTGCCCAGATCGAGATCCGTTTCGGCCCCGTCATCGGTGACATAGACTTCCCCGTGCTGATACGGGCTCATGGTACCCGGATCCACGTTTATGTACGGATCGATCTTGATCATGCGCACTTTCAGACCGTGATGCTCTAAGAGACTGCCGATGGAGGAAGCGGCAATACCTTTGCCGAGACCGGAACAAACGCCCCCAGTTACGAAGATATATTTGCCGCTCATATTGAATAGAATTATTCACACCCAGCGGAGGGATGTCAATTGAAGCTCCCGCCGGGGGTACGACACGCGGTTTGGTATACCCGCAGTCGCTGTGATTCTCAGTTGCTGTGATGAGGAACCGAAGCGAATACGGAATGAGCCGCTTCCGCTTCCGGGGGCAGAAAAATCAGGCCGCTCACGGGATCCCGCAGCGAAGTCAGAAAGGTGCACGCATCGGCAGCGCTGAGCAGGCGTTCCTCGGCCAGTATCGGTGCTTTGAGCCGCACCGCCAGAGCCAGTCCGTCTGAGGGACGCACATCCATATCGAAATGCCGCAGGCGCCGGTGGTATTTGAGGCGGGCGTTGTATCCGAACTCCCCCGCGTGCCCGAAGATCTCCAAACCGTCCATGATGAATCCGTGACGTTGAAAATATCTGGCGAGCAGGTCATGAGCCAGAGGTCGCGGGCTCTTGATTTCCTCCAGTTCGACAATAATCGAGCTGGCCTCAGAAGGTCCTATCCAGATGGAAAGGATCCTCTCACCCGAAACATCGCTCAATACGGCAACCGGCATGTGATCCGGATCGAGAAAAAAACCCTTGATGTGGAGCTGAACCATGACCACCCCTCTTTTACTTGAAATATACCCCGCTTACGGGAAATCACTACGGAAGGAGGGAATTTTTGAAAAATTTTATTTGCGAATGATCCGGGTGATCTCAGGATACTCCGTCTTTTTCCTCTTCAAAGCGAAGTTAAGCGCAAAACCCAGCGCAATTCCGCCGACCCCGGCAAGCACCCTGGCTGATTCTCCGGACGCCGGCCAAAGCCTTCCGGTGAGGAAGTAGAACAGAAAAAAAACGAGGAGGGGAGCAATGAGAATGAGGAATCCCGCTTTGACGGCTTTTCCCGGGGCGATTGAATACTCGATACGGTCCCCCCGTTTCAGCTCGAAAGATCGAGGATTCGTTGCGGCGAACGAGAGCCCGCCGCGGGTAGCGAAGATCGTTGGATGATGAGCGACATTCGCCGGCCCGGGGCTGGAGCCGCAGGCACCGCAATGGGCCTCGTGCTGGCAGCCGGCACACTGCTCGCTCGTAATCCAGACCAGCCCGCCTTCTATCTTCTCAACTATTCCCTGTTCCGTCATGATCGACCGCCTCACAGGCCTCGCGCACGACCTCTATGCCGATGGCCTTTCCGTCCGAATTGGTTTCTACGATCACCCCCTGCAGTTCCAGCTGTTTCCAGGTGACGCGGGATTGTTCGTGAATCTGAGTCAAAAATTTACGGATCTCGATCTCCGGGTCCAATCCGCCCACCGAACAGCGGCTCCCGGTTCGCCCGGTGCCGGCGATCACGGCCGTACCGCCGGGGAGCACATGCGCATCTGCGGTGAGCACCTTGGTGTGACTGCCGAGCACTGCGGAGACCTTGCCGTCCAGATGATAGAACATCGTGTACTTTTCCGCGGTCGTGGAAGCGTGAAAATCCACTATCACGTTCTTCGTCTCCGCGTATATCTTCTCCAGGATGCTCTCGATCATGAGGAAAGGATTGTTCAGATGCACGCGGTTGAATCCCGACTGGCCCAACAGGTTCACCACCGCGACGCTCTGATCCTGTACTTGAAATACGTTCCACCCGCGCCCGGGATTTCCGTAGGGGTAGTTCGCCGCCCGCAGGACATAGGAGGCCTTCGCGATATGGGGAACCATATCTTTCTTATAGTAGATACACTCACCCGATGTGATGGCGTTCACCCCGACTTTGTGCAGATAGATCGAATGATTCTTGCCGATTCCGAAACCGCCCGTGGCTCCGTCTCCGGAGGCGATCACAAAATCGACATTCTTCTCCTCCCTGAGCTCCGCCAGTTTCGTTTTTACACAGTAGACTCCCGGAGAGCCGACGATCTCACCGATGTAGAGGATTTTCAAGGGCGTACAAGAACCTTTCCAGGGACGGATCGATGCGTTCTGCTCGCGGCGCGCGCTTGACTCAACACCTCCGATCCCGAGAGTAAAGATACCAAAGATAACGGCATTGGGGAAGGCTCCGCGTGGTACGCGGCGGGGCGGTTGAAAGGAATGTCTCCGGCCGGCATTGATCTTGACAAGCACGGCTTGGATTTGCTATTTTTCCCGTAGCGGCCCGGATGGTGAAATTGGTAGACACGCTAGGTTCAGGGTCTAGTGGGGGTTCCCCCGTGGAGGTTCAAGTCCTCTTCCGGGCACGAGCAAGGATCGAGTTTTCCAAGGACTCGATCCTTGTTTTTTTTCCCGCAGATAGAAATCCTGCGGCAATCCGGGGTACTATTTCGCTATAAGACGATGGGAAGGTACCCGACCATACTCCTGTTCCTCCTCCTGCTCAGCGGCTGCCTGGGGGTCGAGCCGGTGGAGAAAGCGGCGCCCGAGATTCCCGAATCTCGAGAGGAGCCTCCGACGACCAGCCTGCCCGCCCCGAACGAGCAGCA
>Ga0272441_10007314_pt1 | contig 17993 bp, 12 predicted proteins | sample SSMProp6N_FD_193582 | JGI IMG/M metagenome (GOLD analysis project Ga0272441, IMG submission 193582) | Marine sediment archaeal communities from Little Sippewissett salt marsh, Falmouth, MA, United States - SSM-Prop-6N | ecosystem: Environmental > Aquatic > Marine > Wetlands > Sediment ... | reverse complement strand
GACGGTGACGGCGGTGAAGCTGTGGACAGTGCACTGGTTATGATAGCCAATGATCCGCCGGTCATTTCAACGATTCCTGATCAAACCATTAATGAAGGCGGAGTATTTACCGATGTTTCCCTGGATCAGTATGTGGCCGATCCTGATCAGCCGGATGATCAGCTGGAATGGACCTTTTCGGGCAACCAATCCCTTCTGGTTACACTGGAGGACCGTGTTTTGTCCGTGGCTGTGCCTGACAGTGAATGGTTCGGGCAGGAAACGCTATTACTGGAGGTAACCGATCCCGGATATAAATCTGATGATATAGAGATTACGTACACGGTTCGTCCTGTCAATGACAGGCCTGAACTGTCCGATGTCCCTGATTTCAGTTTTATGGAAGATGATACCATTTCTGTGTCCATGGCCTATCTGAGATCCCTGGTCACGGATGTGGATGACAACCTGAATGATCTTGATTTCTCCGTATCAGGCAATGTCAATATTCAATATCATTTCACCGGCGATTCATTGTTCCTGTCCGCACTGGCGCAATGGCATGGTCAGGAAAAAATTGCATTCACAGTCACAGACACTTCAGGGGCCTTTGATACGGATTCCAGTCTGGTGACGGTTTCATCTATTCCCGACTATCCTGACGCGTTTGAATTAATTGATCCGATGTTTGCCCATATCCTGGTCTGGCCGGATACCCTTGTATTTACATGGGAAGCCACTCAGGATGCGGATGGTGATATTGTCAATTATGAATGGACGCTCTCCTGGCAGGGGTATGGTTTTTCAACGGACCTGAAACACACAACCAGTGACACATTATACAGATTCTTGACGGATACGCTTCAGCCTGAAGGAACCTATTTGTGGTGGGTTACTGCAATGGACGGCAGCAACAGTGTGCGAAGCTCAAACCGGGGGATATTGATTATTGGTGAATTTTCTTCTATGGATGATCTGTCCGCAAGGATACCGCTTGAGTATCGTCTCCTCCCGAATTATCCGAATCCGTTTAATCCGGAAACGAGAATTACCTATCATCTGCCCGAGCAGACGCAGGTTCGTGTTTCCGTTTTCAATACCCTCGGACAGGAAATCTGTGTGCTGGTGAATGAGATGAAATCCGCGGGTGTTTACACAACCGTGTGGGACGGCAGGCGCGACAATGGCACTTCCCTGCCTTCGGGAATATATATCTGCCGGATGCAGGCCGGGAAGCATGTATTTCATCAGAAAATGATGTTCTTGCGATAAAAAAAGTCAACACATCGATTTATGATATAAGCGTCAGGTTTTTATGTCTGACGCTTTTTTATTGGCAAAAGCCACAATTTTAAATAGTTTGCCACGGATTTAAATTAAATTGCCACGGATGAACATCACGCCAGAGGCGGACAGGCGGATGAAACACGGATTAAAATTTAATTGCCACGGATCAAACACGGATATTATTATAAAAAACATGAAAAGGGTTCAATTTACAACAAGATATGTTTTTAAAATTTATTTTTGTTTTTTAAAATCAGTGTTAATCCGTGTATATCCGTGGCTAGAGAGATAATTGTTTTATTACAATTATCTTCGTGTGAATATCAATTCCAACGCTCTTCATTATTCAAAAATTCCATTCTCCAGGTTGAGGAGTTTCTTTTTCAGCGGAATGCCGCTGCCATAACCTGTCATGGAGCCGTCTGAACCGATAATCCGGTGACAGGGGATGAAAATGGGGATTGGATTGTTGCGGTTTGCCAGTCCAACGGCCCGGGACGCGCCGGGATTATTGATTTGCCGGGCAATATCACCATAACTGCGCGTTTCTCCATAGGGCACTTCACGAACTGCCTGCCAGACTTTCTGTTGAAACGGGGTGCCGAGGGGATCCAGCTTTATTGTAAATTTTTTGCGTTTTCCCTGAAAATAGGCATTCAGCTGTTCAATGGCGGATTCGTTTGGTTTCATGTCTTCTTTGATATCATACCCGGGAAAAGAACGGATTAATTTATGAATCAGATTTTCCGGGTTGCTCCGCGGCAGGTAAAGAGCACAGACGCCGTTTTGTGATGAAGCAATCAAAACATCACCGATCCATGTGTTCTGTACGATAAAAGACAGTTCCTTTTCCTGCTCGGTCATGAATCTGATTTCCTTTTTTTATACGCTGTTGATGAAGCGGCTCCAAAGGTTTTGTAGGATTCAGCCTGAATACACTTTTTTATGGTGCGGCTCAATTTTCTTTCGCTCAGGCTGAAATGGGGAACGAATCGGCCGAAGCAATAAAAACCGGGGATTGCATGCGGATCCTTTTGACGGGCTTCCTGCCAGGAAAGCTCTTCAACAGGCAGCAGGTTTTTAAATTTTTCACAGACGCTTTTCTGCATATTCTGTAAATGCAGAAGATACAGGCAAACCGGATGGCTGATGAATGTAAAGGGACGGATGTAATCCCATTCCAGCTCCGGTGTGAAAAGTTCAGCTTCTATCAATTTTTGCCTGGCAGGCTTGTAAAGAACTTGCAGATCGTCCATTTTATTTACAGCCTGAAATCCCATTTTCAGAAATGATTTCGCAGGCATATAGTCTTTTGAATCGGTTGACATTGTCAGTATGCCGGGTGCTTTCCCCGAACTTTTGATGACTTCATCTAAAAGAAGGTTGTCCAATTTATTGCCCTGATATTTTTTTTCAGCATAGTAACAGAAAATAACCGGAATATCCGGCAGAACGCAGTGGATGGGCAGAGCTGCCTCCTGAATGGGGCCGAACAGCATATACCCGACACACTGCTCATTGTGTATGGCGGCGATACCCTGAACCGGCCGGCGGAAGTGTTTCTGAAGCGAAGGAAGGATCCGGTCCCGGTAGATTTCAAAATTGGGTATGGACCGGGTTTTTTTCATGGCTGGATTGATCAGCATATCCGCGTTTTTTGAGTTGATTTGAATACATTTCATAATCATTCCTTTATTATCTGAGCAAGACCATTTTCCGGGTCAGGATCTGAGATTCTGTAACCAGTTTAATTAAATATACACCGGAAGGGAGGTTTTGATTCTGAATCCCTGATGTGTCCCAGATAAACAGCGTTTTATTCCCTATTATATTCAGGGATTGTTTTTCAAGGACACGACCCCTTATATCCATGATTTCAATCTGTACAGCTTTTTTTGGTACCGATGTCCCGGGATTGGATAGACGGACGGGAATGACTGTCTTATGATTGAATGGGTTTGGGTAATTGGGGTCAAGGATAAAAACAGCGGGTTTGGTGGTTTGATGCCCGACCGCGCCGGCTTTCCAGTTGATGACCGGAAGGTTGAGGGCCGATGCAAATGCCGCGCTGCGATATACAGTCTGATGGGCAATTTGCGTATGTGTGTGTTTGCGGAAGGCTTCGCCCGTATTTGGATTCACTGCAAAACGGGTGCTGTTGGAACTGGAAACAGACAGCCGAATTCGATGACCCGGGGCAAATGCGATTGCCGTGGACCACAAATCGATTTTCAAAAGGACAATTTCTCCCGGATTGAGCAGCTCTTCAGTTTCCAGTGATTCACGATGTCTGGCCATAATGATTCCGTCAGCCACCAGCATGGATCGGCCGTCCGGATAAACATCACAAAGCTTGGCCGTGAAATCGGTATCAAGCGCATCGGAAGCGGCCCACAGATCCACAGTAACGTTGCCGGCTACGGTGATGGTGTCATTGAGTATAGATGTGGTATAAACCAGGACGTCCTGACGGTTCTCAAGAGGACTCTGATCATAGGATCCTGCAGCCAGATTAAGGTTGCGGCCGCCCAGTGTCGGAACCGGATCCAGAGGGTCGAAATCAAAAGAGTCAGACTGTTCATCCACAGCAGGTGCCTGTGAACTCAGCAGTCCGTTCTCTCTAAAGAAAAAGGGGATCACCTGACAATCAGGGGGCCAATCTTCACTTTCTATCCAGCAGTTACCCGGGCCCTCTGCATTGTCAGCGTCACCCATGATGAAATAGCGTACAGGCGGTTGATCCCCAACAGAATTATCCTGGTTTTTCAGCCAGTAATCATACCATTCAAGTGTGAGTGTGAATAAATCAAAACTGTTGCTGTTGGGAAATGTCAGTTCCCCGACAGCTGAGGTTAAAAGATTATGTGTCCATGGCCCGACAATGAGTTGCTGATTGGTTCTGGCGTTCGGACCGCCATTTTGCTGAATACCGCAAAATGCATTAATCTGTCCTTCAATAAATATGTCATGCCAGCCGCCTATATGCAAAATCGGCACATCCACGGAATCATAACGTGTGGAAAGATTAATGGGATCATAAACAGGGCTGTAATTCGGATGATCGACAAAGAAATCGATTAAATGATCGCTGTCGTTGGCCTTCAGCCATGTATCTATCAGAGATTCACGGTAAACACCACCGTAGTAAATGGCATCTTCATACAGATTGGCAGCACCGACCATAACCAGGCAACATTTTAAATGAGGCGGAGTTGTCCCCGCAAGAAGGTACTGGGTGATTCCCATAGCGGATGCACCCCATGTTCCGATGGAGCCATCCGACCAGGGCTGTGTGGCAAGCCATTCAACCGTATCATAGCCGTCACGAATCCTTCCCCAGCCATCTGAAAAATACATGGAGTCGGCGCCTTCCGAGTCGAACCGGCCGCGCGTATCCTGAATGGAAAGGTTGTAATTCTCAACATCTGTGAGCCATGTGATAAACCCATCCACTTGTGCATTTACCCGTCCATAAGGGGTTCTGATCAGTATGGTCGGCAAGATTGTATCGCCCGGTGGTCTGTATACATCCGTTGCCAGACGGATGCCGTCACGCATAGGGACCATGTGGGTGGTTTTCTGATAAGCATGAACCTTCAGGCTGACCAGAGTAAAAATAAAACTGTATATGAGAAGCGGATTTTTTTTCATTCTCAAGGATGTCCTGATAAAGTGATCTGAGGCAATATACATAATACCATTTTGCGATGCAAGCATGTTTCGCTTTACAGATTGTTAGGCAGTATGGAAAAAATTGCCCTCTCAAAAAAAATAAAAACAATACATTGATGGCCTTTCTTTATATAAATTCATAATAAACAACAACAAAAGTCAGTGTCCACCCTATGGTATATTTATTGCTGAAAACATTTTAGACTTTTTGTTCAACGGGAGAGGTCATCAGAGAGGAACGCAACCTGTATGCCAAATGAAACAGAAGCTTTTGATGTTTTTGTAGAAAAAATAGTTATCCATAACAAGCTGGTATCTGCTGAAAGATTGAAACAGGCAAAATCCTACATTGATCAAAATCCGGAAATATCCCTCCTCAATTTTCTTGTTCAGACAGAATTGGTGAAACAGGCTCATGCTGAACAGATCAATTCCAAATTTGTATCTATTCAAAAGAATCAACAAAAAAATCTCAGCCCTTCACCGGATCAGGTTGATGAAAAGTTCGGCATGCCGGTAGCCAGCGAAATTTCTTCTGATGAGGACTGGGAAAAAATGGCGGATTCAGCCGGCGAAGAAGATGGGACCGGATCCATCCGGGGTGACATGATCTTTGAAATGCTGGCAAAAACACGCTCCCTGGAAGCTTCCGATCTGCATCTCAGTGTGGATTCACCACCCATGATCCGGAAATATGGCCGGTTTCAGGCAATGGATAAGCAACCACTTTCTGACAGAATCATTGAAAAATTGATAGATCCAATACTGAACAGGGATACCAGAAAACAGCTTGAAGAGAAAAAAGTCATCGATTTTTGTCTGGACGTTCCTGATCAGGGCCGATACCGTACCTGTATTGTGAGACAACGCTGCGGATGGGATGCATCATTCCGCATTATTCGATCCGAAATTCCAACATTCGAAGAACTGGGACTGCCCGAGTCCCTGAAGCGGCTTACCGAATATCAGCAGGGGCTTGTACTTGTAACAGGTCCGACCGGTATGGGCAAATCAACCACGCTGGCAGCCATGATTGACCTTATAAATAGAAATCGCAGGGAACACATTATTACACTTGAAGATCCCATAGAGTATGTGTTTCAGTCAGACAAGTCTCATATCAGCCAAAGAGAAATCGGATCACATACACAGAGCTATACAGCCGCACTCAGAGCCGCTCTGCGTGAGGATCCTGATGTAATCATGGTCGGGGAGCTTCGTGATTTCGAAACCGCTTCTCTGGCGATTACTGCCGCGGAAACCGGGCATCTTGTATTTACAACACTGCATACAACCAATGCGGCACAAACCATACATCGTCTGTTGGATATGTTCCCGCCCAAGCAGCAGCAGCAGATCAGGGTTATGGTCAGTGAGTCCATCCGTGGTGTGGTCTGTCAGCGGCTTGTCCCGCGTGATGATGGACAGGGCAGGGTTGTGGCACTTGAGGTCATGTTTAATGTCCCGGCTATTGGCAATTTAATCCGTGAAGACAAGATTTACCAGATACCCAACATGATGAAAGTTAACCGCAACTCAGGAAATATCTGTCTGGAAGAGTCCATACAGAAGCTCATGGAGAAGAAGGTGGTGAACAGCACGGAAGCCTACTATGTCGTAAATGATTATCTTATATTCGAAAAGGGCGGAACCCAGGAAAGTTTGGAGACAAAAAATGGCCAGAATTGACCGATTATTTGATATCCTGCTGGAAAAAGGGGGTTCCGATCTGCATCTCCTCGAGGGTCAAAAACCAAAAATAAGACAGCATGGAGAATTACAGAGTCTGGCTGATGAACCGGTACTTGATAAAAATCAGATTGAAAGTTACCTGACAGAGATCTGCACTGCAGAGCGATGGAAAACCTATCAGAAAACCAAAGATATTGATTTTGCCTATACAAAAGATGAAAATGCCCGTTTCCGAGTTAATTACTATTATCAGATCCACGGCATGGGAGCGGTATTCCGCACCATTCCAATTCATATTGCCGGTCTGGAGGATTTGAATCTTCCTGTCGTGTTGAAAAACATCACCAAATTACGTTCCGGGCTTGTGCTGATTACAGGGCCGACAGGTTCAGGCAAATCGACCACACTGGCGGCTCTTTTTGATTATATTAATCAGCATTATTCCCGCTATATCGTTACAATTGAAGAGCCCATTGAGTTTATCCATTTCAGGAAAAAAAGTTTTTTCTGTCAGCGTGAAGTCGGCACAGACACGTCTTCATTCGCCGATGCCCTTCGGGATGCAGTCAGACAGGACTGTGATGTCATTCTGGTTGGCGAAATGCGGGACTATGAAACCATTTCACTGGCAATATCAGCAGCCGCTATGGGAACACTGGTATTCGGTACGCTGCATACCAATTCAGCCAGCACCACCATTGATCGTATTATCGATGTATTTCCACCTGATGAACAGGCCAAGACGCGGACCATGCTGGCAGAATCTTTGAGGGCCGTATGTGCGCAATTGCTGTTAAGGACAACCAAGGGAAACAGCCGTGTCGCAGCGGTTGAGATTTTGTTCGGCACACAGGGCCTCTCAGCCAGCATACGCGAGGGTAATACATCCAATATACGGAATATCATTCAGGGCGGGAAATGCAACGGCATGCAGCTGATGGATGATGCCATTGAACAGTATCTATCCAAGGGAATTGTGGCAGGAGAAGAAGCCTATTTAAAAGCGTTTGATAAAGACCGGTTTAAAAAATATGCTCCAAAATAGGGAAAAGTCAAATTTTCGAACTCCCTTCAAAAAGAGAAGGACCTCACCTTAATACTGAGGTCCTTCTCTTTTTTTTACACTGACCGTATACTGCAGTTTGAAAAAGCTGCTGTATACGTTTTTCCTCTCTAACGTACCAAATTCATTTTCTGAATGGCTGTAAAGTGACCCGCTTTTATCCTGCAGATATACAGGCCGCTTGCTACCGGAGAGCCCGAGTCATCCAGACTGTTCCAGATAACCGTATGGATTCCGGCTGGATACATTTGATCTGTCAGTGTGCGTACCTTGCGGCCGTATGCATTGTAGATGTTCAAGGTCACGTGTTCTGTTTCGGGCAGCTGGAATGGAATGATGGTCTCCGGATTAAATGGATTGGGATAATTATTTTCCATGGCATAGGTCAGCGGTGTGAGATTGTTTGCCATTTCAGGTGATGAATCGCATTTTTTCTTTCTCCAGTTGAGGACCCAGACCGTATCCGACAATATGGTGGTATTGCCTGAAAAATCAGTGGCTGTATACTCAACGACATAGTAGCGACCCTGGCTTCTAAAGTTGCGCTTGGCACGAAGTGTGAACTCTGTGTCCGCTGTGCCGAATTCTGCATCTTGAATATCTGAAAGCCATTTCCATTTCAATTTTTCGTAGAGTATATTGGATTCATTGCATGTAATCGAAGTCAGAACGAAAGAGACATCAGGATCACAGAGATCCGACAACTGTAAAGTCGCTGTTACAGGCACCATTTTATAATTTGGCGGCCACAACACCGATGGATCAAGGACAAGCTGACCTTCAGGCGGAGTGGTGTCCTCCACAGTTACAAGCAGGGTGTCGGAATCCGATTCACCTCTGCCATCTTCGACCAGAAGTACAATTTCATGCTGTCCCAAAGAGAGAGGAACAGTTGATACCGATACCGGTCCCGGACCCGCAAGGACATTCCCGTTTTTAAACCATGTATAAGTCAGGGGATCATTATCAGGATCCGTACTGCCCGAAGCATCCAGTTGTACTTCAGCACCTTCATAGGATGTTCCTTCAACACAGAGATCATTCCCGGCAACAGCCACAGGCGGCTGATTGCCTGATGAAAGTCCGACAAACAGGACATTGCAGTATTCCGCATTATAGGAGTATGTATAACCGGCGGAAATATAGCTGAACTCGGCCAGCTGTACGACAGCTGCGGCAAAATCATTTTCTGTTTCACCAACGACGGTTTCCCCTTCCAGGTTGCCGTTTTCATCCACTTTTACCAGATACTGATCAAATCCGCCGTTTCCGTATGAGGAGGTATATCCTGCCAGCATATATCCGCCGTCTGTGGTCTGAATGAACGACTGACAGTAATCGGTATCGTATCCTCCGTAGGTTTTTTCCCAGATCAGGTCGCCCCCCGCGGAAATTTTTATTAAATAGTAATCATAATCCCCGGCTCCATATGAGGAAGTAATTCCCGCGATCAGAAATCCGTTGTCCGGCGTTTTGAGCATATCATAGCCCCACTCATCCTCCGATCCGCCGTATCGTCTGGTCCAGAGTGTGTCTCCACTGCTGTTGGTGCGTACGACAAAAATGTCACCGGATACTTCCCCAAAGGACCTGGTATGTCCAGCTAAAAGATATCCGTTGTCATTGGTCTGAAGAACGGCATACGCTTCATCCTTATAAAAATCGCCGTATGCTTTTTCCCATTCCAGCTGACCGCCGGCGTCTGTTTTTACAAGATACATATCCTGCTCTCCGACAGCCATGGATTTGGTGATTCCGGCGATTGCAAAACCGCCGTCATGCGTTTGGATGACATCGCAGCCCTCATCATCAATAAATCCGCCGAACGTGTTCGTCCAAACAGTGTTCCCATTCGTGTCTGTCTTTATCAGACAGGCATCGTAGCGACCGATTCCAAAGGACTTGGTTTTTCCAATCATAACATATCCGTCAGAACAGACATAAACGGCACTGGCGGCATCTGAATTGGTCCCTCCATATGTCTGCTCCCACAAAATATTTCCATTGTTATCCAGTTTAATCGCATAAAAATCGCCGAGTCCCGCTCCAAAGGAATATGTATATCCGACGGCTATAAAATTGCCGTCAGAAGTCGGAACCATGTCGTAGCAGACATCCGCGCTGCTTCCGCCGTGCGTTTGAATCCAGCTTTCCTGTAAAGTTTGACTATGTACGGAAGGAGACAAGAAAAGCGGGAGCAGTAATAACAATATCACCTCTCCACGCAGGATGGATACGTTTTTTCTCTTTGTGACAAGACGCATATTGGCCTCCCTTCTAAAATCTTTGTGCCAGAGTGCAGTTGGTTCCCAACTGTCAATGGGACCAAATGATCCGTTCGGGGAACCAAATCCCAAGAACGGACAATGCATTTCGTCCTTCATTGAACCGAAAAAAAATTGCAAGCAATATACCACTATCTGGTATATTGCAAAGATTTCATAATCGTACCTGTATCCATGGCCGGGTATACGGCTTTGGGATGCGTTCCCATTTTGAACAGGAAAATATTTCCTATTTGTATTACAGGAAAAGGAATAAAAGGAAAATGATCACAAGGGGGCAAACAGTTGCTATTTCATCTGAAGAACAGCAATGACTTCAATATGACCGGTATGCGGGAACATATCAACAGGTTGAATATGGACCGGCTGATACCGGCTTTCACACAGGATTTGAAGATCACGCGCCAATATGGAAGGATTGCAGGATACATAAATGATTTTTTCCGGTGCCAGTTCCAGCAGTCCCCGGATGGTTTTCGGATGGGGACCTCCGCGCGGCGGATCGAAGACAACCGCGTCGGGACGCGGATAATTTTCATAAAAGGATTCGTCCCGTAAAATATCCTTCATGTCTGCCTGTATCAGCTCAATGTTTTGAAGATGATTCATCTGTATGTTCCTGCGGCCATCCTCCACAGCGGATTCAATGGCTTCAATTCCAATCACCTGCCGGACATGGTCCGCGATATAAATGCCAATCGCAGCTGTGCCGCAGTATAGATCGTAGACCACATCCGATTGGCTGAATTTCGCCTGTTTCAGAATGGTGGAGAACAGCTTTTCAGCCTGGAAAGAATTGGTCTGAAAGAATGCATTGGGTGAAATACTGTAGGTCCGGCTTCCCAGCCTGTCGGTTATTTTCCCATCTCCCAGCAATATTTGCTCATGTTCACCGTATGCAATTTCAGCCAGACGGTCGGTTGTGCTGTGAATCAGCGTGGTGAGATCCGGGTGTTCGGTTGATATTTTATCCATGATCCATGCCACGGCAGAACGGCATTTATCAGCCTGCTGTGTGGATGTGATGAGATTGACCATCATATCCCCTGTATTGCCGCCTTCCCGGACAACCAGGAAACGCCAGACACCCTCGTGGGTTTTTATATTGTAGCAGGGCAAACCGCTCTGTCTGACCAGATCTTTCAGTTCAGCAAAAAGCTGATTGGCCCTGTCGGATTGAAGCAGGCATGCTTTCAGATCCAGAATTTTATCAAAACGCCGTTTGGGATGAAAACCCAGGGCGAATGAGGATGGATTTTTTTCTTCGCTGTTGACAAGCCAGCGTCTGGGTGAAAATGTAAATTCCATTTTATTTCGGTATCCGTAAATCGGATCTGCCGGAATGACCGGTTCAATCTGTATGTTTTTTATCCCGCCAATATGACTGAGCATTGACCGGACCTGATCAGCTTTTACATTGCATTGATCGTGATAAGGCATATTCTGGAGCTGACAGCCGCCGCAGATACCGAAATAGGGGCATGGGGCGTCTATTTGCCGAGGGGATGGTTCAAGCAGTTCGACCACATAGGATTCAATATAGGTTTTCCGTTTTTTTCGTATTCTGACGCGAACTTTTTGCCCCGGTATGGCGCCGTCAATAAACCATACGAGCCCATCCTGACGGGCAATCCCCCGTCCGCCGTAAGCAAGGTCTTCAACCACAATTTCGTGGAATGCCGGTTTTTTCAATTTTTTGGTCATACGGTCCGGTTTTTTAACGAAAAGAGCATCAGTCAATCTAATGATGACCCTTCGTAAATGCAAGAAATTATTTTGTTTCTTGACAATAAAGGAGGGATTGTGTATAATTAACCATTCTGCAAACAATTTAATTTTAATGATAATAAAGTAGCCTATACAGAAGGAGAAAGGCATGAGCCAGCCACCGACACAGCATATCAATGTGGAGTTGGGAGAGAAAGAAGCAGAGGGGATTTATTCGAATTTTGTGGTTATCAGTCATTCACCGGCAGAGTTTATTCTGGATTTTACACGAATGCTGCCCGGCACTCCGAAAGCAAAGGTTTTTGCAAGGATCATTATGACACCACCGCATGCTAAAATGTTGCTGAAAGCCCTGAATGACAATGTTGAGAAGTATGAAAAACAACATGGTGAAATCAAACTGGCTAAAACAGACCAGGGAAAACAATTCGGATTTCAGTCACCTATGGAGCCGAAAAAATAAGAAATTATATAATACATAATATGAAATACAGATGGGTTTGCATTTTATTGATTTTCTGGCTGGCCGGAACCGGTTCCGTGCTCGGGAAGGACATGTCCGAGTGCTGGTCTGTTTTTCTGGAACTTGGAAACTGGCAACCTCACAGCCTGAACGATGAACCCCGTTTCTCCTCATTTGGTGCAGCCGGTGCCACGCCCTATGTGAGTTTCGGCGGATACATTCCGATTTTCAGCGAGCTTGGTTTAAAGATAAGTATTGGCTATTGGTCCGTAAGGGAACTGGATGAGATTGAATCTGTCCATTCCCTGGTGCTGCATCCGGTTCATTTTGATTTGAAACACTGGCTGGTTCCTGATTCGAGGCTGGCTGCCTACGTTATTTACGGAGGATGCATGTACTGGGGGGTTGAGAATGAAAGCGATCCGTTCGGGGAACGGCTTCAGAAGGCAAGACTTGGGTGGGGTGTTAATCTGGGTGCGGGTTTTGATCTGGCACTTTTCAGAAATTTTGGAATCGGGATGACATTTCATTATCACTTGTCAAGGTTCAGTCATCCCCTTGGCGGTGTAGATGATTTCAGCGGACCTAAAATAGGAATTGAAAGCCATTTTTTCTTTTAAAAAATGATAATTTTTTACCAGGAGCAGTAATTTAAGTTTATAAAGGGGATGGAGCCTTTTGGTGGAAGAAGTAGTAGCCAAATGCGGGTTTCGATGTGATCTTTGTCCCGCCTATGAGCCGAATCGGGATGTGATGCCCGGTACGCAGGAAATCAGCCAGGGATGGTTTGCTCATTTTCGTTTTCAGATTCCGCCAGATGAAATAAACTGTGTAGGCTGTTTGAAGGATGGGAGACATGCGGACAAGAATTGTCCGGTGCGGCCCTGTGCCATACAGCGCAAAGTTGAAAATTGCGGCGAATGTGAGGATTTCGGATGTGACAGATTAAAATCAAGGATGAATTTTATTGAAGAATATGTCAATGATCCCCATTTGCTTTCGGACCGTGATTATCAATTGTATATTGAACCCTATTTGAGCAAACCAAGACTGAATCTCATTCGCAGGAACCTTAAGAAAGAATAACACATAGCTGATTCCGGATCGGAATCATGAGGCTTTGGTTTATCGATATTAAGGCAGTATTTTATAAGTCGGGATAAAAGGATGCATGAGTTAACCTGGGTTGAAATTTCAAAGAATGCTCTGGTGCATAATGTTCAGCAGTTCCGCCGGATCATCGGGAAGGATGTTCTGCTTTGCGCCTGTGTTAAGGCAAACGCATACGGACATGGATTGATTGAATCATCCGGTGTTATCCTTGAAGCCGGAGCGGACTGGCTCTCTGTGAACAGCGTGTATGAGGCAAAATTACTGCGGCAGGCCGGCGTCGATGTGCCCGTTTGCATTCTCGGATATGTTCCTTTGGAGGATATCGGTGAGGCTCTGGAACTGGACTGCCGGCTGGTTGTCTACAACAGGGAAACCATTGAAAGAATCGGCAATGAAGCAAAGAAAAGAAAATGCCCTGCCAGAATTCATGTTAAAATAGAAACCGGAACGAACAGGCAGGGTATCCGAAATGAAGACATCCCGGATTTCCTTAACATTGTTAAGCAGTATCCGGACATTGAAACAGAAGGAATCAGTACACACTTTGCCAATATTGAAGATACCACGGATCACACCTTTGCGTTCATGCAGATGGAGCGTTTTAAAAGGGCATTCGAATTATTCAGTGATTCGGGTATTGTTCCGTCTGTCAGGCACTGTGCAAATTCTGCGGCAACCATTCTATTCCCTGACACCCATTTTAACATGGTCCGGGTTGGCATTTCCTGTTATGGCATGTGGCCTTCCAACGAGACGCTGGTATCTTTCAAAAAGGAGAAGGAAGGAACCTTTGTTCTGAAACCGGTCCTGACCTGGAAGACCAGGGTGGCCCAGATAAAAAGTATTCCACGGGGTGAGTTCGTCGGTTATGGCTGTACATATCGTACCAACAGGGAAACCTCACTGGCTGTCCTGCCTGTCGGTTATTATGACGGGTATGACCGCGGTCTTTCATCCGGCCATGTTTTAATTCGCGGTAAAAGAGCCCCTATCCTTGGACGTGTCTGTATGAATATAATTATGGTTGATGTGACGGATATTCCTGATGTCTGTCTTGAAGATGAAGTGATACTGATCGGCCGGAGCGGTGAAGAGAAAATCACTGCTGAAATTTTCGCAGGTTGGGTCGGTACCATTAACTATGAAGTAACCACACGCATCAATGACCGAATCCCGAGGATTTTAAAAGACTGATCCACACAGATTTCTTATTGATCCATTGAGACAATTCTAGTAAATACTATATCATGAGAGACCTTCATATGGATAAATGTCCTGTTATCCTGGCGCTTGCGGGACTGTTTGCTCTGTCTGCTACGGCAGGCCGCATCAATCCTGAACAAATGATTTATCAGGGGGCTTTCCGATTGCCCGACTCGGAGCCGTATGAGACCGGGTGGTACTGGGGCGGCTCTGCAATGACCTACTATCCTGAAGGAGATATAAGCGGCATTCAGGATGGATACCCCGGTTCGATTTATGGGACAGGTCATGCCTGGAACCTTTTTATCAGTGAAATCAGCGTTCCCATCCCTGTTTTATCCGGGGATAAAAATCCGGAATTGTTAAATACAGCCGAGACCCTGCAGTTATTCACCAATGTGCGCGGAGACCTGTTTATTGATTCAAGCGGTGAGCCGCTGTTTTATGAAATGCTGCGTGCAGGAATGGAATATCTGCCTGCACAGGGTTCGCAGGCAACTGGTAAGATTCATATGGCCTGGGGACAGCATCTTCAGGAAGGCAATATCGATCCTTCGCATATGTGGTGCGAGCTGGATCTGGCCCATGCCGGGCCCTGCGGGCCATGGACCTTTGGGCATTATTCCAATTATACAACCTGTAATTACCTGTTTGAGATTCCCGTTTCATGGTCAGAATCTGTTTTGCCGGGGTACCGCCTTGCCACCGGCCGTTTCAGGGACGGGCTGTGGAGCGGCCGCGGTCCTGCACTTTATGCCTATCGTCCCTGGCAAACGGATTATCCGGCTGCGTCCGATACCATTCAGGATATTGTTCCGCTGCTTCTGTACGGTCAGGCAGAGCCGTGGGATCAGCATATTTTTTCGGATGAAACCATGTGCATGAACGGATTCAGAGAAGCGGATGAATGGATTGGCGGTGCGTGGCTGACCAGAGGAGAAGACAGTGCTGTTATTCTTGCCGGCACAAAGGGCGCCGGAAGCAGCTGGTACGGACTTCCGGACGGAACGATATGGGATGAGGAAGATCCCAGCCAGGAGGATCCGGAAAATCAGCGGGGCTGGTGGTGTGAAGAATTCAAGTCCCAGATTCTGTTTTTTGATCCGGAGGAACTGGCTCAGGTGGCAAACGGTGAAAAACAGTCTTATGAAGTTCAGCCCTATGATTCGTTAAATATCGATCCATTTTTATTTGCCGTTGATTCAATTCAGCAGAAGGACCACATATGCAGTGTCTGTTATGACCGGACAGGGAATTATCTGTTCATTGGAGAATGGCTCGCTGATAATGACAAACCCATTATTCATATCTGGAAAATCGATCAGCAGGATGCTGTCCATCAGAAAATAGAACCGGACGATTTCACGTTGTTTCAGATGTATCCCAATCCGTTTAATGCAGTGACAATGATCCGGTATTCGGTTATGAAAAGATCCCGGATAAAACTTGATATCTTTGACTCCTGCGGACGGATTGTTTTGTCCAGAGAGGAAGGATTTAAAAACAGAGGCATCTATAGTATCCGGTGGGACGGTGCGGATGACAATGGGAACGCCGGTGCATCCGGTATTTATTTTGTCCGTCTATTGGTCCGGCCTGAAAAATCCGGAAAAGATCTGTATTTATATGTAAAGAAACTTATTCTGCTGAAATAAGGGATATTATGCGAAGACTGTATTGTTTTCTTGGTTTGCTGACATGGACAGGATGTGTTTTCGCACAGACGGCCCGGATCAGCGGGACAGTTCTAAATTCGAGATATCAGCCGGTTCCGGATGTCCAGGTTATGATTCCATCTCTGAATCTGGGTGTTGCAACCAATTCAAGCGGAGTGTTTGTTTTTAAACAGCTGAATCCGGGGCAATACGCCCTGACATTGGATCATATCGCCTATAAAAATCTGAAAATGGATCCGATTCAAATTCACCCCAATGAAGATCTGGTCCTAAAGCCGATTATTCTTGATGATGCCGTATTACCGCTTGAAGGGGTGGTTGTCACAGCCACACGGACAGACAGGCTTGCTTCAGAAGTGTCCCAGGCCGTGAATGTGGTTGATCAGAGCGTCCTTTCTTTCAGACAGTCAAACACGCCTGCAGAGGCCCTGCGCGAAGAGCCCGGTCTGTTTGTTCAGAAAACCGGTCATGGGGGCGGTTCTGTAAATGTACGCGGCCTGAGTTCCAGTCAAATTCTGATACTTGTAGACGGCGTCCGGCTCAACAACTCAACATACCGGTTGGGGAATCATCCATATTTAACCTGGATCGATCCGGCCGTTATCCGGCAGATTGAAGTGATCAGGGGACCGACTTCCATGCTGTACGGCAGCGATGCCATGGGCGGAACCATTCATGTATTAAGCCGAATGCCTTCCATGAACAGCCCTTCCTTTCAAATAAACGGAAAATTATTCAGCCGTTATGCGTCGGCAGACAGGAGTGCAACGGGCCGTCTAGAGGCAGCTCTTTCCAACCGAAAACTGGCTGTCCAGGCCGGGATCAGTCTCTTTTCAGCCGGGGATTTAAGACGGGGCGCCAACAGCCATTATCCCGAGCTTGAGGTGTCTGACGGCGGGGTTGTTCAGAGTCCGACGGGTTTTAAGGCTAATTATTTTAATACAAAAATGGTACTGCAAATGACCACGAATCAAAGCCTGACTATAGCTTATCAGAACGCACGCAGACGTCATGTGCCCAGATATGACAAGTATGAAAATAACGGCTATTTGCTGTGGGAGTATCACCCTCAATACCATGATCTGATCTATATGACTTATCGCTGTTCAAATCCGGGATCTGTTTTTACATCCGTGGCCGCCACAATTTCATATCAGCGGCAGCTGGAGGGAAGACGGATGCAGAAAGAAGCTTCGTTGCGGACCGACGAGGAAGATCAGGTTGGGACCATGGGAATCAGTCTTCAGCTCAACAGTTTGTACAGGAATCATATTCTGACCTATGGTGCAGAAGGATATTTTGATGCCGTTCAAAGTCACAGGTGGAGCGGGCAACCATCAGAAGACCTCCAACCCGAAGAACGGGGCCGGTATCCCGACGGTGCACGCTACAACAGCAGTGGTCTTTTTATACAGGATGAATGGTGTCTGTCTCCGGTCTGGCGCATAACAGCCGGACTCAGAATCAGTCTTTTTTATGCGGATTTTAATATGTTTGAAGGGATCAGCGGCATCCGGGAAAAATACACGCAGTATTTTCGGTCATTGACCGGTCATGCCGGTATAATATGGAAATTATCAAACCAGCTGAGTCTGAATATGAATGCCGGCCAGGCCTTTCGTGCTCCCAATTTAAGCGATCTTTCGAAACTTGGAGAATCCAAAGGAGACATATGGGAGGTTCCCAATTCCCGGCTGGAAGCTGAAAAAATGCTCAGTTTTGACACAGGTTTGAGATTTTCATCGGAGCAGCTGAAATGGCAGGCCAGTTTGTATTATTCGGTTGTTTCGGATTTAATAGCCAGTGCCGATGCATTGTTTCAGGGCTTATCA
>Ga0272441_10007313_pt1 | contig 17993 bp, 18 predicted proteins | sample SSMProp6N_FD_193582 | JGI IMG/M metagenome (GOLD analysis project Ga0272441, IMG submission 193582) | Marine sediment archaeal communities from Little Sippewissett salt marsh, Falmouth, MA, United States - SSM-Prop-6N | ecosystem: Environmental > Aquatic > Marine > Wetlands > Sediment ... | reverse complement strand
TGGAAGAGGTCATCCAAGAGATCAAATCCCTGCCTCACAAAACACTCATGTTTTATGATGCCTCTCTGACCATTGATCCCTCTTATACTAAAGAACTCTTTACGAACATGAAAGGTTTACATAAACGTTTTTTTTGTAATGGTAATGCCAATGTGTTAGCCCAAGACCCAGAGCTGATTCGATTGTCTAAAGAAGCAGGTTGTGTTGCCTGGCTCATTGGGTTTGAATCAATTTCGCAGAAAACTCTTGATGCCATTGGAAAATCTACCAATACTGCAAGTACCTATGAACGTGCTATCCACAACATTCACCAATCAGGCATGGCTGTTATTGGTTGTTTTATATTTGGATTTGATACGGACACTCCACAAATATTTAAAGAGACCTTAAACGAAATCATGAGATTGCACGTCGATATTGCAGATTTTTGTATTCTTACCCCCTTTCCAGGTACGCCACTCTACCATCAACTAGAAAAAGAAGAAAGACTTTTAACAAAAGATTGGTCACGCTATAACTTAAAAACACCTGTTTTTACTCCAAAGCAGATGACAACCGAGGAACTTGTAAAAGGAGTACAATTTCTCTATCAAGAATTCTATTCTTTACCCTATACAATTCAAAGAGTCATAAGAAGTCTTCGCTATGGCATTTATCCTTTTTTTGTTGTTCTTGCAAGAAATAGCATTGCTACGATGAATAGCAGAAGAGTGTTTTCCTAAATGCGTGCGTATACTTCAATACTAGATGAAGAAGTTTTCCCTTGATCGTCATAGGCTTTTACGGAGAAAGTGTGCTTATAGGGGGGCAAGAGTTGTTTGATGATGCCACGACTGCGAAAACTATAATTGTAGGGTGCAACAGTAGAGGTATTTACGAGTTCATTATCAATATAGAATTCAACTTTTGCAATACTAGAGTCATCCTGAGCATAGGCACTGATAGTTATTCTTCCAAGGAGAATGGTTCTTCCAAAGAGGGTTCTAACAAGGGTACGCCCGCCAAGATGAAGTTTGCCTTGTTCTGGGAAAGTGATACCTACCTCAGGTGGTAGATTTCCTCCTTCAACTACTTCTGCTGCATCACTTGCGTCTGCATAATAAGCATTAAAGGGATTTTCATTATCCTCAGTATTTGAATATTTCTGTACCGATTCTGAACTAAAGACAACAGCAACTATCATCAGATTTTCAGGATCCAAACCTGAAGCATCATAGGTTTCATTCAATAAAATCTCTGAATTAGCTAAAACAGAAACGTCTTTATTTATAATGTAATTTAGAAATGCAAAGTGATATGGTTTTCCATCATAATTATTCCATCGCGAGATTATTTCCGTGAGATAGACTCTTAATCGACCACTATAGTCCTCATTTTCAAAGTTTTCTATTAATACTTCTGTCAACAATTCATCTGTTATATTATCATACTCAACATTTACAGTCACTTGTATCTTTGGAACTTCTCTAGATTCAGCAGCGGCAATAGTACTTTCAAAAACTGATTTTTCTTGATCTCCCAAAATAACTTTGTAACCACCATCGACGTATAGTGTTGGATATCCATAGATATTGTAATCATTAAAGAGTCGATCATGGGCTACTGTATTTTCATCCTCAACCATACTTAGATAGTAGAATTTGTGAACACCAGATTCATATAATTCCTTTAGTTTGTTTTCCGCTGAAGGGCAATTGCTACACGACGTTGCTGTTGCTTCCTCAATAAAGACATAATGTTCTACTTCTGGTACATCATCTTCAACAATAGTAATGGTATAATATGAACTGCCATCCGTGAAGGGATCCCCCACAGGTCCATTGCCTGCTTCATCATCAAGAACAATGTAGTAGTACCAACTTTCATTGGAATCTGTTGGGATGGTTATTTGTTTTGTACCCGTAAGAATAGACTCTGAACTCCACTGTTCCTCGCTTTCCATTTTATAGTAAATTATAGCCTCTGTTACCTCAACATTATCAGAAAAAATAACAAAGATTGTAACCGTCTCTCCTTTTTTGGCAGTGGTATCTCCTAAGATATCTACAAAGGTAGGTGGTTCAGTATCCTCTACCGGGCCATTTCCATTGTTATTGCCATTATTGTTACCATTCTCAGTCTCTTTGTTATCACCATTTAGATAAAAAACATAGACTACTGAAAGTAGCAGAAGAGCAACAATCACAACTGTAGCAATTTTACTGGCTAATCCCATTTCTAGTATTAATATAACTTTATATTATATTTAAATTTAATGATTGATATAATAGATATTCATTATTTATCGTAAAAAATTACGGAAACGATAAACGTAAATACCAAACATGTATTTTCGAAGAACCAACGGTAAATCTATGAACATTTTACTTGTTATGCCACATCCAAACCCGAAACGGGATTTACTTTCAAAATTTACCTATCCTGCCTTAACTTTAAAGCAACTAGCAGCCATAACTCCAAAAGAGCATGACGTAGAAGTAGTTGATGAACGATTCGAAATCATTGATTTTTCCAAAGGATATGATGTAGTAGGTATCTCATGCCTTACATACAATTCTCTGCGAGGATATGAAGTTGCCCGAGAATTTAAAAAGAGGGGGGCCGTCGTGGTATTTGGTGGATACCATGCCTCGTTACTTCCTGATGAAGCTATTCAACATGCAGATTGTGTGGTTATTGGCGAAGGTGAAAACAAATGGCCGCAAGTCCTGCAAGATATTCAAAAGGGATGCCTTAAGAAATTTTATAGGACTGATGAGTTGGTAGCACCAGAAGATATCCCAGCTGCAGATCACACAGTGGGAACCTATAATATCTTTAGCGAACCCCTTCAAGCAACACGAGGATGTCCCACAGGATGTGAATTCTGTGCTATGCAAATTGTTGAAGGACCACGGTTACGGGGTAGACCTGTCGATCATGTTATTGAGGAAATAGCATCCATTTCTACCAAATCGATCTTTTTCTGTGATGCTTCATCAACAATTAGTCCACCCTATCAAAAATCATTGTTTAAGGCTATGGTACCACTCCAAAAAAATGTTGAATGCTGGGGTAATATCAATGTACTAGCAAAAGATGATGAATTTTTAAAGCTGGCAAGTGAAGCAGGCGTCTTTAATTGGTATGTCGGTATTGAATCTATCTCCCAAGAAGTTATTGATGCTGCCGGTAAAACAACCAATAAAGTGGAAAATTATGGAGAAGCAATCCGTAAGGTCCATGATTATGGTATGATGGTTACCGGTTTTTTTATGTTCGGCTTTGACTTTGATACCCTAGACACCTTTGATAAAACCCTTCAGGCTATGTATCAACTCGATCTTGATGAGGTTTCTTTTAGTGTGGTGACCCCCTATCCTGGAACTCGTCTCTATCAACGGTATGATAAAGAAGGACGTATTATCTGTAAAGATTGGTCAAAATATCATGAGGGCCATGTCAATTATACTATGACCAATTTAACCAAAGAACAGCTTCATAAGGGTATGAGACGTATGGCCATGGAATATTATTCCTACCCCAATATCATCAAACGTAGTTTTTCTCACACCAATCATAGTCTCTATCGTCTGTTTACCAAGCTATCACGCAGTCTAATTGTACGAAATTTCTATATCAAAGAAAAACTGCAGTATGAATAAATCATAACTCTTTTTTCATCTTAAAATGTTGAATAGAACCGAATAAAAGATAGGATTCTCCTACGATATGATAGCCATTTTTTTTATAAAAATCAACAGCAAACGATCGTGCATCTAAAACAATGGAGCTTGCTCCTTTCAACTTGGCCTTTTCTTCTAATTTTTCAAGAATTTTGCTGCCAATTCCCTTGTTCTGATGTAATTCTTCAACAGCCATAAACCGAATTTGAGCTTCTTGAGGTGAGTTGAAATGAAGGCGACCAATACCAATAAGATCATCTTTTTCAGAGGCAATAATATGAACGCTTTGAGCATCCAAGTCATCATGTTCACTACCCCTGGGTTGCTTCCAAGGTTTTCGTAACAATCTCCATCGAAGATCATAGTACTGCGCAAATTCTTTTGGCGTTGTTGGTTCAGATACCTTCATAACAATCTTGATGATATTATGATATCTCATAAAAGAGTATGGATATCGTTGAAGGAAGTTATCTGTTATTCAACAAACTTGTAGGTATTACTTTTTTGTGTAACAAGACCGTCTCGTTTCATTTTTGAAAGGATGGTATATAACCGGTCTTCTTGTATTTTTAAAGAACTTTGTAGGGCAATAATTGTTTGAGGTTTTTTTAACAAGAGGCGAAGAATCTGTGCTCGAATCTGCCGGTCTGATCCTTTAAATTTGGATTGATGAGTCTTTGGCTTTATTCCAGTTGTTTTAGCGGTTAAAAATTGTGCACCATAATCCATAAGGGCATTATGCCACTCTCGACTTTCTCCTTTGGGAAGACATCGTTGTGCTAACGTCCATAGCTCATCGTCGGTACTCTCTTCCGGTAGAGAGAATTCATGGAGTAAAATACGTCGAATATTTGTATCAACCGTTACCATATCAGCATTGTCAGCAAAAATTTGCACGGCATGAGCAGTATAGCGACCTACGCCAGGAATTTCTGTATAGTTTTTCATAGCTGCAAGAACGTCTCCTTTATAGGTGGTACTAATCACTTGGGCTGCCTTATGGAGACGAATAGCTCGATTATTGTAACCAAGCCCCATCCACATTTTCAATACTTCACTACGGGATGCCTTTGCTAACTCATGAATAGTAGGCCAATGCTGTGTCCACTCTATATAATAGTGTTCTACTCTTGAAACTTGGGTTTGTTGAAGCATCAGTTCTGAAAGAAGAATTTTGTAAGGATCTGTTGTCTTGCGCCATACTAACTCACGTTTATTTTTTGCATAGTAGGAAAATATTTTCTTGTGAAAGCGTTTTATTTGTGATGGAGTGATTTTTACAGTCATAGATATCAATATAATTTAGTGCAGGGGAAGGGATTTGAACACTAAAATTCCGGCATTATATGTTATGTGTAAATTATTTCTTTTTATTCTTAATGTAACATTTTTCATGATATTTAGGAGCGTTGTCGATATAGCCATAAATTGCTGGTGAGTACAACCTATTAGATAATTGTCTTTCATGAGAAGGACATATAGTTGAAATTATCATTTTTTCTCCTGGTTTAATTTCTTTTTTACATTCTTCACAATATTCCTTTGTTAGTGGTCTTCCTTTATCAAATAACATGTAAATCAAAGAAAATGAAATATTAGATAATTTATATCAATTTTGGAAATTTTATAATATATTATAAAATAATGCAGGGGAAGGGATTCGAACCCTTGGACCTCTGCAGGACAAGGCCCTGAACCTTGCGCCGTTGACCAGGCTTGGCTACCCCTGCTTTTATCCACGAAATTGACTCTTCTTTAAATTATTTTGCAAAAGATAATACATATACTTTAAATATTTCTTCAATTATTTCCTCCATTCAATACGATGGCCCGGGTAGTGTAGCCTGGCAACATATGGGACTGTGGATCCTCTGTGGCGGGTTCAAATCCCGCCTCGGGCCCATACTAATAATTTGCATGGTTTATTTCCCCCGTAACCTACAGTTTCATAACAATTTTTTATTAATAAAATTAGTAGTTTTGCATATTGTGAAGTATTTTGTTAGAAACCTCAGAATATGTTTGGCATTCATTTTTAGTTAAATCAACACATTCTTTATATTTTCTACTGCTCCCTATTTTTAGGCATAGGGTATTTAAGTACATTAGATGAATCAAAGGTTGAGAGGAAAACATTTTTTGTTAAACTAATAGAGTCTTTAGGGCATATATCCTCACAGAGCGCGCAAAAGCAACATTTTCCTAGGTCTATCTTTGGATATTTCTTGGGATATTTGTCCTTGTATTCCTTAGATGCTTCTACCATCTCTATTGCCCGGTTAGGACATATCTCAGCGCAGAGTCCACAGCCTATGCATTTATCTATATCATATTTATGTTCTCCTCTGTATCCATCAGGAATAGGAATTGATTCATGTGGAAATTTAACGGTCATAGGCTTTGAAAACAAATTTTGTAATAATTTTGGTAATATTCCTAGTTTCATTATATCATCTATCCATATCAGCAGGGCAAATATTCAAACTCCAGTAAATAGCAGGTACATCTGCTATCTGCACTCCTTTTAGCAAATATTCAAGAACAGGTATCATATGTAAAAAATCAGGGCCTCTGACTTTAATCCTGTATGGAGTACCACTTCCATCACTAACCATATATATTGCGGCCTCTCCTCTTGCAATTTCATTGCGCACATATACTTCACCCTCTGGCATTTTAAACTTAATTTTAGGTTTTTTGAAATTTGACGCTATTACCTCTCCTTCTGGTAGCTCTTTTAAAGCTTGTTTTACGATTTTTATCGATTGCTTTATCTCTTCTATTCCAATCCAGTACCTTGCATACACATCCCCTTCCTTTCCTACCGGTACCTCAAAATCCAATCTATCATATATCTCATAGGGCTCATCTTTTCTCACATCAGTATCCATCCCTGAACCCCTTAGCACAGGTCCTGTTGCACCCAGCCTTATTGCATCTTTGACTTTTAAAACTCCAACACCTTTTGCCCTAGCACCCAAAGCAGGATTCTCCAATTCTTCAAGTTTTATCATCTCTTCCATTTTATCTAAAACTTTCAATATCTTGTCTCTAGCACCATTTGGAAGATCCCTTCTTACACCACCAGGACATATATATCCTGCAGGGTATACTCTTCCACCTGTTATCAACTCAAATAAATCCAATATATAATCTCTATATCCAAAAGACATTTTGAATCCTGTGTCAAAACCAGTACCTATCGAAAATACGCCATACCAAATAATGTGAGACTGGATCCTGGAAAGCTCTGCCATTATCACTCGTATATATTTTGCGCGTTCGGGTATATCAATCCCCATCAGCTCATCTACTGCTTCAGCATGAACCAGGTTCCAGTTTAGCGGTTCGAGTATACAAAGCCTATCTGATAGAATAGCGTTTTGTATCGGTGTTCTGTATTCCATTAGCTTCTCAAAACCTCTATGCAAGTAGCCAGGATCGGCCCTAGCAGAGACCACTATTTCTCCATCTATCTTTAATTTGACACCAAAGTTACCGGAGCCTGGATGTGCAGGACCAAAATAGAGATCGTACTCTGTGCCTTTAAGAGCAGGTTCCATTTGGTCAATCATAGTAAACCTTTTCCCTCTCATTTTCCTTGTCATAGAATTTTTCTCTCACGTATTCTCTCCAATCAAAATCCTTTCTAAATGGAGGTGCCCCCTCCCAATCTTCTAAGAAAAGTGGAGATAGATCTGAATTGCCCTCAAATTTCACACCGAATAGTTCGTGAAGTTCTCGCTCATGTATCTGGGCACTTTCCTTCCAGATTGGCGTCACAGAACTGATAGTTGGTTTTTCTCTATCGATTTTTGTTTTCACTGTGATGAGTATTTTATCATCGTACGACCACAAGTGATATGTAAGTTCATACTTCCCATCTTCTAACCAATCGGTAACGGATATCGCCGACAGGTGAATAAAGCCACATTCTTTTAGCCAGTTACACATCTCCATTAATTTATTTTCATCTGTCAATATCCATATCCTCCGTTCCCTCTGGATCCTACCATCAACTTTAAATTTGGATTTTATTTTGTCAAGCAACTCAGTCTCTTTTGTATCCATTTTATTTCAACTCCTTTACATGTTCAAAGATTTTCTCACAGGCTTCAAACACAGCTTCTGGCCTCGGAGGGCACCCAGGGATATACAGATTAACAGGCAAATAATCCTCCAATCTTTTGATCGTATTGTATGAATCCCAATACATGCCACCAGTCATAGTGCATGAACCTAAGGCAATTACCACCCTGGGTTCAGCCATCTGTTCATATACTCTTTTTGCTCTTTTTATCGATTTGAGAGTTTGGTACCCAGCAATAAATAACACGTCTGCATGTCGGGGTGTTCCAACAATAATCATTCCAAATCTTTCCATATCCCATCTTGAGCCAACAAGTGGGACAAGTTCTGCAAATCCACAAGAATTAAACCAATTAAAAATCCATATAGCTTTTATTAGTTTCCTCATTGTTTTGGCTTTTTCCGATCTCTTAACCATTGTATTTTCTCCATTCTATTTTTTAAATATTATGTTATTTACCATTTATTTTGTTCAATAAATTTGTTTTCTGATCTAAAATATGCAATAATTAATATTTTTCTCACGATATTCTCCCGTGGCTTCAATATAAAAAATGTATATAATTCTTGTGGTTTGTTTATTCAAATTGAATAGAAAATCAATAATTATGATTTCAAAATGGAATATAAATTATTATTTTAAGAACTTGTGTTTCATCTTCAATCTCAATATCTTTTTTTGACATTTATCCACTGGAAAAAGTCAATACCAATTAAAAAATCGAAAAATTTGTAGGGCTTTTAACTTTTGCAAAATAAGCCCGCTTCGGGCCCATACTAATAATTTGCATGGTTTATTTTCAAGAAGAAAAATTGCTTGCATTGGTTAAACAACCTTTGAGAGTAATAACTTAGGTTCGAATCCTGGTGTAGATGTGTTAAAAATCAACGTAATTTCTTTCTTGTTTCCATTTTGCCCAAACTACTAGAAATGTTGGAAGGATGAAAACTGATGCTAAGAAACTGTATAAAATAGTTAATGCAGTTATACCTCCAAATTGTTGTAAAGGTGGCATCGTGGCGAACACAAGTAACCCAAAGCCAGAAATGGTGGTAGCAGCAGCCCCAAATAATGCAGTGCCCGTATGAGTAACGGTACTTCGGCATGCATCGTCAATATATGCTGTGGTTGATGTTGGTTTTTTATATGTGACTTTTCCAAATGTGGCACATGAGGGGCATGTGACTTTTACAACTTCTCCAGGTTTACCGGAAACATTTATAATTTCTCCACAATTTGGGCATCGTACTCTCTTTTGAGTTGCAAGATTATTTTTTATATTATTATGTTCAAGATCCTCAAGGAACCTATGAGTGATATGTATTCCATAGGTAATTCCTAGGCCAATAGTTAAAGACGCGATGATTATCGTCATCATATTAAGCGGGATGTTTACTACATACATTGTTCCAAGAGTCCATGCAACACAAAATATTACAGGAGTCATTGTTATTAATCCAAGGATTAATGATCGCCATTTATACCAAAATACAATAGTCAGAACAATAAACGATAAAATAATCGTGATAATCAATGAGCGGATTTGACTTTCGTTTAAGGAATCCATAATAACTTTTGTTAAAATGGGACCACCTGTCACAATAGCTTTATCTGCACTATCATCTAATGGTTTTTTGTCTTCTATTAAATCCTTATGAAGTGTTTCAATTGCCTCATTATCATTGGAGTCTACATTAACAGAAATTCGTAAAACTGTGCTATCGTATTTGTTGTTCTCTGATTGATGTAAAACATATTGCACTGCTGTAATAGAAAGTGGATTTGAATACAGCCAATTGTACAAATCTGCAATATCCTGTTTTGTGGCATCTTGGCTTGGTATACCCTTGCTTGTCATCATACTATAATACATAGTTTCAAAATCCGGATCGTAATTTGTGTCCTGAATACCATATAAAGATGTATTTGTTGCCCAGTCTTTCATAACCGATACTATTGACTGAACGTCTGGCTCGTCTGCATTTTTAATTACTGATTTATCGTTCTTCATGTTATTTATGGTTTCATCCATATCTCGCAATAGTTCTGGATCTGTGATATCGCCTTTTACTAAAATATTGACTTTTTCTGCTTCTCCCCCACTAATTCCAAACTCAGTTGTCATATACTCTAGATCTTTTGATATCTCTAAATCACCAGGTAGGAAATCCTCAAAATTAAAGGTTGTTTCTAAGTTTAATGCCCCAACTACACCACCAATGGTAATTAAAGATACTATGATTATCACTGGAATAGGGTGACGCTCTGCTGCAACAGCTCCACTACCCATCGTTTTATCAAGAAGTGCTACTCCAACGCTTTTTATTTTAGATCTTTTTTTACCTGAAGTATTATTCTCTACCTCCACACTCACAAATTTACCCTTTTTCAATCTTTGGTTATCCCTAAGTTGTTTACATGCTGGTACAAAAGTAGCCATCGTTACAAAGCTACCAATAATTCCAATCGCACAGAGTACTCCAAACTCTGCTAGGAGACTAATGGGAGAAGACAAATTAGACATAAATGATACTACGGTTGTAACTGTAGCAAGCAGTAACGCCGTTCCCACAGATGCGATAGTTAGTACTATTGCATGATTAATCTTCTTACCGCTTTTAATCTCTTCACGGTATCTCATTGTAATATGTATGCCATAATCTATCCCAAGACCTACAATCAATATAGGTACAGCCGTAGTCATAGGGTTGAACGTATAACCCAGTGCAGATCCAAAACCATAAACCCATATTATGGCAAAACCCAAAGCAAGAAGGCTAAACATCATATCAATACCGCTTCGATAAATGATCGCTAAAATAATGATAACCAATGTAAAAGCAAGCGGTAAAAGTATTGCCATAGAGGCACTATTAGCCTCCATTATTTCATTCGTTATTATACTTGAACCCATCACCGTTATCTCTGTATATTCTAAATTAGTACCCTTGACAATTTCATCCATTCTTAATTCTGCTTCCGAGGTACCTGATTGTCCCATCAAACCATTTAAAGAACCGGCTGATGAGGGATCTAGATTAATAATAATCATGGTGCCTTTAGCTTTGAATTCACCCTTTGTTAGATCAAAATCTTTTGTTAAAATCATTGAAAATATGCCCTTTACCTCGATAGGTGTTTGATCTGAGCTTAAAATTCCACTTATGAGTTGCTTTATTTGATTGTCATTCATACTTTGTAGTGTCAAAATCTTCTGATTCATCGTAGAAATTGTAATATTTTGTTGTAGCAAAGCCATTTGAGCAACAATATCTGCAACAGAGTTTACATTAACGGACGGCATCTCAGGCGTTTCCAGTACAGCAATAATCGTTGAATCATCTATAATCGCCTTCTCAATTTGAAGCATTTCAACAAGAGTATCTGAAGTTAAAACATCATCATTTTTTGATTTTACAAGTATCGATACCCTTGCTGTTGTCGTATAATCCATTGATATTTCATCAGAAGCTATTGCAATTTCCATATCTGGCATAAATGATTCTTCTGAAAATTCTTGTTCAATTCCAAATAGTTGTATTGAACACATTGCAATTATAGTTATTATTACAATTGTTGCTATTGTTACCTTGGGGTACTGAGAGACCTTTTTTCCAAATCTATCCATTACCATATCTTTGCCTCTTTGTTATAAGATAAATATTTTTTAATCCAGTTCTTTTAAAGCATTAGATAAAGCTTTCATTCCTCTTAATAATGCTTTAGCATCTTGCTCGTTTATTTTCTCCAAAATTTTTGAAAATGATAACGCTAATTCCTGTTTTAAAATCTCAATAACTTTTTTTCCATTCCTCGTCACTCTAAGTCGTATAATTCTTCGATCTTTTTCATCATTGATTCGTTCAACAAATCCTTTTTTTACCAATGTTTCTACAATTCTTGTTGCATCGGGTGGAGAAACTGATAGAAAATCTGCAATATCACTAGTTTTACAATTATCACTATGTTTGACAAAATGCAGGGTCATTAGTTGAACGTTTGTAATACCAAACTTATTTCCAATAGTAGTCCTATCGGGTGCAAACTTCTTCATATCTTGTGGCAATGTCTGAAATATTTCCATTAACTCGTTTATATAAGGGGCCATAAAGCTCTCGCAAACAGTTGCATGTATAACTAGTTTACTATGTAAATTATTAATGGCATTAATAAATAATGTATTAAGAAGAAACTGGAGCTGGGCTTTTAACCTTTACAAGGAGAGATAGTCTTTGACCTTTCTAATTAATTTAATATAATAGCAAAGGGAGGAAGGTTAGGGGGAAAATATGAAGAAAAAGCCGTAGTACGTATCCCTTCCTCACCAAACTAGAATTTTCTTCTTTTGCCTATATAAATTTATGGAGACAGAATGACAAAATGACATTTTTCCATGAGAAGAATTACATTTTATACATCACAAGACCAGAAAGCATCTTTGGTAAGAAATAGGTTGATTTTTGAGGCATATGCTCTCCAGCTTCAGCTATAGCCTGCAATTCTTTAATTTTTGTTGCATTCATTAAAAAAGAGCCTGTAAAAGTACCCTTATTTACCAGTTCAATCGCCTCTGCATCCACTCTGGTATATTTAATGTGATCTTCTAGATTGGATTCATTGATCCCTAGGATTTGTTCCAGAATAATTTTATGAAGAATAGACACATCAAGGGTCCTCCATGTTTCTGATCGATCAGAAGCAAGATCATTCATTATAGAGATATCCTTTAAAGTAAGAAGATAATAGGTACCTTTCTGATAAAAGGCAAATTTATGCTCCGTTTCTGTTTCGAGATCCTTTATTATTGTTTTACCTAGAGCTTCAGCGTCCTGGTCTTTAGTAATGTTTTCCTCAACAGTGAAATATTGTTTCAGTTTTGGCAGTATTTTCTTGATATTAAACTCCTTCATCGTAAGCAATCGATGGGTGGGAAGAATGGCAAGCCCTTCATCAAAGATGTTTGCTAAAATTACCATTTTATACTGATATGATGCACGGTCATCGCTCTTTCCAGTTTTTTGCTGTTGCTCTTGGGCATAATTGATGGCTGTTTGATAGCGATGATGACCATCAGCAATAAACAAAATCTTTTCTTTTAATGTATTAATAACTGTTGACAGTACGGTTTCATCCTCCACTTTCCAGAGTTTATGGGTAAAACCATCATATCCTTTTATATCAAAGAGAGGTTGCTGAAGGTGGTCATTAATAATTTTCTGTAAGGAATCCTTTTCGTCCATATAGAGAAGTTGAATAGGTTCCAAATCTGCCTGACAGGAGCGAAGAAGATTCAGACGATCTGCCTTTGGTTTGGAAAGTGTGCGCTCATGAGCCTTCACTGAGGAATAATCAGGATCCAATTTTAAGAGAACAAAAAATCCACTCATGGTCTTTACGTGATGGTCTAACTCATACTCAATTTTATAAGGGTAGATCGCTTGTTTTTCTGAGGCAATTAGAATAGATTGCTTCAACCATTTCTTCCAGAGCATTTGGGCGCGAGTATATCGATTGTCAATTTCTGTATCGGTAGAGGATTGTTTGCCAAGAATTAAACGGACGAAATTGTAGGGACTTTTTTGATAGAGTTCCTTTTGCATCTTGTCAGAAATAATATCATAAGGTGGAGACATGACCTTGTCAGGATCAGTTATTTTTTTTGTATTATACATAACACCAGGAAACGGAGCTACTTCAACCATAATCATGATACCTCCCAGGTTTTCAAAGGTGAATCTAGTCTCTTATTAAAAAGGTTATGAAGAAACCTATCTCGATAGACAATGTTATTAATAAGATGCTGTTTTGAGCATGCCAATGGAAGCAACTCTTCGAGACCCATCAGTGATTGCTCTTGCAGAAAACCTGCGATCACAGTTTGCACTCTGCCCTTCCTGTCTTGGTCGTCAATTCGCCTCTCTTGAAACAGGAATGACCAATCACCAACGAGGGACTCTTCTCTATCAACAAATAAAACAGAAGACCATTGTACCTACTGACTCGTGTTGGTTGTGTGAAGGTTTGTGCGATGAAATCTCTCATTTTGCTACTATCATTGCACGATCACTTGCTGAGTATGAATATACCACGTTTTTGATAGGTTCACGGATCGATGAAGAACTCTCCCAAAAAGAGCAACAAATTGCTGAAGTGATGAAGACAGACTATGCGGAACCCTTGAAAATGGAAATCAATAGGGAAACAGGGAAACTGCTGGAAGCAAGTCTCAACAAAGAAGTTGATTTCACTTCTCCTGATATCGTAGCTATGATAGATACGAGATTTGATACCGTATCACTTCAAATAAAGTCACTTTATATCTACGGGCGATATCAGAAGTTGCAGAGAGGCATTCCACAAACACGATGGCCTTGTCGCTTTTGCCGTGGACGTGGTTGTCGAGCCTGTCAGTATACGGGAAAACTCTATGAGACAAGTGTCGAAGAACTCCTTTCTCAACCATTACTTCAACAAACTCAAGGAACAGAGGAAGCGTTTCATGGCTGTGGGCGGGAAGATATTGATGCGTTAATGTTAGGATCTGGTAGGCCGTTTGTTCTCGAGATAAAGAATCCAAAGAATCGTTCTATCAATCTTTCTTCCTTTACTCAAACAATTAATACGAAAAATAAGGAGAAAATCCAAGTACATAATCTACGGTTTTCATCCAAAGAAGAAATCACAAGACTTAAACATGCAAACTTTCGAAAAGTGTATCACGCTCTCCTAGAAGCAGAAAAACCTTTTCATAAAGAAAAACTTAAAGAAGTAGCTCAGATATTACCCGGTACAACAATACGGCAGTTTACTCCAACTCGTGTTGCTCATCGTCGAGCCAACATGGTTAGAGAAAGAAAAATATATAACTGCGAATTAGAATTAATAGAGGATACTATAGCCAGATTAAAAATTGAAACAGATTCCGGAACCTACATCAAGGAATTAGTCTCTGGCGACAATGGTCGAACACAACCAAATATAAGTGAAATGATACACATTCCCTGCAAAGTTCGAGAACTAGATGTAATGGAGGTCAAGGGGGAATAAAAATGGTAAAGAGATCAAAGGGCATAAGAAGCAAAAGTAGACACATCATGCGAAAAAAACCGAGAAGTCGGGGTATTTCATCCATCACTCGTGCTCTGCAACAGTTTGATGTTGGAGACAAAGTCAATGTAGATATTGATTCGTCTATCCATAAAGGGATGCCGCACCCACGATTTCAGGGTTATACGGGAACCATTGAAGGCAAACAAGGCAATGCATATCTTGTTGGTATTATCGTTGGTAAGAAACACAAGACACTAATTGTAAAACCAGAACATCTGGGGGGAGTAATGTAATGACAGAACAGACTCCTAAAATCGTTTCTCTTGCTGAGGTTAAGAACATATTAAAGAAAGTGGAAAAGGAACGAAAGGAATTGATTTTTGAACAACGAACCGCTCTTGATCATGCGCAGAAATTTGCGCAACTCTCTGTTGCCCAAACAAAATCATTGGTAAAAGATCTCTTGGACGTAGAACATATGGAAGAGATTCAAGCCTATAAAATTGCAGATTTACTTCCCACGACCGTTGATGATGTCAAGGCTATCTATGCAAAAGAACGATACACTCCTTCTGAAGATGAAATTAAGAAAATTATTTCGATTGTAGGTAAATATTTTGTGAAATAGAAATGGGGGCTAAAGCATGGAGGATTATGTGTATGTTTTGGATTATTTACCAAAAGGGAGAGGAGATGTACCTCCGTTTAAGAGACGCCCTGTAGTGTATGGCATTGGTGAAACCCAATTCACCTTGTTGGAATTAATTCCTCGAAGAGATGCCGCCTTTACTACTGGTGAACGTATCTATGTAGGAAAGGATGCAGAGAAACGTAAAAAAATTGAAAAAATCAAGGGACGCATTAACTATGAGGATTTAACCTCTACTGCCCATGGTGAACTTCCTTTTGTCATTTTAGATGTAGTCCATGATAACGAAGCCCGTTTTATTAAATTCTTTAATGAGGCATCGGCCATTTCGACGCGCTTTCATGTGCTAGAGTTACTCCCTGGTCTAGGGAAAAAAATGATGCATGAAATTCTTGATGAACGAAAGAAAAAACTGTTTGACAGTTTTAAAGAAATGCAAGATCGTATCGATTTTCTGCGCTCTCCTGACAAATTAATCTCTAAACGTATCGAACTTGAATTGACGGATCCAAGCCAGAAGTATCGTATTTTTACCCGTCAACCAATTACACGAGGTCAAACATTCTGATACAATGGGTCGGAATAAATTAGGACAGCACTTTTTAATTGATCAGTCTATTGTTGAAGCAGAAATACACTATGCTGATCTTCAAAAAGAAGATGTTGTGTTAGAGATTGGCCCAGGAAAAGGAATATTGACCACCCGTCTTGCAACTAAGGTGCGACAGGTCATTGCCCTTGAAATTGATCCAACATTAGTTGCCTTTTTACAAGAAAGAGTGCCTTCTAATGTCCTCTTGATTCATGCTGATGCGGTCACGTATGACTTTAAGACGCTACCCCCCTTTACCAAAATAGTGGCAAATCTTCCTTTTCAGATATCATCACCTCTTACCTTTAAACTGCTTGACTATCCCTTTGAAAAAGCTATTTTGATATATCAAAAGGATTTTGCACAACGTATGATAGCACAGGCAGGTACTAAGGACTACTCGCGCCTCTCGGTAGCAATCTATTATAAAACATACTGTAAACTTTTACAGAATGTAGGAAAAACTTGTTTTTCTCCCCCACCTCAAGTCAATGCCAGTATTGTCGAACTCTGTCCTCGACCACATCCTCCTTTTGAAGTTCTTGATGAAACATTTTTCTTTACTCTTACAAAACATCTTTTTTCCCATAGAAGAAAAAAAATACAAAACACTGTCAAAGAATATTATGGAGAATCTATCGATTCTCCTTATGCAGAGAAACGAGTCGATGCTCTTACACCTGAACAAATCGGTGCCATTAGTACGTTTCTTTATAAGAAATTTAGAAATAAATAACTCTTATTTTGTTATATTTTCCCAAATTTAGCACTTTTTACATCTTTTTAGGATATATTTTATATTATTTCTCATAGGAATTTTTAATGATAGTTTGTCAGAGTGGTATTCTCATGAGATAGCTTTATATAGAAAAAATCTCAAAGTATAACATATCATGGGTGAGCAATTCCATATGTTTAAGAAAATAATGATCGTGGACGACGATCCAGACATACTTATTTATCTTCGAACGGTCTTTGAGCGACAGCATTATGAAGTGCTCACCGTTGATAGCGGAAATGATTGCATCCGTGAGTTAGAACGAGGATTCAAAGGAATTGTACTGATGGATCTGATTATGCCTTTTATGGACGGATGGGAAACCCTACGAGAAATGGTGAAAAAAGGGTTAACCAAAGATGTCGTTATTTCGATTATTACTGCAAATCAAACACCAAATCAACAGGAAATGAAAGAATTTCATAAATATATTCACAATTTCATTCCAAAACCCTTTGATTTGGAACGTCTCATTTCCGAAATTCATTCTATTACAACCTCTAAAAAAATAAATTAAAGATCCTTTTTTATTTTACAGAAACGAAGAAAGAATATTTTCTTGGATCCAAGCAAAAACTCCTACAATGTCTAATCCTATGAGAATAACGATAAAAACGATAATAACAAGAAGTATCTTTAATGCAAATTTAATTAATTTCCAGGCAACAAGAACAACTACAATAATGCCAATGAAGAAGGCCCAGAGCGGTATGGTAACACCAAAAAGGTCCATGATTTCACGGCAATGTAATTCTTTGTATATCTTTTAAAGATTTGCAAATTCTTTTTATAAATGTAAAAGAGCTTCGAGTTTCCTTTTCATCAATATAATTCCTTTTTTATATATGATAACAAGTGAGTATATTTTATCCATGTCACCAGGGACGTGTCCAGTAGCAATTCAATGTTTGAGAAATGGATATCATAATAGTTAAAAGAGTCTCTATTAATAGAGGAACATACTTTAACAAAACGGCACTAAAATAACCTAAACAGAATAAAAAAAATGTTATCGGGTATAAAATCGTACACAAAATTGGGAAGTTCCATAAACCCGTTGTATTGCCTTTTTCGCAATCACACGTTGAGCTTGATAATTGCGTTATTTCTTCCTTAAGTGTCGCATCTTTTTCAATGACCGCGGTTATTTCCTTTTGCATTTCTTGGTT
>Ga0272441_10007312_pt1 | contig 17994 bp, 17 predicted proteins | sample SSMProp6N_FD_193582 | JGI IMG/M metagenome (GOLD analysis project Ga0272441, IMG submission 193582) | Marine sediment archaeal communities from Little Sippewissett salt marsh, Falmouth, MA, United States - SSM-Prop-6N | ecosystem: Environmental > Aquatic > Marine > Wetlands > Sediment ... | reverse complement strand
ATGATCCAATTTTTAATAAATTAAGGATGTTTATGGCTTAATACACTATTTTTTTTACAAAATCACGACTTTTTCCAAAAAGATAAATTCCTATATCGGTTTTTGGGGAATTATTTATATTTGTTTTTCCGTTAATCATAATTCATAATTAATATTTTGTATCAAAATCTTAACGCATAAAAACTTTCTATAAAATTTTAAACACAATGAAAAGCAATAATGCTATCCAGATAAGAAAAGAATTAATAAAACTTTATGAACAATGCGAGACCGCCCGACCTTTTTCTGTCATATATTATGATCCCGGAGATATTTTAAAATTCAATTTAGAAGGAATCTTGACAAAAAACAAGTGTTCAGCAGAATTTATTATCGAAAAATTTGTTGGTGGTGGATTTGCAGGTCAGGTATACAAAGCGAAATTATCAAAAATCGATAATCAAAATAATAATATTAAAGGTTTAGTCACGGGTAGTGTTTATGCTATTAAAATAATCAAACCTCCATCGACTTTCTCTTTGAAATTTCGAAATTTTCTCTATTTATTGGGTTTTCAAGGGACTTTTTCACCTCAGGTAAATCATTCTGCAATACGTGCTAATGTCTTATGGCAGAAGCTGATAAGAAGGGGAGCGAAAATCTATTTTGGTTCTGAAAATGTTATTGTTGATACTTATGCAATCTTTTACGATACGAAGCTTTCAAGTTTCGGAACAATTAACGAGTGGGTCGAAGGCAGGATTTGGAGGTTGGAACTCGATGATAACATTTTCAACAGGTGGAAAATCGATGAAAATGGTAATTTGTTATCGAACAATAATTCTCCTGAATACGTGACAAAAAGGTTCTTCATGAAGAATCTGGTTAAGTTGTTTCATGATATGGGCGCCTCCGAACTAGCAAGACAATATGAATGGTGGACTACGAAAAGTCAACCAAATGTTTTAAAAAGGATCGACGAAACGTCGAATCCCGGGGATGGTCTGATCGCAATAGATTTTTTTGCGGGACTTGCTCTTCTTCCATTTTTACCGATGAGTCCCGTGGATTTTAAACTAATTTTTAAAGGAATATTACGAGGAAGATTGGTTCAGTTCGATAAAGGAAATACAAAAACTCTTGAAAATTTCTGCAAAGAGCATGATTCAGAATTCAAAGATTATGAATGTATAATAGATGAATTGAAGGGGGAAGATAAGAAATACAGGGAATCTTTATTCGATATTACATATCATCAATTTAAACTGATTACAAATTCAAAATTAAGAAAATCCATAAAACAGGGGACCCTAACTGCATGGAAGAATCTGGATTATATAGATGGAAATCATCAAGAATACTTGAAAAAATCTTCATTTGCATATTTATTTTTTCTAATAATATCTATAATTCCATTTGCAGGGAAATTAATTCTAAAAATATATGGCAATGAAATTTATCGTAAAAGAGTTACTCGAAATTTCAAAAGCTGGAGATATTTTTGCAGAACACTAAGAGCAAAGCGTATTGAAAGGATTATTCACTGGCATCAAAAGGATCGTTTATCCGATGAACGTGCATTTCTCCTTTCTAAAAAACCATTCAGGTTTATATATGAAATGATATTATATTCCTGGTTACCTTCTAAGTGGCATAGATTTATTGCAGAACCTTATTATGCTTTTAATTCAATCAAAGAAGCAATTACGTTTTCGTATAAACTTCTAACGAAACCTGATTTTCGTGAACAATGGTTAATAGAGCAAATCAAAACAGGACAGAAAGAAGGAATTTTATCAGCAGCAGAAGAAGTATTGATTACTAACCAGGTTAAAGATCCATTTATTCAGAAATATCTCAAATGCCTTGCGGTTCATATCTGCACGTTGCCGATTACACAGGTAGTCTCAATTGTCATTGCTGTCTATGCTTTCTTTAAGTTTGGCACATCTTTTCATGAAAGTCTTGTTTATGCAGCAGGTATCCTTGCAGTCTTTCAAGTATTACCCGTTTCACCCGGTTCGATCGTTAGAGGTTTATATGTCTTTTATCTAATTATCAGAGAAAGAAATATAAAGAATTATTGGGTTGCTGCAATAATCTCATTCTGGCATTATATTGGATATCTCGGATTCCCGATACAGATGGTTGCAAAATATCCTGCTCTTGCTAGATTCATGGCTGGAAACTGGGCTAGAAACATGGTTGGCAAGATCCCTATTTTTGGCGAAAAGGGAGGTCTTATGGAACACATTGTATTCGATTTCTTTTTCAATCTGCCTTTAACAATAAGAAGAAAGATTAAAAAGTAATTATGTGAAATAATTTTTTTGAGTTGATAAAAGTATGTTAATTTAAGGATGTCAAAATTTAAAAGATATGGTTCTTTAAATATTAAAACTGAGAGCTGATTGTTAATCTAAAACCGGGCTTGAAGAATTAGCAGGACCATCCATTGAGACCCTTAAAGTCATGGTTTCATCTATGAAAAAATGCCTGACACCTGTATTAGAATTCAAAGGATCTGCTTGAAATGAGTACTGGCTTTCATTTATTACGCCAGCTGATGTGAATAAATATCCTGATTTAGTTCCTGAACCTAGTTTGTCGTCAATCAGGTTAGCATCATTCAAGCCTTGTAAGGTGGTGTATCCACTATTCAAATTCCAATATATTGCTTCAGCAGAGGCTAAGGTTTTAAGGCTTCCAATAGCTGAACTCTCATTTGCACTCATCTTGGATCTTATTAAATGGGGGAGTGCTAAAGCAGCTATTACACCTATAACCGCAATAACAATAAGGAGTTCTATGAGAGTAAAACCATTCTTTTTTTTACCACAAGGCTTCATCATATCCTATATTAAAGCAAAATTCATACCACTTTATTAGAAAGTTATAATGCACTGATAATATAAACTTTTTACATTTCATTAAAACATTATACAGTTTTAGAATTTTGTAGTTTTATGACAATTTTTGTCATTTTGATATCAACAATATCCCTGATAAATTTTTTCATAAAAGTCTGATTGGGTCCTGACCATTTTATTTATATCAAATTCGTCAACATTCGATAGAGCATTTTGGGAAATAGTATCAGCAAATTCCTTATTGTCTAATAAGGAATTTATTTTTTTACAAAAATCCTCGATATCCTTCGGTTTTACTAAGAAACCGTTTATACCTTGTCTTATAATGTCGTTAGCTCCATCAACTTTTGATGCAACTACTGGAATCCCGGATGCCATAGCCTGTGGAATAACCATTGGTAATCCTTCATGAAGCGATGTTAGGACGAATACGTCGAATGCTTTCAGCAATCGAGGGACATCATCTCTCCACCCTGTTAATATTACTATTTTTTCAAGGTTCAAATTATTAATCAAATTTTCAAGTTTATTTCTCAAAACTCCATCTCCGACAAGGATAAATTTTACATCATCTCTGAAATTACTGATCTGTTTTGCTATATTGATGAAATCATTTGGAGATTTTTGAGGTTTGAAACAACCTATCATTCCTACAATTTTAATATTAATGGGTAAATTGAACTCTTTTCTAACCTCTTCAGGCTTTGAAGTTTCTTTTTTGAATTTATCTATATGTATTGCATCTCTTGTAAGATTGCAGGATACTTTATTAAAGATTTTGTATTTGATACCCTTTTTAATATTTGCATTAGACACTGCAAAAAGATGTGTGCTTTGTTTTGATGCAAATTTTTCTGCAAGGATATAAATTTTTTTTTTGATCGGATTCTGAAAATCATGGAAGCTAAATCCATGGTATGTATGTATAATTATAGGAACACCTGCTCTTTGTGCAGCAATTCTTCCAATAAATCCCGCCTTGGAGCTATGTGTATGAACGATATCAGGTTTGATTTTTTTTAGAATATTTTTAATTTTGAAGTATGCACTAAAATCCTTTATTGGATCAATTTCACGAACAAGGTCGGGGACAAAGTCTATGGTCAAACCTTCAATATTTTTTGCGTCTTCTACTAAGTAACCTTCATTATTGGTGATTAGATATTTTTTAAACTTATTTGAATCAATTAGTCTTAAAGTATCGAGGGTGACCTGTTGTGCTCCACCTAGCTCTAGTTTGGTTATGATGTGGCATATTTTGATATTATCACCTGATTTAATGATGATATGATCCTATAAATTGAAGTTAAAATAAAAACATGGTTTCTATCAATGATTCAATTATTCAGAAGATGTTTTAATGGTTTTAACCAACCAAAATATAAAGTGTCCAGAACATAATAATTAGAAGAAGAATATAGGAGCATACATAAAAGGTGATTGTACCCGGGCTTAGACCATGCAGGAGCTTTCTGTGCTGCCAGATTATAAAGAAAATAATGCACATGAGAATTATAACTGCTGGATAGAGAAGAGCCGACCATATTGAAGATAAAACCAGAAGAATACCCCAGAGAAACAAGGATAGCATTACATTGAGAAATGCGTGCCTTATCTCAGAATCATCCAAGCGGGTAAATATAAAATAGATCAATATACATACCCAGGCAGCCATAAAAATATATGCAAAAGGATTGATCTCTTTTAAGAATCCAAATTTTTCGATTATTATATAAGCAAGCTCTCTCATATTTGCTCCTTGGTAAATGAAATTTAAATATAATTTGACAGCAATTTAATTTACCGTTCCTTATTATATTTAGAGCTGTTAAAAATAATCAACCTGATGAGGTTGAGTGTTCTTCTTCGCTATCAGAATCTTCACCCTGAGCATATGGGCAACCACCAGGGGGTGGTCCAATTGGTTTTGTTTGTTGTGGAACAAATTTCAACTGTCCTTTTCGATCCATGTCGTTTAACATTTCATTCAATGATTCCTGAGGATTAGGAGTAAAAGTAGACATTATCCTCTTCAAACGATAGCTTCCACAATGTTTACATTTTCTAAACCACAACCTTATTTCATCTATTTTCTCAACAAATGGGGTTATTTTACCACATTTCTTACATTCAAATTCGTAAATTGGCATCTTTCTCACCTTTCCTTCTAGACTATTATATATAGTAGGAGACTAAAAATCAATTTGATATTCGGTGTAATAACAAAAAATGAAAGGTCTTATATTAATCCAGGATTATGAATGGTAGTCTAATATGAGAATATTTCAAAATTTTGCAAATATAAATCAACTTTAAAGATACGGAATAATATGAATATTACGAAGAGTATTCGATAAATATTCCCGGGTAAAAAATGTCCTTAAAACATTGAAGGGAGTATAAAATTTAATTTACTTTTTTAACTCTAATAATTTTCGCTTATTTGTGCCCTCTCAAATATTTCCCCATTTCCCCTGGTTTTTTTGATGCTTTGAAAAAATTCTTATGGACTTTTTCGAATGAATTATTCAAAAAGATCAACCTTAAAATTAAATCCTTGCAATTTTCTTCAGTTAAAAAACCTGTATGCATTGAATCAACAATTTCCATTGCAAGTTTTGACCTGTTATCATTAATTTCAATAGCACGTTCTTGAGGTCTCTCTTTCTCCATATCCATCAGAACGATGTTGAAATAACCACCGATACCGATATTTACCCTTAAACTAACATTTGTCGCTTCTATCAGCGCAATGATACCTTCGACCGGTTCAATTCCCTCCCTTCGCTGAGCTTGAGTTTTTCGTCTTAAAAGCTCGGAGAAATATAAATCACAGGCGTCGGTTCCCGAACCTTCAGATTGTATGAAAGTTGTGCAAGGTTCGCTCAAACCATGGGGAAGAGACATTCTGTACATTTGAAAACCGTTTTCAGGATCAAAACCCGCAATTAGACTGAGGTTTATAAATACCCTGTCTAAAAATTCGTCTCTCTTTTTCCATGTGATGCATTCTTCGGCACCCTTGAGAATTTCTTCTGTCGTAATTTCGTACTTTTTGTCATCCTTCTTGTAAAAACCCTGAATGAAATCCTTGGTTACAAAACCGAATTTACCCATCAACATTTCGTCAATAAGTCTGTGTTTGATATCACACATTATTGAATAAGCTTTTTCGGCAATATCTCCCACTGTCAAAAAGTTTTCTGGAATCCCGTCGAATTTCTTTTTTTCTTTTTCGTACTCCTTAATGATATGATCTCTTATTCTGTTTTGAAGTTCGTGACCATAAGATAATGTTCCAGTATTTCCCAGGAATGCACAGATGTTCTGTTCTTTCAGAATTTCATCAGAGACAATATTTTGAATCTTATCAACAGTGCAAAGGCGCCTTTTTAAATCAAGTGTTCTTTCCTCGTCACAAACCATAGCTCCGGAATAATGATTGAACTTAATCGCATTTATTACAGTCATTTTTTAGCACCTTCTTTCTTTTTATCTTCTGTAACTGCTTTTATAGGTATTCCTTCATGAAGTTCCACATTTTCAGGGGTAAAGTCGCTTTTGTAACCCCTGAGAATGAAATCGAGAGCTACCGGATCATCTGCATTCGAGAATAAATTTTCTTCAACAGAAATATAATCTTTACCTTGAAAAATTAATGCCTTTATTAATGAGAAGGCGTCATCTTTCTTCAGAAATCCCTTTTTGTAAGCAATTGCAATCTCGTTTGCTACTCTTGCAGTATTATTGTTTGCTTCGATATATCGCTCTCTATGGTTTTTACCGTTACCATTGATGTAAACAATGTTGAAATATCCACCGATCTCGTGGGTGTGAGCCTGAGCTTCATGACCCGATGCAATCAATTCAATTATTCCCTCAGCCCTGTCATATCCCTTTCGACGGGCATCAAGATGTTTCCTGTTAATAAAATTTGCCAGGATAACCTGTGATACATCCTTCCCTTTGCCTATACAGTCAATGTCTGTTGCAGATTGATATAGTATGAAATCTTCATAATTAAAATAATACGCCTGTATCCCCTTCTCTTTGTCCCATCCTACTATAAGCCCTTGATGCTCAAGGAAATTATCGAGTGGCGTTCCTCTCTTTGAAGTCTGTGCTATCCCTAAAGCTGAATCTTTTACACTTTTTTGCTTGATTTCAATCTTGACTCCCTCTTTCTCATAGAATCCCCTTGTGAGATCATCCGAGTTGAATCCATAAAGCCCCTCGAGCCTTGCATCAGCCCGTTTTCTGAAAGCTGTTTGTAAGTTATTAAGGAGAATTTGAGCAACGTCGTCTACTGTTCGATACATTTTTTTGCTTTCTGGTAAATTCCCTCTAGAGTTGTATATATTTTTAAGCTCTTTCCTCGTTCTCGTGACAACATCGATTGCGAAATTGGGAACTCCCGATGCCCCGTAAACTACCTCTAAATCAAACTCTTCGGCAATGTTTGCGGGTAAAAGAGATTGGACGAAATCACCATACAATATCCTCCTTCGCCTGGAATGCCAGTATTCCTCATCACTAACAAGAGCACAGGAATCCCTGTCGAACTTTAATAAATTTACTAACGCCATTAGCTTTTCTCCTGATATGAAACATTACAAAAAATGAAATCCGGATCAAAATTCAACATATAATAAATCTTTAATCAATTCGTTTCAAGAAAAAATAACAACACCCCAGATTACAGGCAATCATATATGATGATCTTTCTTAAGACCTCTAAAATATAGCTTTGATATGAAAGTCAATTTGATGCGACATTTTTGGCGTGTTCGATCCAAAAATGTCTATGGCGATCGATAAAGATCAGGACATTTCAAGTAAAATACCGGAAATAAAAGGACGAAAGCAAGATATTAATGCTTCGATATGGGACAAACGATGATTAAAAAAAGACATTTTGAAAGAAATACAGGACAGATTAGAAAATTTAAAGGAAATTATACAACATCATTAACACTACACAATAATTAAAAGATAAAACTTACAATTTAAATTGAGCAGGAATAAATGCAGTCACTGGCACGAGAGTTGCCCGGCAGCGATAGAGCTGCTGGCGAAGCAAGTCTCGTGCCAGGGAAACGAACTTCATTTTCTCACGCAAACTCAATTGCTATTTTCCCAAACGGAAGAATACCGGATTCCAGAATTATCGTACCGTTGGAAATTGCTTTGTTCAATCTTATTATCCTTTTTGTGCTATCGGGATCTGTTTCAGGGAGAGATAAAAATAGTTCATTTTCTTTTGAATTGAATTTTAGGTTGATTTTAGGAAGCACGCTATTTTTTTCAGAGGTTATAAGAATATCCGATATTTGAGAATCAGAAATTGCATCATGCTCAGATTCTCTTTCTCCGCTAGTATATACATCATATTCTGAATCAAAGGAAAAATTCAAAGTCAAATTTTCAAGTTGAATCTTATGTTGAATTTCAAAATTCAAGTCAAAAAATAATTTCTCACCATCAGACCTTATTTCCCATGTATAAACAATTGGTAACCTACGGAATTTACCCTTAATGTCGAGTTCATTTTCTAAAATTTTTTTACATTCATAGATGGATTGCATGGAATCATGCCAGCAACCCTCTGAGAGAATAGAGATGAATATTCCATTATCGCATGTAATCTCATTAATTTTGTTCGAGATTTTCAAAGAACCTGAAGTGAATTTTGAGTCATATTTTCCAAATTGCAATTTATCAGTGGAGATAACTTTTTCTAAATATTCAGTTAGTATTTCTTTTTGATCAAGTAGGTTGATATTGCAGGTAAAGAAATCTTCATAAATCCCGGATTCAAAAATTTTATCCGTTTTTGTGAATATTTTAAGGCACTGGATAACTCTGGATTTCAATGTGCAATCGGAATTCAGCATGGTTGCAATATAATTTTTCTCCATACTACTGAAATCTACAGCTATTCCCGGAAGTTCCGAATCACTTTCAATTACACCGCAGAAGGCGGATGGGTAATTTTGCCTGTTAAGGTGAATCCATTCCCTGTCAAGGGAGGTTATATCCGGAAAAACTCCTGTTTCAACTTCAGAAAACCATTGAGTGTAATCGTCTGATAAAAGGTGACTGAAATGAATCTCATCTATTGAGCACATCTCCAGGATTTCAAGAGACAATTTAAATTCGATCGAATTTTCATCAAGAATTTTTATCTCCCAGATCTGATTTAAAGGTAGTGCACGAAATTTTCCGGAGCATTTTAAGTAATCTTCGGATGATTCTATTATTTTCCATGTCGCTTTAGTTGATTCATGCCAAATGCTTTGGCCATAAATAGCTGAATATCCTCCGTAGCTTCGTGTTATTGCTTTTCCATCAAAGAAAAAATTGATTTTTCCATTGTTGAACATTAATGTGAGTTTGCCTTTAGTTAAGATAAAGACACCTCTTTTTTCTCCTACCGAGCTCATGTAAAACTGAACAACACTTCCGACTTTCCCGATTTTCAGCATCTCACCCTTTTTCAGGAGCATTACCCTGTCGCATAAACTACTTACAGCATTCATGTCATGAGTCACAAAGACAATAGTTTTACCCATTTTTTTAAACTCGTTTATCTTTTCGAAACATTTCCTTTGAAACGCTTCATCACCGACAGACAGGACCTCATCGATAATCAGGATATCAGGATCAAGGTGAATCGCTATAGCAAAACCTAGCCTTACAAACATTCCCGATGAGTAGTTTTTAACTGCAACATCGATAAAATCTTCAATTTCAGCAAAGGATACAATATCATCGAAGATCTTGTTTATCTGTCTTTTTTTCATACCAATAATAGAGCCATTCAGGTAAATGTTTTCGCGTCCGGTAAGATATGGGTGAAAACCTGCTCCCAGTTCAAGAAGGGCTGATACGTTACCGTTGATTTCCATTTCTCCGGATGATTGTTTTGTAACCCCGGAAATAATTTTTAAAAGAGTGCTTTTACCCGAACCATTCTCACCTATAATTCCGAAAGTTTCACCTTTTTCCACATTGAAGGATATATCTTTCAATGCAAAGAAATCAGGGTTATTTTTTTTTGATCTTACGAGAAACTTGGCTATATCCTGAACGAGAAGGTTTCTTTCCTGCCTGAGGATATATTTTTTTTCAAGGTTTTTTGCGGTTATAGCATTCATAGGAATTTGAAAGATACAAGGATAGATTAATTTGAAACCTTAGGTAATTAAATTTAAACGAGCGTACTATCATTTTCAATTTATTTATTGATTAATGAGCGCAGGACTTTAAGATTCGCCACATCCATATCATCACCTTTGGGTGTTTCGAGACTCATGGGATGAGATTTGAACCTATCATCATTCAACAGAAATGAGAATGGTTCCAGACCTAAAAAACCTTTACCGATGTGTTCGTGACGGTCGACCCGTGAGCCGAGATCTTTTTTCGAATCATTCAAATGGAAAGCAAATAATTGATCCAATCCGACGTGCCTGTCGAATTCATCGATTGTCTTTTCATAATTCTCTTTATCCCTGATTTCATATCCTGCAGTAAATATATGGCATGTATCAATGCAGGTGCCAATCCTGTCTTTATCTTTTATCAAGCCTATGATGTCTCTGATGTGTTCAAAACGATATCCAATATTGGTTCCCTGTCCTGCAGTCGTTTCAATCAATATTTTCATCTTGAAACCGGGTGTTTTTTCAATCAGTAGATTGAATGCTTTAGCAGCCTGTTCGATACCGAATTTATCCCCTTTACCAACATGTGCCCCCGGATGCATGATTAAAAAAGGAATATCGAGAGCTTCGGTCCTTCTCATTTCATCCTCGAATGCGTCCATCGATTTTTGGAACAATTTCTCATCAGGTGAAGCCAGGTTAATAAGGTAAGAATCGTGTACCAGAACTGTTTTGATATTGCTTTTTTTCCATGCTTCTTTGAATTTATCAATATCATCATCGGTCAGGGGTTTAGACTTCCATTGAGTCGCATTTTTAGAGAATATCTGGATGATATCACATGTTGCTTCTTCGCCTCTTTCAAAGGCAAGGTGTAATCCACCTGAAATAGACATGTGAGCTCCAAGGTTCATGATATATATAATATAACACAATTTATCTGGATTAGAAATTTTGATGAATGAAAGTTTGAGATCTGCATAAGGATAAAAAGATGTCCTTTTATAAATAAATTCTGTTCATTTAAATTATTAACTAATCTCTTCTATAATTATCAGCATATAAAACGTTGATCTTACTAAAAAATTGAATTACTATAATTGAGGTATATATTTCCTGGAAAGGAATTTTGATGGTTTTACCCCGTTTTGAAGTTATAGAACCTAAGACAATTTCCGAAGTCTGCATCGAACTTGCCAGATTAAAAAATAGTAACGTTCGCTTGCTTGCGGGAGGTACTGACCTTTTTGTGGATATAAGGAAGAAAATTCTTCCTGAACATCTACCTAGGTGTTCAGGTTGTCCCCCGGAATCGAATGATCCTCAAGTACCTATGAAACCTCCAGAATTTTTAATTTCATTATCTAGAATTAATGAATTGAAGGGAATATATGTTGACGAATCCACAATCTCTATTGGCGCTATGACAACAATTACCGAATTAACTGAATCGGATATTATCGGGAAATATCTTGGTGCATTAGCACAGGGAGCCGATTCCCTCGGTTCCCCTCTGGTTCGAAATAGAGGTACGATAGGAGGTAATATTGCAAATGCGCGCCCGGCTGCGGATACTTTCATTCCCGCTGTTGCACTGGAAGGAACTATCTGCGTTTCATCAAGTGATGGTAACAGGGAGATACCCGCTGATTCTTTTGCTGAGGGACCCGGGCAAACAGTTTTAAAGAAAAACGAGTTTATTACACATCTTATCTTCGAAAAATATCGAAATAAGTATGGAAGCGCTTATCAAAAACTTGCCAACAGAAAAGCATTGGAAATATCTACCATTTCTGTTGGGGCGTTTCTTTTGCTTTCTGATGATCTAAAAGGAATCGAGAAAGCACGTATTGCCCTGGGTGCAGTGGGACCTACGCCAATATTAGCAACGAATGCCATGAATTATCTCCAGGGTAAGGAACATGCTGAAAGCATTTTCAATGAAGCTTCAAAGCTTGCTGCAAAAGATGCTAAACCGATCACAGATCACAGAAGCTCCCGTGAATACAGGTTAGAAATGGTTGAAGTCATTACTAAAAGAGTTTTGGATTTTGCTTTAAAGAGAGCATTAAAGAGGAATTGAATAAATTGAAGAAACATATAACCTTGAATGTCAACGGTAAAGACCATGAGTTGCTGGTTGAAGATAACAGGCTATTAGTTGATGTCATTCGTGAAGATCTTCACCTTACCGGAACAAAAAAAGGATGCGGGATTGGGGACTGCGGAGTATGCACAGTGCTCATGGATGGTGTACCGACTTTTTCATGCCTTGTACTTGCAATTCAGGCAAGCGGTTCTGAAATTGTTACGATCGAGGGGATATCAGACGGAAACGATCTTCATCCTCTTCAGCAGGCATTCATAGATCATGGTGCTGTTCAATGCGGGTTCTGCACATCGGGCATGATACTATCCTCGCTTGCACTATTGAACAAAAATCCATCTCCGACTGAAAAGGATATCAGAAAAGCACTATCGGGTAACTTGTGCCGATGTACAGGATATCAAAAAATAGTCGATGCGGTGCTTGCAGCGGCAGAAATCATGAGGGCAGAAGGATGAAAGATTTTAGGATATTGAATTCAAGAGCACCCAGGATCGATGCCTTCGACAAGGTCACAGGGAAAGCGATTTTTGTTGATGATATCAAACGTCCGAACATGCTTTATGGAGCTATTCTTCACAGCCCTTTAGCCCATGCAAAAATTCTGAATATTGATACTTCCACTGCGGAAAAACTGCCGGGTGTCAAGAAAGTCGTAACATCTAAAGAAGCGGGAAATGTAAGATGGGGAGTAAGTCCCGCTAGATATGACGAAAACATCTTCTGCATCGACAAAGTCAAATACGTTGGTGATGAAATCGCTGCAGTGGCAGCAGTTGATCTCGAGACAGCCCGTGAAGCAGTTGAACTAATTAAGGTAGATTACGAGGAACTACCAATAGTCCTTGACGGATTAAAAGCCATGGATGAGGGTAAACCACAAATCCATCCGAAATACCCCCGAAACACATCTGCTGAAGTTCACTGGCATTTCGGGGATATCGAAAAGGGGAGAGCTGAATCCGATTATATACGAACCGATTCATTATCAAGCAAGATGCAGGATGCAGCTTTCATGGAACCCCAGTCCATGATTGCAGAATACGATCAGAATGGTTATCTTACCCTGACATCATCGACTCAGGCACCTCACTATGTCCAGCGGACGCTGGCAATGGCTCTCAAGATTCCTCTGCATAAAGTAAGAGTCATTAAACCTTATGTAGGCGGGGGATTTGGTCCAAAAGCAGCATGTTCGACCGCAGAACTTGCGACATGTCTGCTTGCGATTCAAACAGGCAAACCTGTTAAACTGATATTCGAAAGAGAGCAGGTTTTTCTTCATTCGAGAGCCAGGCATCAGTTTTTTCATAAGATGACAACCGGTGTCAAAAAGGACGGGACATTGATGTTCCTCGATCATGAAGCCATTCTTGATGGTGGTGCATATACGAGTTTTGGAATAGCTACTGTCTATTATGCTGCGAGTTTATTGGGTGGACCTTATCGCCTTAAGAATATGAAATATGATGGCTATCGTGTCATTACGAATAAGCCGGCATGCGGCGCACAGCGTGGACATGGGGCGGTGATTGCAAGAGCCTGCTTTGAAATGCAGTTAGATAGAATTGCAAGGGAACTAAAACTTGATCCAATCGAATTGCGCTTGAAAAATGTAATGTCAACTGGTGAGGTTACATGCAATGAGTTGAATATGAGCAGCCTGGGCATGAGGGAATGCCTGGAAGCAGTCAGGGACAAGAGCGGCTGGCAGGATAAACGCAAAAGATCCGAGAAGGGAAAAGGAATAGGTGCTTCATGCGGATTTTTCGTTTCAGGTGCCGGATATCCAATTTACCGTTCAACGACCTTTCACTGCACAATCGTAACGAAGTTGAACGATGTTGGTGGCACCGTTACGGTTTATTCCGGTTCAGCCGAGATAGGTCAGGGATCGGATACGATGCTTGCGATGATCACGGCAGAAGTGCTCGGGATTCCTCTTGATGCGGTTCATGTATTGTCAGGAGATACGGAATTAACAGTTGATCTTGGAGCTTATTCAAGCAGAACAACCCTGATGACTGGAAATGCTGCAAAGGAAGCAGCTGAAGATTTAAAGAGGAAGATACTCGAGGTAATTGCAGATAAGATGGATGTTTCTATCGATTCACTTGATTTTAAGGATGGATTGCTATATGTTGACGGTGGAGTTGGTGATATAGGTGAACTCCGCAGGGAATATCGCAAGGAGCATCTCGGTTTCAAGGATCTTCCTTCCGAAACTCATCTTACATTTTTAGAGGCTTCACGTTTAGCATTTCTCGAAAAAGGCAGCCTTGTTGGTACGGGTAAATACAAACCACCACCTCTGGGTGGAAGTTTTAAGGGTGCAACAGTCGGGACATCACCAGCCTTCGGGTGCTCGGCTCAAATTGCAGAAGTCCAAGTTGACAGGGAGACGGGAAATATAACTGTTAATAAAGTAACCGGAGCACATGACTGTGGTTTTGCAATAAACAGGACACAGGTCGAGGGTCAAATGCAGGGTTCCATTTCGATGGGGCTTGGTGAAGCATTGATGGAGGAGATCAAATACGACAGTTGCGGTCGAATTGTCAATGCGAACCTTGCAGAATATAAGATTCCCACATCACTCGACATGCCCGAACTTGATGCGATTATCGTAGAGAGTAACGAGCCCAACGGACCTTTTGGTGCGAAAGAGGTCGGTGAAGGTGCAATCATGCCGACAATACCCGCGATAATCAATGCGGTTTATGATGCGACAGACCTCGAGGTTGATGAATTGCCACTGACACCGGAGCGTATCCGATCTTATATAAAAAAGCAAAAGAATAATTCCTGATCCGATGAAATTCGGTTCCATAATCCTTTCCGGTGGGAAATCATCGAGGATGGGCACTCCAAAAGCCCTAATCAGACTTGGTGATTCGACATTTTTAGAGACCATAATCAAAAAACACCATGATGCAGGAATAATAACGCCTGTCGTATTGGTTGCCGATTTTCTGGAAGATGAAATAATTAAACAAAATATCAAGGATATTGACCTTGTTGTATGCAGTCCGCCCGAGAAAACCCCGATTGAATCGTTGAGACGGGGAATAACACAACTTGATGCGGATAAAGATGGTTTTATCTATCATCCTATAGACTTTCCCCTGCCATTGTCAGAGACAATCAGGATGCTGATGGATGGATTTGTCGAGTCGGGAAAAGCGATTGTCAAACCATCATATAAGAGTAAAGGGGGTCATCCTATCATTTTGAGCACATCCTTAATCGGTGAGATTATGGAAGCATCCGAGGATACGGGCTTAAGGGAAGTGGTCAGAAAGGATCGGGACAGGGTGCTGTCAATCCCGACCGATGATGAGGGTGTTGTCAGGAATATCAACACGCCTGATGATCTTGTTGATGTTTGAATTTGATCATAATCTAATCTAAAGAATCGACCGAGTTCATTGGTTTGACAAATGGAGTACTGAATGTATAATTAGTTTGTAAAATTATATTGATAGAATAGGAGTGCGTCTATGATCCCTATAAGTTATGATGTTTTTGTATTCAAAGAAGGGAATGTTTATGTAGCATATTGTCCGGAATTGGATATATCGAGTGGTGGATTGACGATTGGTAGTGCAAAAGCGATGTTGAAAGAGGCAGTGCGTTTATTCATCGAGGAAGCAGAGAATATGGGGACACTCGAAGACATTCTTGAAGAATCAAATTATGTGAAAGATAAAAGAGGTAGATGGGTACCGCCTGAATTAGTTGCCACTGAGCTTGTGAGTATTATGTAATATGCCCAAAATAACTCCTCTGTCAGTAAAAAAATTTTGTAAAGTGTTTGAAAAGGCTGGATTCATACATGTTAGAACGGAGGGAGACCATATCATATGTACAAAACCGGATGTTAGAAGACCGATAGTAATACCAATGTTAAAAGATATTCCAGTGTTCATTATCAAGAATTGTTTAAGGACTGCCGGAATATCGAGAGAAGAATATTTTTCTTATTTAGAAGAGATTTAAGGATCAATTGAAATTAGCTCAATTACCAAAAGTAATGTCCTTATTTGATCGTAAGGGAGAGTGGCACTCGCCCTATTGGGCTTGAAAGGAAGAGAAAAACAGGATATATTGAATCCTCGACAATCTCTGGAATAAACGTTGCTTTTAGGAGTTATTTATGAAAATAAAGCGGGTCGAGATTAAAAATTTTCGGGGGATAGAACATCTCGAGCTTGATTTTGTCGATCCTGCCGGTGAATCCCTTGATCTTGTCGTATTAGCCGGACCCAATGGTTGTGGGAAAACCAGTGTGTTAGAAGCCTGTATTTTAGCTTGTAATCATTCTGAATTACCCCAAACAAGTTCAAGCCCAAAATTCAATTTGTTGAATGGTTGCAATTCTTTTGAAATTAGTTTAAATGTTGATGATAAAGGGATGTTTTATAATGTAACATTTTTTTATGAAGTTGATGGAAAACATCATGATGTGAAAAGAAAATCTTATGGAATTGGTATTTGTTATTTTTCATCAAGAAGATATTCTATACCCACAGGGAGCATTGGCTTGACAGTACATAAAAAAGCAAAAAAAGCAAAATCGATTGAAGACCAACGCTTATTTGAAATAAAGCAAAGATTAATAAACTTGACTGGATCAGCAGCTTTTACTTCAACAAAACCAAAAGTTTCAGAACAAACAAAAAAAACGGTTTATTCAAAAATTAATGATGGATGGAAACTTTTTTATCCGAATAGAAATTGCTATTTCAATGCTGAATATGCAAGCAATAAAATTGAAGATGGTTTTGATGTTTTTTTATGTGATATTGATTCTGCAAAACGATTATCAATAGATTCACTAAGTTCAGGTGAGCTTGAAATTTTTATGATGCTTAGTTGTTTCGCTTTAAATGATCTATCAAATACTATCGTCTTTATTGACGAACCGGAACTGCATCTCCATCCATCGTGGCACAGAACAATAATGAATGCATTGAAAACAGTCTTGCCGAAAACACAAATTATTTGTGCAACTCATTCCACCGAAATATTAGATTCTGTTTATAGTTATGAAAGGTTTACATTACTACCAGAAAACGATCCTAGAATCAAAATGTATAATACACCTGATATTAACAAAGACTGGAAATGATTAAGTCAACAAATCGTGATTCATCCTTAACTCAAGGAAAGGTAATTCTGTGGGTAGAAGATAAATTAACAAGAGAATATCTTCGTACAATCTGGAAGTCAGATAATACAATATTTGATATAAGGTTTGCTGGGGGTAAGTCGGTTGTCAAAGCCACAGTTCATGATTTAAGAAATCAGGATGAGAGTCCAAAAAATGTCTTTGGTTTCATTGATAAAGATTTTGCAGAATCTAATTATGATAAATGGCAAAATGACGGTCCTCCTTCAGGCATTTATATTCCTAAATTTCATGAGATTGAAAACTATTTACTAGATTGGGATGCTCTTACAAATTGTGATTCTAATTATTGTTTACGTAAATTCAATGAAATAAAAGATAGAGCGTCAGACAAAGCAAATAGTATGTGTTGGTGGATGTCATGTACACAAGTCTTATCGCATTATCATTATCAGCTTGTGGGAGAATTTCCAAGTAATCCAAAAATTCCAATAGTCAATTGTATGTCTGAAGCAAAAAATTACATTATAAATGAAAAAAACTGGCATAGCTCATTGTCATGCAATATCTCTAAACTTTTCGATGATAAAATTTTGGAAAAAGATTTAACAGGATGAGCCTCTTGCAAAAAGTTTTCTTTTTCGTAAAAAAGTCTTTTAGCAATTAAATTAATCTTTGAATTTGGAAAAATCACATCCCAAAATAGATGTCAAGGCGTGAAATATTCCATCTAAATACCTT
>Ga0272441_10007311_pt1 | contig 17995 bp, 21 predicted proteins | sample SSMProp6N_FD_193582 | JGI IMG/M metagenome (GOLD analysis project Ga0272441, IMG submission 193582) | Marine sediment archaeal communities from Little Sippewissett salt marsh, Falmouth, MA, United States - SSM-Prop-6N | ecosystem: Environmental > Aquatic > Marine > Wetlands > Sediment ... | reverse complement strand
GTCGGGTCCCCTCCTTTGCATCGTATGCCTCTACTATTCTTTTTCGTAAATCCATTGATATTGTTTTCATGACCATTATTATCGGTCATTACTTTATTGGCTATAGCTTTTTGTGAATTGCTCTAATGTAAAACTGATTGACATATTTTAGGTAGTGGATTAATATTACGATATCGGAATATCCGATATTAGAATATCCGAATTCTAATAAAATGGGAGGGCGGTGATGGCTGAAAAGAATATCGAGAGTATCGATGGTCAGATGAATGTGATTAAGAATTTTCTCGATGAATTTTACAATAAAACGGTTTTTCGCATTGAGGGGTCCAGCGCAAAGGACATGACGCCCTCCCTGATCAAGTTTATTTTTGCTTTTGATGATCCTGAAACAGCCTGCCCGATTGGAGAACTGGGTAAAAACGCGCGGGTCAAAAGTTCTACCATGACCGACATCGTCGACCGTATGGAAAAAGACGGTATTGCCGCGCGCATTCGGGATGATCATGATCGGCGCCTGGTGAAAGTCCGCCTGACAAAAAAGGGATTGCGTATCCGCTCGGCATTTTATGAACGCCGCCGGAGCGAGTTTGTCATGATGTTTAAACAGCTGGACAGCGCGGATGTTGATCGCTTTATTAATTGTCTGCAGGAAGCCACGGCTGTTTTAAGAAGAATCGAATAAACTGTCCCCAATATTTTGCCCGGTCGGACAAAAGACCGGTGATATATATTTCAATATGAGCGTATGGATACATTATACGGCTGGACCGGTAAAATTGCCCACGTTGATTTGACTTCCGGAGAAACAGGGGTCTTGGCGACCGATTTATATTTGGAGAAATTTATCGGCGGCCGCGGAATTGCGTCCCGATTGTATTACGATTTTGTCGGCCCGGCAGTGACAGCGGAGGGTTCTGAGAACGCGATAATTTTCATGACCGGACCGCTGACCGGTTCTGTCGCGCTGGCCTGCTCACGGCTGACCGCACTTTTTAAATCTCCGCTGTCTTATCCGGAACAGTGTGCCCTGGCCAGCCTTGGCGGTTTTTTGCCGGGGAGAATGAAAGCGGCCGGGTATGACGGCCTGGTGATTACCGGTGTATCGGCAACCCCCTGTTATATTTCTGTATCCAACGGCAGGGTTGCGGTTAAGGGTGCGGACAAGCTTTGGGGCCTGGACACTGAGTTGACCCGGAAGAAATTGACTGCTGAGTACGGGGACACGGCGGATGCCCTTTGTATCGGTCCGGCGGGTGAGCGACAGGTCCGTTTTTCCATTGCGGCAGCGTCCCTGGGGGCTACGGTCGGTCACGGTATCGGTGCTGTGATGGGCGCTAAACGGTTAAAGGCGCTGGTTGTTCAGGGTAAACGGTCTGTGGCTGTGGCGCGTCCGGATGAATTAAAGCAATTGAACCGGACCATTCGTTCCATGGTTAAAGGTCGTGAATTGATGGATCCGATGATTAACGGAATCGAGTTGGTAAAACGGACACCCTGTTATGGCTGTCCGGCCGGATGTTCCCGCGGCCTGTATCAACATGTATCCGGAAAAAAGGAGTATCGCAAAAATTGCGCTTCATCCTATTTTTATTATGACTTGGAAAAGAACTATTATAACGGTTCCGACAATGATCAGTCTTTTCTGGCCACGTCGTTGTGTAATCGTCTGGGTATTTGTACGCAGGAGTTGTCCAAGTTGTTTGGCTGGATGGATAAATGCTTTGCCTGCGGATTGCTGACATCGGAATCGTTGGAACTGGACTGGTCCCGGGTCGGGACCCCTGAGTTTTTTCAGTTGTTTGCTGATAATCTCCTGGCTGGAAAAGGCATCTGGAATTGCCTGGCGCAAGGGACTGTCCGGTCGGCACATTATCTGGGTCTACCGGCCGTGCGTTTGCTTGAAGATATTGTTGAGGGGTCGGGCTTTTCCGCGGATCTGTATAACGGCCGTTATTTTCTGACCACTGCGGTTATTCATGCCACGGATCGTGTGAATCCGATGACCCAGCTGCATGAGGTCGTGTATCCTTTGTTTAAGTGGGTGCTTTGGTATGCGACGGATGGTGCCATGTCGAAAATATCCACGGATATTTACCATAAAATATCCCGAAAATTCTGGATAAACGAACAGGCCGTGGATTTTTCCACTTATAACGGCAAGGGGCGTGTGGCCGCCGTGATTCAAAATCGGGAATATGCGAAAGAAACGCTGGTGGCCTGCGATTTCTTTTATCCGCTGGTGACGCCCGAAGGTATTGACGATCATGTGGGAGATCCGACGATTGAGCCCAGGCTGCTTTCCGCGGTTACCGGAATGCATATCACCGAACAGGATTATTATCTTATCGGAGAACGGTTATTCAACCTGCAACGGCTGATCAGTGCCCGGGAGGGGCATCGTGGCCGGGCGGATGACGTGTTGCCGGAATTCAATTTTATTGAACCGCTGATGGTCGATAAAATATATTTCGGCATGTTTAATCCGGATTTTATGTTGCCGGGACCCGACGGTAAACTGATTACCCGTAAAGGAGCAACGCTTGACAGGAACGGGTTCAGAATGATGATGGATGAGTATTATCAGGCCCGCGGCTGGGACCCGGTTTCCGGCATGCCGTCGCGGGAAACGCTGCAGAAACTTTCAATCAATGTTTTCTCGGATCAATAGATAACCGTGTAGCGGGAGAAATAATATGACCAATTTCGAGGTTGAAAGAATACTGAAAAACACGCTTGGCGTTAAAAAGGAAATTGTTGCGCTCAAGCCTTTGGCCGAGTTTCCGGATAACATTACCCGTTATCAAGGCACGGCCGCACCCGGGCTGTGTACCCAGATAAACGAGGTAATGGATGCCGGGGATGTTTTTTACGTAACCCGGGAAAATCACACCTGTTTTGAAGGCCTGATTGCAACCGGGGTCTGTGAGGTAGACCGTCAGGAATACCGGGAAGCTGTGGAATCGTTTATCGATGCCTGTCCCTATCACCGGGACGTGGATACGGCGATGAATTTTTATGAGAAATGTATTGAAACCATTCCACTGCCCGAAGTGACGCATAAATGCCTGCTGGTCGGCCCGCTGGCCAAAATATCGGATCCTGATCTGGTCCTGATTTTCTGCAATCCGAAACAGGCGGATATTTTAAACCGTTGCCAGGCCTACCAGGGAAATCTGGTGACCGGTTACGGCGGTAACGGCGGGTGTATTTTCAATATCCGTTATTCGTATGTGACCCGGCAGCCTTCATTTTCAACCAGTGATTTTCCCTGGCGAACCTTTGTGGGGCTTGGCGACGATGAGTTGACCGTAACATACCCCTATGAAAAACTGGTGGCTTCGGTGCCGATGATAACACCGATTGTTGAATATGTGGAGAGCCTGAAGGCGATGTTCGGCGAGCAGACTGGAGGTCGATAATGTTGCATGATAAAATCGCAATTGTCACGGGCGCCAGCAGGGGCATCGGGAGGGCAATCGCTCTCATTTTGGCCGAGCTGGGCTGTCATGTGGTCTGTGCCGCCCGTTCCCTTTCCGCGCTGGAGAAAACGGCTGAATCTGTTCGAAATCTTGGGCGTGAAGCTCTTGCCGTAGCAACGGACATGACTGACAAAACGTCAATTCTGGCTCTGGTGGAAAAAACACTGGACCGATTCGGGAAAATCGATCTTCTGGTGAATAATGCCGGCGGTCCGATTGCCTATACGCAGCCGCCCCGGCCGAAATCACAGGATGAATTTTTCGCCTGCATGGACCGCTACAGTTTTGTCAATTGTGATGAAACGGCGTGGGAACAGATTTTTTTTCTCAATTTTACCGGTCCAAAAATTTTAATAAAAGCGGTGCTGCCCCATATGATCGTTCAAAACGGCGGACAGATCATTAATATTACATCCAAATCCGGAAAAATGAAGCATATGGTTGTTCCGGGGATGGGGGCCTATGCTTCGGCCAAAGCGGCGCTTTCACGCTTTACCGAGGTCTTGGCCTTTGAGCTGATGTGTGCCGGTCATCGTATTCGGGTCAATGCCATCAGTCCCGGGATGATAGCCGTATCGATTCATCAGCAACTGCCGGATGAAGAGCGCTCGGTTTTCGGCCGGCCTGAGGATATCAAAAATGTGCTGATGCGCCTGCTCGATGAAAAAAATCAGATGAATGGCGAAATTATTGCTTCCGATAGCGGTCTTTCATGGTATGATGAAATCCAAAAAGACTCGTGAGACAGTAATCTTGGATGCGGGGAAAGGTTATGCGGCTGAAAAACAGGACAGCGCTTGTGACCGGGGCGGCCGGTGATATCGGCCGGGTCACGGCCAGGCGGTTCGCAGAAGAAGGCGCTGAAGTTATCGTCAGCGATATTAATGCGGAAGGCTGTTCGCGGACCCTCGCTGAAATCGTTAAAATCGGCGGGAAAGCCCATTCCTTTATCTGTGACATGACCGACGAGTCCCGGATTGTTAAAATGTTTGCTAAAATCAGGGATAAATTTGAACGCCTGGACATCCTGGCCAATGTCGCCGGTGGCGATTATGAGCCGTTGATTGGACTTGAGGACATATCGGATGAAAAAATGAGTCTCAATTTGGCCATTAATTTAAAGTCCTGCATTTTCTGCTGCCGGGAAGCGGCCAATATGATGATTGAACAGCAGTACGGTAAAATTATCAATATGTGCTCGATTCTCTACCGGGGCGGCCCCACGCCCATGCAGCAGTCTTATGCCGCATCCAAGGGTGCTGTTTTTTCCTTTACCCGCAGCATGGCCATGTCGCACGGGGTGTTTAATATAAACGTCAATGCGATTGCGCCGGCGCTGGTAGAAGTGGAAGCGCTGAAAAAAGGGATGGGCGAGGAGATGTTTGAAGCGGTCAAAAAAGACTGTGAGGAGCGCTATCCCCTGGGGCGGGTGGGACAGCCGCTGGATGTGGCCAACTGTGCCCTTTTTCTGGCCTCCGAGGAATCATCATTTATTACCGGCCAGGTTATTGAAGTAACCGGCGGTGCCAGATTATAATTTGATGCGGAACTGTGATTGCGGACTTCAAAATATCCGGGTATAACACCGGAGCGTTTCTGATATTTTTCGGTAAATACTTGATAAATAGAAAGGTGCTGCGATGAAAGATATTTCCAGGGACGAAATGGTCGATCTGCTTAAAAAAGAAGAAGACGGTGTTCTGGCGCTGTCTGACGGTACAACCCCCTACTGTATTCCTTTCGGTCATGTGTATGTGGACGATACGGTCTACCTGTCATTCTTTCCCCGCGGCCGTAAATGGCAGATGATGCAGAAGAATCCTAAAGTCTGTTTTAATGTATACCGCTGGAATGAAGATCACACCGCGTGGGCATCGGTGGTGGTGGACGGCGTTTTGGAGCCGGTGACGGGAATAGATGAGATCAAGGCGGTGGTAAAAGCCCTGATTATCAAGATGGGGCTTGCGCCGGATTCATATCTCGAGAAACGAATGAAGTATTATCAGGATAACCTTGATAATCCCGCATCATTGAAGGTTTATAAGATTGTTTCCGCCACGATGGGCGGGAAAACGATGCCGAGACTGATCGACAAGTAGTTGTTTGCCGGGCCCTGGCTTGATGTTCCGGTGGACGGTCAGACCTGTTCCCGGGAACGGCATTTATGTCCTGCGTCGAGTTTCCGGTACAGATTTATCAGGAGTTTTATTTCCTTTTCAATGAAATAGTTTTTCATGACGGTTCTTCTGCCTTTTTCCCCCAATTCCTTTCTGAGTTCCGGATTTTCAATCAGCCGGCAGAGACGCCGGGTAAAGACATCTTCGGAATGAAGGGGGGCCAGAAACCCGTTTTCTCCATTTTTGATCAATGATGCATTCCCGGTAATCTCACTGGCCATGACGGGTAAAGCGGCGGCCATGGCTTCCATGAGCGCGCCGCACATGCCTTCGTGAAGTGACGTATTCAGGTAAATATCGCAAGCATGCATCAACAGTTTAAGATCTGTTTGTGATAATTCCCCCAGATAATAAAAATAATCCGTGGTTTCCGCCAGGGAAAAAAGAGAATCCGCGACCGCCGGTTCGATAACGGGTCCGCACAGGATCAGACGCACATTCGAATGGAGATGGTGTGCTTTCCCGCAGATGTGAACCGCATAGGCCAGGTTTTTTATTTTACGGACGGCCGCCGCTGTTAAAATCAGAATATCATCGGCAGTAAAACCGTATTGCCGCCGGACACCGGTTTTTTGCGGTACGGTCTCATGAACATCGATTGTCTGGGGAATGATATGAATTTTATCGCGGATATCGGGAAAATATTTGACGACCTGTTCTTTTGCCCGGTCGTGGAAAGTAATGACCGCACTGCTTAACCGGCACATTCGGTGGAAGGTACTGTTCTGATTTTGATCATCGGTGAATTCGCTGTAATCGGTGCCGGTCAGAGTGGTTACCAAAGGAACCGTGAACTGTCGGTAAAGGTTTGATATGAATTCCCACGAGTGCTGTGCATGCAGGCAATGGATGATATCCGGTTTAAAGTTCATAACCTGTTCAAGCCGGTCCTTTTCACTGTTGAATACGTTTACCGATATTCCGTGGCAGGACAACCCGCTTTTGATCCGTTCCGCGGTTATACTGTTGCCGCGAATAACCGGCAGGGTGTATGGGCTGATCAGGGCAATGCGCATGATAAAAGGGTTCAAGGGGTCGAGGGTTAAAAAAATGAACGTCCAACATTGAACACCGAACAACGAACGTTGAATGAAATCAAAGTCTTAAGCGTCAAAATCGGTATTTGATTTAAAGTTTCCAATCATGAATATTTACCTATTGATGTCATTATAAGAAATAAGTTTAATGTTATTTTTCTTAATACAGCCGATTATATCCTGATCCGTCAGAATTGAAAGTTCTATTTCCCGGTCCGGCGTTGCAAATGAGCCGGTGCCGGAGCAGAACCCCGGATGACACATGAGTTCCGTGGTGCCGCCGGGCAGTTGATTTAAAAAGTCCACCATGGCTGCTTTTTGCATCGGGGCGGGAAAGGCGATGCCGTTAAAATTTTCGGGCGAGTTCAGCCCGGCGGATCTGAAGAATTTTGCCGCCATCAGAGACAGGGCATAAATAAAGTATTTTTTCATGAATGTTTTTGAAAAATCCAGGTCGGAAAACCTGAAGGTCTCACGTGGGATTCGAACAGCCTTTATTTTATATCTGGCAGCCAGTTTTGCCGCAATATCGGCAAATACCGGGAACACATGAAGGTGGTTATTGCTGTCGATATGGTCCGGTTTAATGCCGTTATCCAGCAGCACTTCAATTTGCGCGGACAGTTCACGCGTTAATTCGTCAGGATCATACAGTTTAGAAAGCGCTTTTTTCCAGGCGGACTGTTTATCAAAAAATCGGCCATCCGGGCCTGTCAGAGTTTTGGTATCGTCCGTCAGTGGCATCCCCTTGGTCACATTTAAATGAATCCCGATACTTTGAGTGAAAACGGACTTTACCTCCGTAATTGTTTTAGCGTCAAAAGGAAGGTTTGCTATGACCGTGGTGCTGGTCACAATACCCCTTTCACCGGCCTGAAGGATGCCTGCGGACCTTTGCGGGTCGGAATTGAAGTCGTCGGCATTGACGATAAGCTGTTTTCTTGGCATTCAGGCCAGTCCTTTATTGAGAAAGGGAATGTATTTTTCCGCCTGGATGTCCCAGGTCCATGATGTCTCGATAATTTCACGCGCAGACTGTCCCATGTGGTGCCGCCGGTCAGGATGGTCCCGCAAAGCGATGAGTGCTTTCTGAATGGATAAGATATTCCTCTCGATGATCAAGCCGTTTTCGTTGTTTTTGATCAGTTCCGGGGCCAGTCCCACTGGTGAGGAAATAATGGGAATTCCACAGGCGGCGGCTTCGAGCAGAGGGTGGGGGCCGCCCTCGGTCCGGCTGGTACAGATATACGCGTCAAGGGACTGATAAAATGCGACCATCTCTTCCGGGGTCCGCCATTTATCTTCTCTGGCAGCGGTTTGCAGGGTAATGCCTTCGAGGCCGTTCAGGGCCGGAACGAGCAGGTCTTCCAGTCCCCGTTTTCCGGGATGATTGCTTTTAGACCCGGCCCAGCCGATGACCAGCTTTCCCCGGGGAGATGAAAATGGATTGTTTGAAGGTTTAAATACGGTTTCATCCACACCGTGAGGCGTGTAAAACAGGGCAGGGTGCCGGTCTTTAAAAATGTTGAAAAGAATTCTTGAAGGTACATTCACGGCCCGGTACCGGTTAATTTCGGCGATCATTCCGGATGAAGGCGGTAAACCTTTGCCGTGGTCCCATTTGAAATGGCTTCTGATCCCGGTAATCGCAACGGGAAGGTCGTGCATGACAATGCCGGCGTCCTGAAACTGGCGCCAGTAAGTGAGGTAAAGCAGGTCAAAATTCTTTTTTCGGATTGTCTCTACGGCCCGGTCATTAAACACTTTTTCAAACGTATACAGATGAGACAGGCGCCGAATGACATTGTCCGCGGTTCTGTCCAGGGCCCAGCCCGGCGTATCAACGATAATCAGGATTTTGGCGTTCATGCGGAATAAAGCCTATTCTGAAGTTTATTAAGCAGGTAATTGTAATACCTGCCTTTTCTGTTTATAGCAACAGCTGTACGATGGTGGAGGGCAGCGACGCGGTTAGCAAAAGCGGTTTTATAATCAGGATCGATATTCAGCGCCCGGTTGAAGTCCTGAATCGCTTTTTCAACCTGTCCCGTTTGCTGGAAACAGATGCCGCGATTGTTATAAGCCTGTGAAAAAGCGGGATTCAGTTTGATGGCCAGGGTATAGTCCTCGATCGCTTTATTGCGATCATGCAAATAATCATAGGCCTTTGCGCGGTTGAAACAGGCCAGATAAAAATCGGGAGCCAGATCAAGGGTCCGGGTGTAATCCGCGATGGCCTGCTGATATTTCCCCTGCAGGCTGTAGACATTGCCGCGGTTATGAAAAGCTTCTTTATATTTCGAATCAAGGGCAATTGCCCGGGTATAATCCCGGATTGCGGCGTCATACTGATGCATTTTGCGGTAACACAGCCCCCTGTTGTACCAGGCTTCATGATCGTTGGGGTTCAGTGTGATCACCCGTGTATAGTCGCTGACAGCCAGTTGCAGGTTATTTATCAACTCATATTCATGCGCCCGGTTGTAGTATGCCGCGATGTAATCGCTCTGGCGGTCAATGGCCTGTGAATAACAGCGAATGGCCGATGCAATATCTCCTTTTTCAGATGCCTGCAGTGCCCGGTGGAACCATTTTTCGGCCTGAACATTCATGGTCATTACTCCCAGCAGCCTGTTGGTGTAAAGCGCAGTGTCATTTGACGGTATTGCGGGCAGAGACATTCGCTGTCCGGTAAAACAAAATAAGGTGTGTTTATCGATTCATTTGCCGGTCGGTGCCTGGATAAAAGCGGATCGTTATAAAAGGTTACCGGGTGATCGCATTCGGAACAGTTGTTGCGGGGCGCCAGATAATTTTTTATTTGAAATTTTCGGCACTGCAGACAGAGGGACGGCGCATGGCAGATCATATCCTGATGTCCCGCCGGACAGCCCACGGCAAAATCGGTTTCAAACCCGCAGTCACATTTTGCGTTGATCATTCCGGCCATGGTATTTTTCAGCGCAATGCTGTTTATTAATAGATATATTGATAATTTGGATTTGGCAAGACTGCCGGAATCAAATATACAATGCTTACCGGACTTATGGGGAGTCCGTTGTTGGTTGTGCTGAATTCAGTACCACCAGGTTGGATTTGTCTTTTTTAAATTTCAGGCCGCTATGGTCCGGGCCGACTTCCTCGACAGAGAGAATGGTATAGATCGAAATATGAAGTGTTTTGACATGTTCGAATCGTCTTTTAAGTTCTTCCTCGGCCGGATTGACTACCAGGCTGCTGGTATCAAAAATAAAATCTGAAATAGAAATAAAACTCAACCCGAGCGTGGAGTCGGCGACATGCCTGGCCTTGAGCGTTACCGTTTTATTTTCTTTCGGGTCCTTGAAATTTATGATGTAATACGTTTTGTCTGCCATCGCTGATATTTCCGATTGGTGTTAATCATTAATGATATTTTACTTCTGATAAATTGTCAAAAGATATATGGATGAAGATCTATTATACTGATATTTTCGTGTTGCCGCTGCCTGAGGGACATTCTTTCCCCATGGAAAAGTATCTAATGCTCAGAGACCGTCTTCTGCGGTCGTCTGTGATTTCTGCCGATGATCTGGTTGTTCCGCGCATTGCGACAGAGGGTGAAATTACCGGTGTCCATGATTCGGCATATCTGGCGAAAATCGTTTCCGGTTGTCTGGACAGCAAAGAGATTCGTCGTCTGGGCCTGCCCTGGTCGAAACAGCTGGTTGAACGTTCCCGGCGCTCGTGCGGGGCGACGATCGAAGCGTGTTACGAAGCGCTGGACCACGGACTGGGGATCAACCTGGCCGGAGGGACGCATCATGCTTTCAGAGATCACGGAGAAGGGTACTGCGTTTTTAATGATGTCGCGATGGCGTCACGGCTAATGGCGACCCAGGGGCGGGTCCGAAAAGTGCTGATTCTGGACTGTGACGTCCATCAGGGAAACGGGACCGCGGCGATTCTTAGAGATGATAAGGATATTTTTACGTTTTCCATTCACGGCCATAAGAATTTTCCCCATAATAAGGAAAAAAGTGATCTGGATATTGCGCTGGCGGACAATACAACGGATGCTGTCTATCTGGAGAAACTGAATACCGGTCTTTTAAAAATTGCTGACCGATTCATTCCGGAACTTGTTATTTACCTGGCTGGTGCAGATCCTTATGTCCAGGATAAATTTGGTCGACTGGCGTTAACCCAAAAAGGGCTGATCGCGCGGGACTGCCTGGTATTTGAATTTTGTCGGAGCCGCGGGCTGCCCGTTGTTCTGACCATGGGGGGTGGGTATGCACGGGAAGTAAGCGATACCGTGGCCATTCACTGTCAAACCGTAGAGCATGCGCTTGACATGCTATAATGATAGGTCATATGAAATCACGGCCGCTTCATCAGGGGGTAACTCCCGTTATTCAGGTGCCGGATACCGGTGTTTATAAACCCGGTATGTTGACGGAAACCATCTGCAATCTCATGCAGATCGTTCCGGGGGATATCGTTGCCGACGTTGGCTGCGGCTGCGGTTATATCGGGATTACGGCAGCGCTCCTGGGGGCAAAAACCGTTCATTGTATCGATACGGTAAAGGCTGCGCTGAGCAGTACCCTGCACAATGCCGCGTTGAATCATTTAACGAATATCAGGGTGTATGAAGGGTATGGACTGGATCCCCTTAAGGGTTGCACACTTGATGTGATTATTTCGCTGCCGCCGCAAATGCCGTTTAAATATAATTTCAATGCCGAGCGTTATGGCGGCACTGACGGAACGGATGTCATCCTCCGGATTATCAGAAAAGCCGCCGTAATGCTGCGGAAACAAACCGGAAGGTTCTATCTGGTCCACGCGGCCATTGCCCATCCCGATAAAGTCCGCTCGGCTATCGCCGCTGAAGGCTTGCGCTGCCGGACAATTCATACCGTGACGAAAACATTAATTCCGGAAGAGCTGGATCTGATTTATGGCGGACTGGCGGACTATATTCTTGCACTGCACAGATCCGGCCGGGCCGAATTGACGGTAACAGGAAACATTTATGCCTATCCGGTCTGGTATTATTTAATCCGGCGGCCCGATTGAAACGAGATTCCCCCGTGGTGAAAATACGGAGATAAAAAGGGACGCCGCAGCGCCCCGGAGGTTTATTCGACTTCTTTGAATTTTGATGCCGGAACACCGCATACGGGACAGGTTTCAGGTGGCGCATCCCCGGTATGCATGTGACCGCAGACGGTGCATTTCCATTTTTTCATGACAGGTCCTTTCTTTTAATGTTGTTATAGCTTTGAAAAATCAAAATCCGGATTTTTCAGATCCTCGGCAAAGGCGGAAATATCCGTTTTTTGCCGGATCGCATTTAAAATTTCATCACTTCCGGAAATATTACCGAACAGAATGGTCCCGATTATTTTATTATCCTCGACCACTATTTTCCGGTAGATACTTTTTTCTTCATCCTGGTAGACAATGGCGGAATGGTCGTTTTCGGCGTCGATATTTCCGGAAGCGGTCAGATCGATGCCCACGACTTTGAGGGTGTTAGATGTAACGGTTCCGGTATAGTTTGTGGTTTTTCCGGCCATGTTCCGGCCGGCCGCTTTACCCTGTTCCATGGATGCGGGCCAGATGCCGTAAAACCGGTCATTGTGCTGGATCAGGTCACCGGCGGCATAAACATCGGCAATGCCGGTTTCCATCTGATCATTGACCTTGACGCCGCGATCAATGTCCGCGCCGATATCTTTGGCCAGCTGTAATACCGGACGAACACCGGCGGAGATCAGAACCATGTCCGCAGCAATATGATCTCCGCTTTCCAGGGTGACGGTTAATCCGCTTCCGTCCGGTTTGATTTCACTGGTTTTCGCATCGAGATAAAAGGTGAAGCCCATGTTTTCCATCTGTTTCTTCAGAATGGCGGCGCCGGCGGTGTCCATCTGGCGCGGCAGCAGTCTGGGGAAAAATTCAACCACGGTCACCTTGACTCCTGATTTGCGGATTCCGTTACCGGCTTCCAGGCCGAGCAGGCCGCCGCCGATCAGAACCAGTTCTTTGGACTGTTTCGCTTTTTCTTTAATCGTATCCGCGTTTTCAAGGGTCCTCAGGGTGTAAACGCCTTTGCTGTCCGCGCCTTTAATCGGTGGGACAAAAGAATAACCGCCGGTGGCGATCAGGAGTTTATCATAGGCATGGGCGCTGCCGTCTTCGGCAGTGACCTGTTTGTTTTTCACGTCGATGGCGGTGATTTCCGTATTTAAAAACAGATCGATGCTGTTGTTCGCGTACCAGTTTTGGTCGTGAATAATGAGATCCTGCGACTGTTTTTCCCCGGACAGATATTCCGGCAGGCCCGGAATATAATAGTAGGGAACAGACTCCCGGGTGAACATTTTAATGGGTCCGTCCGCATCAATTTTTCTGATCTCCTGCGCTGCCGAATTGGCCGCGACACCGTTGCCGATAATAATATACTGTGTCATGTTTGCCTCCTGACGTGATGTGTTTATTGTATTAACCGGCAAGTTCCTGTGCCAGTGTTTGCGCTTCGATGATTGCGCGCGGATGCCGGGTGACGGCCCCCTGGGTATCAATTCCCCGGAAGGCCAGGTGATGCGAAAAGGGCATGTCCAGCGCATCGAAAAAATATCGCAGGGTCAGTAAAATGCCGTCAAAATTCTTTTTCCCCCTGGCGCCGCCGACAGTCAGAAAAACCCCTTTTGCCGGCCGGTTTCTCTTATCGGAGAGTCTTGTTTTTAACAGATATTTCAGCGCCCAGAAGCATTGTGCCCGGTCGACCATGGCTTTGGCCAGCGCATTCAGACCGTAAAAGAAAACCGGACTGGCCAGAACCACGATATCGGAGTCAATATAATTGGGATATAACAGATTCATATCGTCATCGATCACGCATTTGCCGGTTGAGTTGCATCCCCCGCACTCCGTGCAGGGGACAAAAGACAGATCGCGAAGATAAAAGGGTTCAATCGCGTGGACGGACGTATTGACCGAAGCGAGGAACGCGTCCAGGAGCCGGTCCGTGTTCCCATTTTGTCGGGGGCTGCCGTAAATTGCGGTAATTTTCATCGCTCCCTTATTTAACCGTTTTTTTTAAAGGTGCAATCTGTTTTGTGGCGTGAGATCGCGCAAAATGCATTTTTGTTTCAAAGGAACCTGATGTCACGGTATCGATTTTTTTATCGGCTGTATTTGTTTTACTTTTCGGCGCAGTACGGGAAATGTTACTTACTTTTATGATAACGGTTTCCCCGTCACGGACCTCTTTGTTTATGTTTTTAACTGTTTTCTGATTAAAAGCAAGCATCAGGGATGAATATCGCTCAGAGGTTGATGTTTTTCATCTCGTCGATAAATTTATGCGCAAATGCCCTGATTTCATCCGTGTCGGCGGCGTCCGGGCGATACTTTGTTTTAATGCCGTTGTCCAGGGTCTTCAGGTTTAATCCTTTCATCGTTTCAAGAATCTGGTCTACGGCTTCGCCACTCCAGCCGTACGATCCAAAAGCGGAAAACACCTTGTTTTGCGGTTTTAATCCCTTTAAATAGCAGAGAAAATCAGCCACGGTCGGATAAAGATTCATGTGCATGGTCGGTGAACCGACCAGAAAGCCGCATGAATCGAGAATTTCCGTTACGATATCACTTCTGTGATTTTCCCTCAGCTTGAGAAATTTCACCGCATAACCGGCATCGGCAATGGTTTCGGCGAGTATGCGGCCCATCTTTTCGGTGCTTTTCCACATGGTATCATAAACGATGGAGACCTTTTTAACGGCTTTTTGACAATTCCAGTTTTGGTAGGCGTTGATGATTTTTTCCGGATCCTTTCGCCAGATAATCCCGTGGCTGGGGGCAATCATATCGATTTCAAGTTTTAAATCGGCAACGGTCTTCAGGGCTTTCTGGATCAGCGGGCTGAGATGCGACAGGAGGTTGGCATAATATTTTTGTGCTTCATACATAAGATCCGCCGGGTTGACCTCATCATCAAAACGCCCGGAAGTGGCAATGTGTTGACCGAAGCCGTCATTTGAGAGCAGCAGTTTCTCTTCCGGAATGTAGGAGAACATGCTGTCCGGCCAGTGAACCATCGGCACCTGAAGAAAATTGATATTTCTTTTGCCGATATTCAGCGTGTCACCGGTTTTGACAACGGTTATGGGCAGACCTGTGCCGTAATACTTGTCCAGGCCGTTTTTGGCCATTTGGGTCGCGTAGATTTTAATGTCGGGATAATCCCGCACCAGCAGCGGAATCGAACCGGAATGGTCCGGCTCGATATGATTGCAGATCAAATAATCGATTTTCGCCGGATCGATAATATTGCCGATCCTTTCGATCATTTCCGGATAAAAGGGTTCTTTGACCGTATCGACCAGGGTGACCTTTTCATCCATGAGCAGGTAGCTGTTGTAGGTTGCCCCGCGACCGGTCACATACCCGTGGAAATCCCTTAAATTCCAGTCAACGGCACCGACCCAGTAGATGTCGTTTTTCAGTGTCACAGGCATAATCATCTCCTCGTGTTGATCGAAATACTGTCACACAGCCGCTGAGCTTTGGTTCGGTACTTAGCAGCGGCCGCCATCCTGAAGATCCCATTCAACTGCGCAGGTCCCGCGTCAAGATCCGGAGACTATCTTTACGGTCCTGCCGGGACCGGCATCTGCGGCGCAATAAAATAGTAACCGTTGAGGGCTTCATAAATGGAGTCCACCTCTTTTTCGGTGAGACCGGATCCCTCTTTCTGCTGCATGCGTTTCAGGGTATCCTTATTCAGGGAGCCTTTCTCGTGGGCTTCAAAAATCCGGTCGAGCGTATGGCAACTAACACATTTTTCTTTCAGCAGGAACCGGCTCGGCGCTGAGAGGAATTCTGATATTTCTTTGGCCTCAGTTTCAGATACCTTCGCGCCTTTTCCGATCATTTTCTTGATAATGTCGGTAAATGTTTCTTTGGAGGCATGCATTTCTTCAGCACGTTTGGCTTCATGGCATGATGTGCATTTTGTTTTAAAAAGATCAGCGGTCGCCTGTTCTTTTAATTTTTTATCGTCGGCATTTGCAGATGAAACGATAATGGTCATGGCAAAACAGAGTATTCCGGTAAAAATCGTGTCTTTCATGTGTTCCTCCCAAAATGATTATTGTGTTATCTGAATTCTGGTTTCGGCCTCGGTCATGTCGACGATCGGCAGGGTGGGCGCATTCTTTCCCAAAAGCTGGTTGGCCACTGCTTGGGGATATGAACGATAGCGTAGAACCGCCTTGATGTCAAGATGGCCGGAAAGGTCCGCGGGTACCAGGAAATTAAATTTTTCGGTGGCCGACCCCTTCGGCGGAATGGTCTTGTTGTATTCGAACCGGTTGATTTCCCAGGGTTTGATCGTATGGCGCCCGTCTTTATCCACCGCGTAGGAATTGAAAATCACGCTGTCCGCGGCGATGTTTCCATCGGCGTCGAGATTCCCGGAGGTAAAAACAAGGTTTCCGGCGGCATCCGTAACCCGGATGTCGAGCCACATCTGGCGGACTTCCGTCAGGCTGGTGGGCAGGTTGTGCCCGGCACCCACATTGGTGACCTTTACGCTGACGGCGGCCAGTGATCCGGCCTTGATTTTATTGCCGGTCATAATGTCGAGTTCCGCGGCGCTTTTCAGTCTTTCGACGGCAATGCCGGCATGGGTTTTATGGTTGAGCAGCGCCGGTACCGTGAAGTTGGCGCCGACAAATTCGTGGGTAAACATGTTTTCCCGGTCCGGACCCATGACGCAGGGTTTGCCCGGATTCACCGGTTTTTCCAGGGTCCTGGCGGCTTTGATGGCTTTATCGACCGGCATCATGTGACAGTCCTGGCACTGAATTCCCTTTTGCGCGTAAATAGAATATTTCCATTCGTCATAGGTTCTTTCGATATGAAAATTACTGACGGGATGATACACCTGATGACAGTTCGCGCAGAATTCGGATTTGGTATGCAGTTCCGAATAGGCTGTTTCGTGATGCGGGGATTCCGAATCCTTGTACGGACCGCGTTTGACTTCACCCGGCGCGAGTACCAGGGAAGCGTTCTGCGGTTCATACGTCGGGGTTTCTTTGAATGAACTGCGGATAACGGTATGACAGAGATCACAGTGGACGCCTTCTTTGGCGATGGCGCTGGTCTGGAATTCACCGTCCTTGAATACCAGATCGTTGGATACCACACCGACGCCGGCATGGCAGCCGCCGCACAGGGTATCGGCCATGCCGTCTGTTTCTTTGGCGCCGATTTTCCATAAGGCTTGAAATACCGGATCAATAAACGCGTTGGCGTGCATGGAGCCCTGCCATTGTTTGAATATATCGCTGTGGCATCCGGAACACACGACCGGTTCTTCAAACTGATCCGGTCTTACCGGCTGGCCGCTTTCGGTATTGATCAGTGAAGGGAAAAACGGATGTTTTTCACCGGCATAAACCGTTGTGCCCATAAACAGGGGAAAAAGCAAAACAAACAAGATGGATTTTTTCACGGGAACTCCTTTTAAATTCAGTTTTCGGTAATTACTTTAATCAGGTCTTCCGTATCCACGGGTTTTTCCAGAAAGGCGTCGATATCAAGTTCAGCGATTATTTCCGGTGTTTCAAATGCCGTCATCAGGATGATCTTCGTATCCGGAAATTCAGCGCGTATTTTCCGGGAAAGTTCGATGCCGTTCAGATTCTCCATGTTGATGTCGGAAATGACCCAATCGTAACATTTGCTTTTCAGTTTCACAAGGGCCGAATAACCGTTTTGTGCCGTATCGATGTCAAACCGGTCTCCTTCAAGAGAGAGTTTCAGGAGTTTGATATAGTTGGCGTTATCGTCGACCAGGAGCAGGTTCATTGTTTCCGGCTTAATTATTTTTTTTAAATATTTAACAAGAAATATGCCAATGTCGGTTCAAGCGGAATATATTAAAAACAAAAGAAAAAGCGGATAGATAAACGGCATTAGATGAATAATTTAAAAAATACAGGCATGGTTTTGTTCAAAATAGAAAGGTATTATTCCAAATTGGGACGACTTTTGCGGAAATATTCCCGGTCTTTTACAAGCGCGGCGTATTGGCCGGGATAAGTATCCGTAAATTCATAATTTATGCTTTATTTTAAGAATACTGTTTTATTGGCATTCCCTTTGCTCACTATTAAACAAACTCTTATGAAAGGAGATACTATGAAAAAGCCCCCAAACGTCAGTTGACAGTTACAGCCGAAGGCGTAACAGTTAGTTATTTACTTGGCAAAAGAATAACTAACCAACGAAAGGGGGC
>Ga0272441_10007310_pt1 | contig 17996 bp, 9 predicted proteins | sample SSMProp6N_FD_193582 | JGI IMG/M metagenome (GOLD analysis project Ga0272441, IMG submission 193582) | Marine sediment archaeal communities from Little Sippewissett salt marsh, Falmouth, MA, United States - SSM-Prop-6N | ecosystem: Environmental > Aquatic > Marine > Wetlands > Sediment ... | reverse complement strand
TGACGCGCCCGCACCAACACGCACCCGCGGCCAAGGTCCTTGCCTCGGCGCCATGCAGGACAGCTCGAGCCTCCTCATCAACGACAACGCAACCGCCTCCCCGTGGGCGGATGGATGGGTGAATGGAAGGGTGGAGGAATGGAGGGCTGGCTGAACGGTCGAGCTGGGAGGCCCTGGCGGTCAGAGCTGGTGAGGAAAGCGGGCCAGCGCCTTGATCCGGGCCTCCCGCGGGCACATAATGGTCTCAGGAGGTGAGTCATGCACACCCATCCGACGGCACACGCCAGTCTCCTCGTGCTCATCCCGCTTCTGACGGCGTGCATGGAGCCGAGTGTCTACGAGGGCAAAGGCCCTGTTCGCAAGCCGTCTCCTGCGCCACGCGTGCGAGAGGCAGCGGATAACCAGGCCGCTCCCACGCCATCGCCCGCGCCCGGCGCCCCCGGGCGTATCGCGGATAATGTGGGCATCGTCGTCGAGAAGTACGATACGAACACGGTGAACGCCGCTGGCATGTCGCTCGGGGTGGCCGGCAGGCGGGGGCGGGCCGGGCTGCGCGCCGCGGGCGGCCCGCTCCTGGCGCGTAACGGCCTGCGCGTGGGCGTGGCCACGGGCTCCTTCGTCGCGCAGCTCCGCGCGAGCGCGCGGCGCGGGAGGAGCTCCTCCCGCCAGCAGGTGTTTATCACCGTGCTGAGCGGCCACGAGGGCTCGATCCTGGCGGGCAGCGACGTGTTTGTGCAGCGCCTGGGATTCTGGACGCCACGAGGCTACCGGGTGCTCCTCGAACGCTCCTTCGTGGGGCGCGCTCTTGCCGTGCGCCCGCGGATCCTCGGCGGCGGACGCATCGAGGTCGAGCTCTGGCCGCGATTCACCACGCGGCGCGGACGCGTCATCGACGTCACCGAGCTCGCCACGAAGGTCGTCGTCCGGGACCGCGAGCCCCTCGTCATCGGCGGCATGAACACCGGCCACAGCGACGTGGGCTCCGTGCTCTTCGGGATCGGGGGCACCACCCGCGGCTCCACGATGACCATGCTCCTGACCGCCCAGATCGGCGGCCTGTCCATGGACTGGCCGAAGGGCACGTGGTGAGTTCACCGTCCGCCGCCCGGCTTCGCGCTTGGTGCAGGCTTCCCCAACCGCTATAATGTGAGGCGCGATGGGCCGAGAACACCCCATACCAGGAGGGGCTCGGATGACGAAGCGGATGGCTCCAGGGCGCGCTGGCCTCAAGTCGGCTCTCGTGTTTGTGGCACTGTGTGTGGCTTCGGTGTGGGCTCGCGCCGCGGAGCCCACGGTCCTGGCCCACGTGTGTGCCCGCGACCTCAAGGCCCTCGGCAGCAAGCTTCAGGTGCTCGGCGAGAAGCTGGCCCCAGGCGAGGGCGGTGCGGCCTTCGGCGTCCTCTCGCGCCAGCTCGAACAGGCGACGTGGCGCGGCGTGGACTGGGCGCGGCCGGTCTCGCTCATGCTTCTGGGCGGGGAGCCGTTCGGCAAGCCCCACCCCCTGGCCGTCTTCGTGGTCGCACTTGCGGACGCAGACCAGTTCGGCGCCGCGCGCGAAGCGGCTGGCCAGGATGGCGTCCAGGTGGACATTCGCGGCAAGTTCGCTGTCCTCGGCTCAGAGCAGGCCGCGCTCGCCGCCATCACCCCCGCCCGGCTCGAACACTACTCGAAGTTCCCCGCCTACGGTGCCGATGGCGATGTGTATGCCACGCTCTACGTCGCCAGCGCCGTCCAGGAGTACCAGGCCGAGATCGACGAGACGTTCCGCAACATGGAAGGCCGAATGGGCGCAGCAGGGCAGGGCGGGCCGCCGCCCGGCCCACGGGCCTTCATCGCCAAGATGCTCCGCGCCGCGGGCGGCATGGCGAACGTGGCTGGCAAGCAGGTCCACCGCATCTCGATGGTGGTCACGCTGGCCGGCGACGCCGTCGAGCTTCGTTCGCGCATCTACCCCGTGCCCGGCAGCGAGTTCGAGGCGGGCCTCAAGGGCCAGCCCGCGGAGATGACCGACCTGGCGAAGTACCTTCCCAGCAAGGCCGTGGCCGGTTTCGGAGCGAACCTCGACTTCCTCAAGACCAAGCCGCTTTTCGACGTCGTGCTCAACGGCATCGCCCAGCCGCTCGAGCTCACCGACGAAGATCGAGTGGAGCTCTCGCGGCTCATGTTCGCCAGCACCCAGACCGGCGAGTTCGCCATGGCCTTCCCCGGCGGCGTTGCCGGCCAGGGCATGCAGACCGCCACCATCGCCCGAATCGGCGATGGCGCCAAGTACCGAGCCGTCTCCAAGGAGGGCATGGCCTGGTTTGCCCGAAGCGGCTACGGCGAGATGCTGCGGGGCATGGGCCTCGTGATGACGCTGGACCACAAGGCCAACGCCCGCCAGCACGCCGGCGTGGAGGTCGACCGCATTACCATTTCCTACCAAGTAGCCCCCGACGCGCCGCCCCAGGCCATGATGATGGGCCAGTTGCCCGACCAGGCCACCGAGGTCGCCGCACTCGACACCCTGGCCCTGGCCACCTCGAACGATGAGACCGGCGCCATGCTCGACGCCCTGATCGACCGCGCCAAGGGCGACGGGCAGCCGGGCCTGGACACCAGCCCCGCCTACAAGGCGGCCCTCCAGGCCCTCCCCAAGGGTGCGAGCATGTACTCCTTCGTGCTCCTGAACAGCGCGCTGGCGAAGTTCGTCGAGCAGATCGCCAAGCAGCAGCCTGCCGTCGCACTCATGCTTGGAGGCGTGTTCAAGGAGGATCTTGCCGAGCAGCCCATCACGGGGTGGAGTGCGATCGCGGAGGGCCGCATCGACTTGCACACGCGGATCCCCCACGAGCCCGTGGTGGTGCTGGTGAGCCGCTTCCGTGCCTTCATCGAGCAGCAACGCCCTGGCGCCCGCCCGCCGGGCAAGGGCAACGAGCCGGATTTCTGAGCCCGGGGGCGGTCACTTGGATGAGCCTTCGCTCTTCTCTGGGTAGAACTTCCCGCCGCTCCTGAGCGACTCGCGCGAGCGGGCCTCGAGGCGGGCCAGCCGCTGGTACTTCGCCTCGCGCTCGGCCTCCACCCCCAGCAGCTTCGCACCCGGCATGTCCATCCTGGGGCGTTGTGCCAGCATGGCCTTCCCCGCCTGGAGGATGGCCAGGGCCTCGCGGTACTCCGCCGAATCCCTGTTCGCGATGCGGCTCAGGCAGGGGCTCAGCTCGGGCCGTGTGAGGCTGATCTGCGGCGTGTGGCTCTGGCGGCCGAGGGTCAGGCCCGTGAGCTTGCTCAGCCGCCCGAGCTGCTTGCCGTCCAGCGGCGACCGCCCGTAGAGGTTCCCCGGATACGAACTGGCATACTCGGGGTAGTACGGCGCATTGATGTCGATCCACGTCACGATCCGCGCGAAGCTCTCGGGGTCGAGCTTCACGTCGTTGTGCCCTTTGCGCAGCACCTGCGCGAGGGGGCTGGCGTGGGAGCCCCACGAATAGGGCATCAGCACGTTGGCAGGACCGGCGCCGGGCACCCGCACGAGGTTCTTGCGGCGCAGCTCCATGTACGAGACGCTGAAGCCCAGGGTGAGGTCGCCGGCCAGAGTCACCTTCTTTGTGCCCGGCTTCCCGAAGTCGTGGCAGCGGATGCAATGCTTGTCGAAGACGGGCTGGACCTCGGTCACGTAGTTGAACCGCCGGGGCTCGCCATACCAGGGCTCGAGCACGCTCGGGGGCCGGGTGTAGGCCGCCTTGAACCCGTTCGGGATTCCCATGAGGCGGTTCTCGTGGCAGCCCACGCAGCCGGTGCGCTCGCCAGGACGCGTGATGGTGCCGCTGCGCATGGACTGGACCATCATGCCATCGGCGTCGAGGAGCTGGAAGTAGACGAACTTGTCCGCAGGGACGCGGAAGTAGGCCGAGCCATCGGGCTCCACGGGGGCGGTGCCCAGGATCCGCTTGTTATTGAAGTCGTTCCAGGCCATCCCGGGTGCCTGGGTGCCGCTGCCCTGCCAGTTTGCGCGGCTCCAGAAGCGCTTCTCGGGGGATTCGACGACGCGGACGGCCTTTACCGTGCCGCGCTCGACCTTCTCCATCCCCGTGCCGATGTAGACGTCGTAGATGTAGAAGCTCCCGTCGGCCTTCGCCAGGTTGATGCGGTCGGGCACCACGACGGGTCGGGCTCGGGGGGCGAGCGGCATGGGGTCGAAGCAGCCGGGCGCCTCGGCGTGCACGAGCACCTCGTTGCCGAAGGTGTCGAGCAGGAAGATGCCCATCTGCTCGCCGCGCACCTGGCGCGAGCACAGGAAGGTGGTGCCCGCTGCCTGCGCCGTGCCTCCGACGCTCAGCGGATAGGGATCCTCGTACTTGGGCTTCACGCGCTTGAAGGTGTCGTAGTTGCCCACCATCACGAGGTCGATGGCGCTGGGGGGCCAGGTGCGCAGGACGGGGGCTTTGGCGTCCATGCCGATGCGGCGGTCCACGATGGCCAGGGCTCCCCACGGGCGGTCGTGGCACGAGGAGAAGGTGGCGATGAAGCGCTCGGAGCCGGGAATCACCCGCGAGTCGAGCATGGCGCCCGGCGAGCGTGTGTTGTTGCCGAAGTAGAGCACGTGGTTCGTGCCGTCGGGGTTGCAGGTCCACACCCCCTGGGCGTCGCCGAAGTTGCGGTCGACGTATTCCCAGCGGTCGTAGAGGATCCGCCCGTCGGGCGTGAGGGTTCCGTGGCCCTCGTGCAGGGTGCTCCGGCCGATCTGGTGGACGTTCGCCCCGTCGGCGTCCATGCGGAACAGGTTGCCCATGATGTGGCGGTTGCACATGCAGTACTTCGGCTCGCGCGTCGACGAGAAGGCGATCCGCCCGTCGGGCAGGTAGAGCGGGTCGAAGTCCGACACGCCGGCGCCGAAGGTGAGCTGGCGCGGCTCGGGCTTCGTGTCCGCCGCTCCAGGAGCGCTGCCGCGGTGGACCTGCACCTCGTAAATGTGGTAGTCGTCCTGGATGTCGCGGCGCATCGAGAAGAGGACCCGCTTGCCGTCGAAGCTCACCTCGGGGTCGCGGGCCACCCCCTGCGGCACGTCCACGAGGGTGGTCACCTTTGCCGTGGGCACGCCTGCTTCGTCGGTCTCGCCGGTGAACTCCAGGAGCTTGAGTGCGCCGCCGCCGGTGAAGCTCCGCGTGTTGATCTCGCCCGTCTGGAACATCGTAGCGGTGTTGTGGTGGTCGCCGCGATACTGCCGGCGGGCGACGAAGACGATGGGGTGGCCGCTCACGAGGGGGTTGGCGAGCAGCGCCTGGCGCTGGAGCGCCTGCACGTCGGCCTCGAGACTGGCCAGCTCCTCGGCCGATGTCTTCTTCGCACGGCCCTCGAGCGCGGCCAGGCGAGCCAGGAAGTCCTTGCCCTTGGGGTAGCCCGGCCCGAAGGTCTCCACGAGGTGTTCCACCGCCTGCCGCAGTGAGGTGAGGGTGCCGTGCGAGGCGGCGACGAGTTGGCGGCGGCGCGCCTGGCGCGCGCGGCGCTCCGCCCCGGCACGGCGGGCCGCCGTGGCCTTCGCGTCGATCTCGCCCTCGGCCCGCACGTCGTCGAGGGTGATGTGGCCCCAGTGGCCCTTGCGGCGATCCACCACGCGCAGGAACACCCGCTTGCCCGTGAGCTCGGGCACCTCCCAGGTGACGGGCAGGAAGGTCTCGACGTTCCGTCCTCGGGCCTGCTTGACCTCCTTGCCGTCCTCGGTGCACAGGGCCACGTAGGTCTCGCGGTGCTTGCCGCCGCCGACCAGGAGGGTCACCCGCGTGCCGCGGAGGAGGAAGACGGGCGACTCGATGACCCCCATCAGATCGTCCGTGCGGCTCTTGTTGCGCAGCTCCAGCGTATTGAGGTAGTAGCGTCCCTGCTTGTTGAACTTCACCGTCGGGCGGTTGTGGAAGAACTCCCAGTCGGCCACCATGCGGTCGAACTTGCCCTCGACGACGGACCATCCCTGGAGGTCGCCCGACTCGAAGTCGAAGGCCACGTCGGGTGCCTCCCCGCCCCGTGTGGGGCACGAGGGGAGGGCGGCGAGGGCAAGAAACCAGCCCCAGGTTGTCAGCGCACGGCACCAGTGCATCATGAAGCAGTTCTCCTATGCGGGCGAGCGCCCGCGGTGCGGACGCCTTCCTCCATCTTAGCCGGTTGGCTGCCCCCGTCAAGCCCCGCTCGGGCGGTTCGCCGCGTGTTCGCGGGATGTTGCACGCGCAACGCCGCGCTGCTATAATCCTCAATCTTGGTTTCGCACCGCGATCGTGGAGACGAGTCATGGCCAGAGACGGCTATCCCTTCGCCGAGATCGAGCCGAAGTGGCAGCAGCACTGGGAGGAGACCGGGCTGTTCCGCTGCGACATCGAGGACACGGCGCGCCCCGTCTACTACCTGCTTACCATGTATCCCTACCCGAGCGGCGCCCTTCACATGGGCCACGTCATCAACTACTCGATGGGCGACGCACTGGCCCGCTTCCACCTGATGCGCGGCGAGAACGTGCTCTCGCCCATGGGCTGGGACAGCTTTGGCCTGCCCGCCGAGAACGCGGCCATCAAGGCCGGCGTGCCGCCCGCTGCCTCCACGACGCGCAACATCGACCGGATGCGCGAGCAGATGCGCCGTGCGGGCTGGGGCTACGACTGGCGACGCGAGATCGCCACCTCGCACCCCGGCTACTACGCCTGGACCCAGTGGCTCTTCGTCCAGTTCTACAAGGCGGGCCTCGCCATCCGCAAGACGGCGCCGGTGAACTGGTGCCCCTCCTGCCAGACCGTGCTGGCCAACGAGCAGGTCCACGACGGCGGCTGCGAGCGCTGCGGCTCCATCGTGGAGCAGCGCGACCTCGAGCAGTGGTTCTTCGCCATGTCCCGCTACGCCCAGCGGCTCCTCGACGGCCACGAGAAGCTCACCGGCAAATGGCCCGAGCGCGTGCTCAAGATGCAGCAGCAGTGGATCGGCCGCAGCGAGGGCTCGCGCATCGACTTCTCGCTCCAGGCACCCGACACCCCGGCAGACGGCCAGGTGCTCTCGGTGTTCACCACGCGGCCGGACACGACGTATGGCGTGACCTTCATGGCCCTGGCCCCCGAGCATCCGCTCGTGGAGACCCTCCTGGCCGACCACCCCGAGCGCGAGGCCTGCATGCGGGCCGTCCGCCGGATGCGCAACCAGTCGGCCATCGAGCGCACGAGCGAGGAGAGCGAGAAGGAGGGCATCGGCACCGGCCACTTCGTGGTGAACCCGTTCGACGGCTCGACCGCCGAGCTGTGGATCACCAACTACGCCCTCATGGAGTACGGCACGGGCGCCGTGATGGGCGTGCCCGCACACGACCAGCGCGACTTTCTCTTCGCCCGGAAATACGGCCTGCCTATCCGCATCGTGATCCTGCCCGAGGGCGAGAGCCTCGACCCCGATGCGATGGCCGCCGCCTACATCGACGATGGCGTGCAGGTGAACTCGGGGCCTTTCGACGGGCTGGCGAATCGCGAGGCCATCCGGGCCATGACCGAGTGGCTCAAGGAACACGGCCTGGGCGACTTCACGGTGAACTACCGCCTGCGCGACTGGCTGCTCTCGCGCCAGCGCTACTGGGGCGCGCCCATCCCCATCGTCTACTGCCCGGCGTGCGGCGAAGTGCCCGTGCCCGACGACCAGCTCCCCGTGCTCCTGCCGCCAAACGTGCAGTTCAGCCCCACAGGGGAATCGCCCCTGTTCTCGTGCGAGGAGTTCGTCCAGACCACCTGTCCCACCTGCGGCGGCCCCGCACGCCGCGAGACGGACACGATGGACACCTTCGTGGACTCCTCCTGGTACTTCCTTCGCTATCCGACCCCGAGGCTCGAGGGGGCCGCCTTCGATGCCCCGACGTGCAACCGCTGGCTCCCCGTCCACCAGTACGTCGGCGGCATCGAGCACGCCACGATGCACCTCATCTACGCCCGCTTCTTCACCATGGTGCTCCACGACCTGGGGCTCATCGATTTCGAGGAGCCCTTCGAGCGGCTCTTCTGCCAGGGCATGGTGTGTGACTACGCCTACAGCGTGGACGCCTACCGCCTTGCGGACACCGAGGAGCCCGTGCCGGAAGGCCAGGTGGTGAAGCTGCCCGACGGCGGCGTGGCGCGGAGCTCCGACCACAAACCCGTCAAGCTCGAGCGAACCTGGGTGGCACCCGCCGACGTGGATATCGAGAAGCTCGTCCGAAAGAGCGACGGGCACCCCGTCCGCGTCGATATGACCAAGATGTCCAAGAGCAAGCTCAATGGTGTGGCGCCCGACGAGCTTTTCGACAAGTACGGCGCCGACACCGTGCACACCTACATCCTGTTCGTCGGCCCGGGCGACCAGGACATCGAGTACAGCGACCAGGGTGTGATCGGCGTTCACCGGTTCCTGAACCGCTTCTGGGATCTCATTGGCGGCTACGCCGATGGCCTGGTGGACATCGAGGCGTGCCCTGGCAAGGAACTCGGCGCGGACGCCAAGGCGCTGCGGCGGAAGGCCCACCAGACGCTCCAGCGGGTGACCGAGGCGTTCGAGCCGCCGTTCCGCTTCAACACCGCGATCGCCGGCATCATGGAGCTCACGAACGAACTCCGCGACCGTGGCGGGAAGGTGAGCGACAAGGGCGCGCTCAAGGAGGCCATCGCCCTTGCGGTCCAGTGCCTCTCGCCCTTTGCTCCGCACATCTGCGACGAGCTGTGGCAGCACCTGGGGAGCGGCGAGAGCATCTTCCGCCATCCGTGGCCACAAGTGGACGACGAGGCCACACGCGCGGATGAGATCGAGATCCCCATCCAGATCAACGGCAAGGTGCGCGCACGGATCACCGTGGGCGCGGACATCGATGACCAGGCGCTCGAGACCGCTGCGCTGGCTGCCCCCAGGGTGCAGGAGCTCATTGAAGGCAGCACGGTGCGCCGCGTGGTCGTCGTCGCACGCCGCCTCGTCAACATCGTCGTCGGCTGACAGGAAGCAAGTGGCGCCGAAGCCTCCCGGCGCACGCCTTGAGCGAGGACGCGACGCATCGCGGCGTCGCCCAGCACCGAGCGACCACCGTCCCACAGGAATCCTCGCGGCAGGTGAGCAAGGAGGGCCATCTGAAGCTCTGATCGGCGTTCGCGACCCGGGTCAACCCGTGGCAACCCGTGTCACGCCAGATCGACCACGCGCACGAATACCCCAGAGCGCAAGAAACGTGTGTGATTTGTGCTTGTTTTCAGAAAAAAGTCTTTGACAGCACAGCGAAACGCGCTACAATCTGGAGCGCATTCGGGGCCGCTGGCACCCCATATCCAGTGGGGTCCTGGCGGCGGTGAGAAACGGGCGAGTCCTGCCCAACGGCGGTTGACGCCGGCATCGATAAAGCATCTGCCAGAGCGAGGAAACGCGAGACGCCGCGAAGGTGCTGAATGGGCAGGGTTCCGCACGGCACACTAGATGTTGGGTAGGGAGACGCTGCACCGCCAACATAATGGGTTTCTGCTGAGCGCATCCCCGGACCGGCAGCGCAGGCCCCAGAGCGCGGAACGGCACCCCTAGCCCGAGTCCCCGACACTGCTCGTTGCCCACAGGGGCCCGAGCTGCCGCGAGCCGTGAGCGTGGCAGAGGCCATGCGCGTGTGGCCGCGGAAGCCGGCCTCAAGGACTTGAACCTGGAGCCAAGGTCATGCGATGTCCGTTCTGCAAGACCGACAGGGACAAGGTGGTGGACTCTCGTGGGTCGGAGGCAGGCGCCGTGATCCGCCGGCGCCGCGAATGCCTCGAATGCGGCCGACGCTACACCACGTACGAGCGAGTCGAGGAAATCCCCCTTCGTGTCATCAAGAAGGATGGGACGCGGGAGCCGTTCGAGCGGCGGAAGGTCTTCGAAGGCATGGTGAAGGCGTGTGAGAAGCGCCCGGTATCCACCGAGATGCTCGATCGCATCGTCCAGAGCATCGAGCGGAGCCTGGCCGACGTCGTGGACCGCGAGGTCACGTCGCGGCAGATCGGCGAGATGGTCATGCTCCAGTTGCGCGACCTCGACCAGGTTGCCTACGTCCGCTTTGCCTCGGTGTACCGTGCCTTCAAGGACATCAATCAGTTTCTCGAGGAGCTCCGGCCCCTGCTGGAGAGGAGAGCCAGAGGCAATGACGAAGATTAGGCAAGCGCGCAAACGCGACGGACGACTGGTTTCGTTCACCGAGCGCAAGATCGCCGATGCGATTTTCAAAGCTGCCCAGGCCGTCGGCGGCCAGGACCGCCAGATGGCCGATGAACTGGCCAGTGTGGTCACCATGTTCCTCGAACGCGAGTTCGGCGGCGAGGCCCCAGGCATTGAGGACATCCAGGATGTCGTCGAGCGCGTCCTCATCGAGACGGGCCACGCGCGCACCGCGAAAGCCTACATCCTCTACCGCGACCGCCGCGCCCGCCGCCGCGAGTCGCTCCGCGTGAGGAAGCCCGTTCGCCAGAACGCTGCGAGCACGGACATCGCGCTGCTCGTGGACCCCGGCACGCGCGACGAGATCCTGCCCTGGGACCGCTCGCGCATCGCCGACGCCCTGGCGCACGAGGCGCAGCTCGACGAGACGGCGGCCCACGAGATCGCGCGCGCCGTCGAGCGCAAGATCTTCCTGTCGGGCATCGACCGCGTGTCCACCTCCCTCATCCGCGAACTCGTGGACAACGAGCTCTTCGAGCGAGGCCTGGCCGGCAAGCTCGAACAGCAGAAGGCCATCGGCATCCCCAAGTTCGACCTCGACCAGCTCATCTACTCGAAGTCCAAAGAAAACTCCAACATCGCGGCCAACAACCCCGAGGCCATCAACCTGAGCATCGCCGAGACGATGCTCAAGCAATACGCGCTCCAGGAGGTGTTCACGCGCGACATCGCGGACGCCCATCTGGCCGGCCGCGTGCACCTGCACGACCTGGGCTACCCCACGCGGGTCTACTGCTCCTCCCACTCCCTCGAGTACATCAAGAAGTACGGCCTGTCGCTGGTCAACCTCGACACCTCGTCGGCCCCCGCCAAGCACGCCCGCACGCTCACAGGACACCTCAACACGTTCCTGGCCTCCATGCAGGCCTACTACGCCGGTGCCCTGGGCGTGGGGTACATCAACATTCTCTACGCGCCCTACGTGGAAGGCATGTCCTACCGCCAGGTGCGGCAGGAAGCGCAACACCTGATCTTCTCGGGCTCCCAGAGCGCCTTCTCGCGCGGCGGGCAGACCCTGTTCCTCGACTTCAACATCCACACGGGGGTGCCGTCGTACCTTCGGGACATTCCGGCGGTCGGCCCTGGGGGGAAGTACACGGGGAAGACGTACGGGGAGTATGCTGAGACGGCTCGGCTCTTCACGCGCGCCATGCTCGACACGTGGCGTGCAGGCGACCAGCACGGGCACATGTTCGCGTTCCCGAAGTGCGATCTGCACATCAACGCCCAGACGTTCGCGAACCCCGACGAGCTCGAGATCCTCCGCTACGCGTGCCAGATTGCCAGCGAGAACGGCTCGCCCTATTTCGTCTTCGATCGCGACGAGGTGACCCTGAGCGCCTGCTGCCGCCTGCGCACGGCGATCGAGGACACGTATATGATCAAGCACCCGGAGAGCATGCGCTTCTGCGGGTTCCAGAACGTGACGATCAACCTGCCGCAGGCCGCGTATCGAGCGGGCCGGGGCAACTTCGACGGGTTCCTCGAGGAAGTGGGGAGTGCGATGGACATCGCGATCGATGCCCATCTCCAGAAGCGCTCCTTCATTGCAAAGCTCATGAGCGCGCCGCACATGCCCCTCTGGCAGATCGGCAAACAGGCGATGGACGGGCGTCCCTACGTGGACCTCGACAAGGCGACCTACATCGTGGGGCTGGTGGGTCTGAACGAAGCGCTCCACTTCCTCACGGGCGAGGAGCTCCACGAGACGGCCGCCGCGCTCAAGCTTGGGCTCAAGACCGTCTCGTACATGCGCTTCAAGGCCAAGGAGGACGGCAAGCGCCTGGGGCTGAAGATCTCCCTCGAGGAAAGCCCCGCCGAGAGCGCCACCCGCCGCCTCGCCAAGGTGGATATGCGCACCTACCCCGAGGCACGCCAGTACGTGCGCGGCGACCTCGAACGCGACGAGTACTACTACACCAACTCGATCCACCTGCGCGCCGATGCCCCCGTGGACATCATCAAGCGCATCCGCCTCCAGAGCAAGTTCCACACGATGATCGATTCGGGAGCCATCATCCACGCCTTCGTGGGCGAGGAACTGCCCCCGCCGTCGAGCATCCTCAATCTCGTGCGCAAGACGTTCGAGCAGACCCAGGCCGCGCAGATGACCATCTCGCCCGAGTTCACCATCTGCAACGACTGCCACAGCATGGACGTGGGGCTGCGCGACACGTGCTCGACGTGCGAGTCGTCCAACGTGTACGGCCTGACGCGCATCGTCGGCTACTACAGCCGTATCAACAACTGGAACAAGAGCAAGATCGGCGAGCTTCGCGACCGCCGCGCAGGGAACTACGCTGTGCCCTCTGCTCAGCCCGCGGCCGAGCCCGCGGCCCGCGAGAAAGTGACTGTCTGAGGAAACCGCCCATGGAAGTTCAGATCTTCGGCAAGCAGAACTGCGGGAAGTGCGAAAGCACGAAACACAAAGTCGAGCACTTCATCCAGAAACTCGGCGTCGCCGAGCGCGTGTCCACCACCTTTTTCGACATGGACACCGTGGATGGCATGGCGGAGGGCGCGTTCCTCGACGTCCACGACGTGCCGACGACCATCATCCGTCAGGGGGATGCCGACCTGGCTCGCTGGGACGGCGTGATCCCCGGCAGCATCGAGCTCAAGCAACATTTCACCGGCATTGCCTGACCCATCCACCCGCGGTACCGATCCTGGCCGGGTGGTCGCCGCCGCAGCGAACCATCGGCCCCGGCATGCCTCCTGGTGGGCAGGGATGCCGGGCGCCCCGGACAGGTGTTGCGCCATGTCCGCCGCAGTCCGCCCCCGGGCCTCGAAGCCATGGCCGAAGGCGGGCGCCGGGTCCCCTCCTCGCGCGGGGTTCGGGCCGGGGCGTGTCCGACACGAGTTTCCATCCAGAGAGAGACGTTTCCGTGGATCTGCATGCCGCTCGGAGTGAGCGCGCCACTGCCCCTGGGCAGGCGCCTGAGAACCATCGCCTCCCCGAGATCAAGGCCTGGCTTCCCACGTCGCTGATCGAATGGGAAGGGCGGCTGAGCTGCTCGGTGTTCCTTGGGGGCTGCAACTTCCGCTGCCCCTTCTGCCACGCCGCCGACCTGGTGTTGCGGTCGGGCGAGCTCGGCTCCGTGCCTCTCAGCGAGGTCCTCACGCATCTGGAGGAACGCGAAGGCTGGGTCGACGGGGTCGTGGTCTCCGGGGGCGAGGCGACGCTACAGCCCGGTCTGCCGAAGCTCATCGAGACGCTCCGCGGCAGTGTGGGTGCGGTGAAGCTCGATACGAACGGTTCGAGGCCTCGGGTGGTGGAAGCGCTGATCGATGGCGGGCTGATCGACTGCGTGTCGATGGACGTCAAGGCGCCGCTGGGGCCGGCCTACTCGGCGGCCGCGGGCGTGGCGGTGGACTGCGAAGCGGTGGGGGCGAGCATCGAGCTGATCCGCTCGCGCGGCATCGAGCACGAGTTCCGCACCACCGTGGTGCCGGGCCTCCACACGCGGGACGACGTGGTGGGCATTGCCCGCGAGCTGGGGAGGACGGAGACCCTGATCCTCCAGCAGTTCGCCCCGCTCCAGTGCCTCGACCCGACGTACCTCGACCGCCGCCCCTACAGCCGCGTCCAGTTGCGCGAGATGGCGGAAGCGGCGAGTGAGTTCGTGGCCGAGTGCCGGCTGAGAGGGGAGACCCCATCGGGGGGAACCACCCAATGAAAGAAGCCGCCTACTACGAGAAGCTGGCCGACGGAGCCGTCCAGTGCCACCTGTGCCCCCATCAGTGCCGTATCGCCGATGGCCGCACGGGCCTGTGCGGCGTGCGCGAGAACCGCGACGGCACGCTCTACTCGACCATCTACGGCCAGGTCACCTCGATTGCCATGGACCCGATCGAGAAAAAACCCCTCTACCACTTCCACCCCGGCACCAACATCCTCTCGCTCGGCACCCGCGGCTGCAACTTCGCCTGTCAGTTCTGCCAGAACTGGACCATCTCCCAGGCTACGCCCGACACGCGGCCCCTCGCACCCGAGGCCGCCGTCCAGGCCGCACAGCAGGAAAGCTCCATCGGCATCGCCTACACATACAACGAGCCGAGCATCTGGTTCGAGTTCCTCCTCGCCACCGCACGCCTCGCACGCGACGCCGGCCTGGCCAACGTCCTCGTCACCAACGGCTTCATCAACCCGGAGCCGTTCGCCGAACTCCTGCCCTACGTCGATGGCATCAACATGGACCTCAAGAGCATCCGCCCCGAGTTCTACACGCGCCTGTGCCGCGGCACCCTGGACCCCGTGCTGGCATCGGCCAGAACGGCTGCCAGGAACACCCACCTCGAGGTCACCAACCTGATCATCCCCGGCCACAACGATTCCGACGAGGAGTTCGAGGAACTGGCTGCATGGATCGAGGCCGAGCTCGGGCCGCAGACCCCCGCACACCTCTCGGCCTACTTCCCGCGCTACAAGCTCCAGGCACCCCCCACCCCGGTGGAAACCCTCGAACGTGCCCTCGCCATCTTCTCCAGGCGCCTCCACCACGTCTACCTCGGCAACTGCTACAGCAAGCTCGGCGCCAGCACCCGCTGCCACCAGTGCGGCGCCGAACTCGTCACACGACGCGGCTACAACACCCGAGTGGTCGGCCTCGACGGACCCCGCTGTACTGCCTGTGGCACCGAGAACAACTTCGTTGTCTAGAGTCCCCATGGCCCACGCCTCCAATTGTGGCCCTGTGTCATCGACCGCAATGTCCCGAAAAGGGGAGCCCTCAATGGATTTTCCCCTAAAGTTTCACACGATTCACACGACAGAAGCAGTAGAGGGTGTACTTTCCGGTCCTAGTGGTCCCCGTCTGGCGGACTCTAGCACCCTGAGACCCGCGGTCCCGAGTGCTTGCTGATGCGACTCCAGAAACTGCAAGTCTACGGCTTCAAGTCGTTCGCGGACAAGACGGAGTTCGCCTTCGAGCAGGGACTCACCGGCTTCGTTGGCCCGAACGGCTGTGGCAAGAGCAACGTTGTGGACGCGGTGCGCTGGGCCCTCGGCGAGCAGCGCCCGAAGGCACTCCGCGGCTCGGAAATGGCCGACGTGATTTTCAAGGGCAACGGGCAGGGGCGCCGCTCGCTTGGCTACGCCGAGGTGTGCGTCACACTGTCGAACCACGACCGCGCGCTGCCAATCGAGTACGAAACGGTCGCCATCACCCGCCGACTCTATCGCTCCGGCGAGAGCGAGTACCTCATCAACAACCAGCCGTGCCGGCTCCGCGACATCCGTGAGCTGCTCATGGACACAGGGATTGGCATGGACGCCTACTCCATCGTCGAGCAGGGAAAGATCGACCTGATCCTCCAGTCGAACCCGAAGGACCGTCGGGCCATCTTCGAGGAAGCAGCCGGCATCTCGAAGTACAACGCCAAGCGCCGCAGCGCCGCCTTGAAGCTCGAGCGCGTGGAGCAAAACCTCCTGCGCCTCGGCGACACGATTGAGGAGGTCCGCAAGCGCCTCCGCTCCCTGCGGCGCCAGGCCGCCACGGCGCGCCGCTACCGCCAGCATGCCGAGTCGCTCAGCCGGCTCCGTCTCGCCCAAGCCCTCCACCGCTACCACGTGCTCACCGAGGAGCGGGGCGCCACGCATGCCGCCATCGGTGAGGCCGAAAAGCGCCAGGAAGCCCTCGAAGCCGCTGCCGAGCGCACGGAGGCCGAGCGCACCGCACGAGAGACGGAGAGCATCGAGAACGACCAACGCCTGGCGGGAGCCGCCGGCCGCGAGGCCCAGATCGCCGCACAGCTCGACGCCTGCGAGGAGACCATCCGCCTCAACCGCGAGCGGATTCGTGAAGCCGAGGCCGCCGAGCAGCGCACCCGCGACGAGTTGGCCCAGGCCGGCGCACGGCTCCAAGCCGCCCACGAAGCCTGCCATGCATCCCGCACCCGAGCCGCGCAGCTCGAGGGCGAGATCGAACAGGTCGAAGCACAGATCGGGCAGGCGCGGGCCGACCTCCAGCAACTCGCCGGGCGGTGCACCCAACTCGTGGCCGAGGGCGAGAGTCTCCGCACCGAACTCCTGGACATGCTGCGCCGCCGGGCCGCACACCAGAACGAACTCACGGCGCTCGACAGCGAGTGCCGAGCCCTGGATGCCCACCGCCAGCGCCTTGTGCGGCGATGCGGCGAAGTCGCACGAGTCACCGCCCAGCTCGCCTGTGAGCGGGAGCAAGTGGTCCAGCGCATCGAAGCCCTTGAGAAGGAGATTGCGGACACGCGGGCCCGATTCGCCGCCCGGGCCGAGGAGCGCGGCGAGCTGCGCGCACAAATCGAAGCCCTTGGCGAACAGATCGCCGAAGTCAGCAACACTCTGAGCGCTCGAAAGTCACGCCGGGATTTGCTCGAGGACCTCGAAGCTCGTTTCGAAGGAGTCGAACTCGGCACCCAGACGCTCCTGGAGCGTCGAGCCGACGGGCAGTTCCTCCACGGTATGGTCGCCGACCTCCTCCAGGTTGAGCCACAATACGCCCTCGCCATCGAAGCTGCCCTCGGTGGGGCCGATCAGCACCTCGTTGCTGAAACCCTCGACTCCGCTGCCGAGGCCGTCGCCCACCTCAAGGCGGTAGACGGCGGTCGAACTACGCTACTCCCACTCGACCGCCTCTCTGGCAACGGTCGGAACGGTTTTGAGAGCCTCGAGCATCCCGGCGTCATTGGCAAAGCCCTCGACCTCGTCCGATACGACGAGCACATCGGGCCCGCCGTCAAGCACCTCCTCGGCAACACCCTGGTCGTCGATGAACTCGGCTCCGCCGTGGAGATCGCACGCACCTGCGAGACCGACGTCCGCCTCGCGACCCTCGCCGGCGACGTGCTCCATCCCAGGGGCAGCGTGTCCGGCGGAAGCCCCCACGAGGGCACAGGCATCCTCTCGCGGAAGAACGAACTCCGCTCCCTCGGAGCCGAAATCGACGAACTCGAGGGCCGCCACGAACGGCTGCGCGAACAACGCCACCACTTCATCCACGAATCCACCGTCCTGGACACCGAGCTCGAGGAGGCCCGCCAGGGCCTCAACCACCTCAACCTCGACCTCGCCACGGCGCGCGAGCAGCTCTCGCGCCTCGACGACCGCACACGCACCCTCGAGGAAGAGGACGTGGTCGCTCGCAGCGAGATCGCTGAGCTCGAAACCGAACTCCACGACCGCCGCGGCCGGAGCGCAAACGTCGCGCAGGAGATCCGCTCTGTTGACGCCGAGGAGGAGGACGTCAAGAGCCGCGTTGCAGACATGGACGCCCAGCGGCGTTCCGCAGAGGAACAGCGCTCGGCAACCGAGCGGCGTGCCGCCGACCTCGCCGTCGCCCGCGCCGAGAGAGCCTCGGAACGGGAGCATCTCCGCTCCACCCTGAGCCGGCTCGAACGCGAGATCGGCGACATACGCTCGGCGCAGGACAGCGCGGGAGCCGAGCTCGAGGCCATCGCCGAGCGCCGCCAGCGCGCCGCGGGCGAGGTGGCCGCCCGCGAGGGCGAGGTCCGCAGCCTCGTGGCTCAGAAGGACGAAGTGCACGCGGGCCGCGTGGAGGCCGAAAACCGCCGGGCCGCCCTTCTCGAACAGGCCCAGGCACTGCGCGAGGAGACCCAGCGCCTCCGCTCCGAGCTGCGCCAGCAGGAGCAGGGGAGCCAGGACCTCCGCCTCCGGCTCAGCGAGCAGAGCCTCCGCCTGGACGACCTGTGCGAGAAGGTCCGCGAAGAACACCGCCACGACCTCGCTGAACTCCACGAGGACTACGAAGAGCCCGACGTCGACTGGAACGAGCTCCAGGGCGAGCTCGACGAGCTGCGCCGCAAGA
>Ga0272441_10007309_pt1 | contig 17999 bp, 14 predicted proteins | sample SSMProp6N_FD_193582 | JGI IMG/M metagenome (GOLD analysis project Ga0272441, IMG submission 193582) | Marine sediment archaeal communities from Little Sippewissett salt marsh, Falmouth, MA, United States - SSM-Prop-6N | ecosystem: Environmental > Aquatic > Marine > Wetlands > Sediment ... | reverse complement strand
GCCAGGCGGGGCAGACCTCCACGAATCGGTCGCGACAGAATTGGCCGAATCGTTGCAGGTCCTCCAGCGAATAGATCCGTTCGCTGCCGTTGAATTCCGGTCGGCGCTTGTAGCGCACGCGCGAGGATAAATCCCAGAACAACACATTAGCTTTTTGCCCCGCCACGAACCGCTCGGTCCACTCCATCATGTACTCGATGCCGAAATTGTCCTTCGGTTGCTGATTCTTGAAGGCGCCGGTCCCCTGCGCGCTGACCAGGCGGAAAGGCAAATCGGGCCAGTCATAGACCTCCACACAGGACACCGGCATGCGATCCTCGATGCGCATCGAGTTCTTCATCAACTGGAAGAAGGTTACCATCCCGTAGTAAAGGCCCGGCTCGTCGAATCCGGTGATCAGAACGCGGCTCTCCTCAACGTTCAGACAATAGCCTTGCCTTCGGGACTTGACCAGTTTGCCGTTGTAGTTCGCCGAGCCCGCCACCCGGAGCACGATCCCATTTTGAGGATACACATCGCCAAGCGGTAGCGTTTCCAGATTCACGCCGGTGTGGGCACGATACGTCTCCGCGAACAGGGCGGCGGTCCTCCGCGTCCGCGCCGAAGCATCGTGGGCAAGATACAAACACGTGTGCCGTCTGGCCGGAAAACCGCCCTCCAGCCATCGGATCTGCTTCAAACGAGGATTGAAGAGTCGCTCACCGAAACGGTCGAGAGTATGGGCATCGTTTGAGATATCGCTTGCCAATGCTTGGGCGCGGTGTGCCGTCTTCTCCTGGATCATCACAATGCGCTTCAAGCGAAAGCGCAAGGGATTTCCGTTACCGTCGGCGTTGGCTGAGAGCCATAAGTAATTGAGCGCGCTCCACGTAATGGGGGTTTTTGCCCTGCGGAATCCTCTTGTGAAGTCATAGTCCTTACAGCCGGGCTCCAGAGTAAGTGGCGCATCCAGGCTTGTGCCGTCGGAAAAACTCGCCTTGGCTGAAACCTTGGCAAAATCGTCTTTGTCGTAATCGATGGTGAATCGGAGCCCGCAGTAAACCATGCCTTCGTCCGGCGCGGGCACATTCTCCAGCCAAAACGTGGAACAAGCTGAGCCTTGTTTTCCCCGGTATGTGTATTCCGCAAATTTACGCCTATCCTTCACGACCGGATTCACGATCGGCGTCAGATCACTTCCTTTCTGCCAACTGGCGGTGTAATTCCTGATCGCCGATATGTCATGGATGGCCGCGTCGAACAGCACCAGCTCTCCATCCCGGCTGACAGGAGAGAACTTCGCCAGCGGCGCTGCAGACACGATTGGGCCTGCCAGCCACCCGCTAATCCCCATGGACACTGCAATGCAGAAGAATTTGCCGGCTCTCATGCGATACTCCCATTGTTGGTCCTGAAGGTAGAACTCCAGGAGTTGTATGTCATCGAGGCCGTCTTGCCTACTGGCTACGCCGCCAGCGTCTTTGGATATTAGTATGTCCCCTGACAGTCAGTTTTCAAGCCCAACGACCTGAATTCACGGCGGATTGGTTGCGAAAGCGACGTCTGTGGAACTCAGACAGCGCCCAGGGCCTAAGCGATAGTTTCCCTTTCTTAGTCTCAAGAGGCTAATGGAGCAAGTCACAGTAGGCAAGGGCTTTCATCTGGCGACTGCACAACGCCGGAAGTCATATGTACTTACGATGAAGCAATATTTGCACCCTACGCCTGGCTGGCACAAGTACCGAGAAGGCAGACTGACAGGTGTCCCCGTAATAAGACGATTAGTCCTCCTCAATGAGGATTAGGCTCTTTTTGATCTGGGCATTGGGTGAGACGCGCGGTTTTTTTCCACTGGCTGTCGTCAGCGCCCGGATCTTCACTCTCCGGCAGAGTGTGTACGGGAACGGGCGATCCTCGGGTTTGATGTTTTTGCCGCCGTCCGGATCGCTGAACAGGTACATGCCCTGGTAGTCTTCCGGGTGATTCGAGTCGTCAACGTACAGTCCGTCGATCGTTACCTCCCGCGGCATGAAGCAGGTGTATCCGAAATCGTGCATACCGTCATTGCGTGTGTAGATCATCTGCGGCCATCGCCGGCTTCCGCCGCCCGGGACCCAGCGACAATTGCGGATGACAACATCGCCTTCCCACGTGCTGCCATAATCGCTGCGGAAGCTGATCAGCGAGCTGCCGTACAGGGTGGAATCCTCGACGGTCAGCAGGCCACGCCCGATGGCGTTCAGTCCCATATAGCCCAGGGTACAGCCGCGGATCACATAGGTACCGGAGACCCCCATATGCGTGTCCATGCGCGAGAGCGTGCAGTTCTCCAGCAGGATGTTCTTGCAGAAGTTTGTCCCGATCACGCCCCAGCGCGTACGATCGTTGATGTGGTTCATCCGACAGTTGATCATGCGGAAATTAACCACATTGCTCGCGCTATAGTCATACGATCCCATGCTGACCGGCTTGCCGGCCGATCCGATGGTTGAATAGGTCTTGTGTCCGGTAGCAAAGCAGTTGCGCAGGGTGATGTTGGCGCAGTTGCTGATGCTGATAAAGCCCGAGTAGGGGTGGCCGACCGCGGTTTCCCCAACGACGTAGTGGGTCAGGCCGTCCACCTCCGTATTGGAACGGGATATCCTGATGTTCCGGGCCCAGTAGTTGTAGCCGACCTCCTGCTTCATGCGATTGGCAAAGGTGGTGAAGACACCGCCCCGCAGGATGAGCGGCTTTTCGTCCATGGGACGGACCTCGACCCGACTGACGTTGTCGTAATCCCAGTCAATCGCGCCCTCGACAGACCCGTCGCGACGAAGGATGAAGCAGTCGTGCTGGGAGACCCCCGCGTTCTGGTTGAGGCCGCGCCGGATGTAACGCTTTGTCCCGCGGTCCGTCACCACGGCGTAACAATCGTGCTTGGGCCGCACATCCAATTGCTTTTGGTCGCGTGTGAGTCGGTCAATCGACAGTGTTTCACGCTCAAGCAGCGACCGTACTTCAAAGAGTGGCTTTTTGTGATTCTCAACCTGGGTATCGTCAATGGTGAAACGCGATGTATTCCAGTCGGTGTCCGTGGCGATGATCGCGGTCAGCGCCTTGGCGCCGAGATGGTACGTCGCGTCAGGCTTTGTCTTGACGCTTCGTCCATGCGCGTTGGCATACTCATGTGCTTTGCAAATCGCAGGCAGATCGTCGCTTACACCGTCGCCAACCGCACCGAAGGCTTCGTAGGTGACAATGTCGTCAGGAAGCGCGACGCCGGCCAACAACGGCGCCAACACGAGCGCTGCCCGGCCGGACCTATTGAATCCTTCGGCTTCGATCGGTTGCAGGGATTGGAAGACAGCCATTATCGACACGAACAAGATCGCATTTCGCTTGGAACTCATAGACTCACCCGAACAGATAGGATCTTTGAAATTATAGCCACAGCCTGATTCTACTCTTGGCATCAGGGCGGATCAAGACGGAGTCATCGTGTACTTATCAAGCGGGAGTAGGACCGTTGTGAAGCGGTCAACCTCGACGGCAGAACTCTTTGCAGAGAAAGTATGCCTGGGACCCGGTTGATAACGTGAGTGAACCCCTCCCTTGGCGGCAATCTCGGCCATGAGATCTGAAAAACGAGTTCACCGGGGATCGAATTCCTGGCTATACTGAGTGCAGTGGAATCTCGTGTGATGACAAGCAACGGGGTATCATGATGAAGCCAGAGAGAATGCACTACTTGTTTATCTGCTATGCGAATGTGGACCGAAGTCCGACTGCAGAAGCAGTCTTCGCTAGGATCGCCCAAGATAACAACCTGGACATAGTCGCCAGTTCGGCCGGTGTATCACAAGGAGCCAATCGACCAGTTACAAAGGAAATGGCTGATCTGGCTGATAAGATCTTCGTCATGGAGCCAAGTATGGTGACTGAGATGGTGGAGAGATACAGGCAGAACCCTGTGAAGATTGTTTGCCTGGATATCCTCGACGTCTATGCCCAGAACGACCCGGTACTTGTCCAGCGACTGCAAGCTAAGCTGTACGAGCATTTGGCGCGCGAGGAATTGATCTAGAGAAGACAGGGTGTCTGTCCAGGGATGTCAAACTCACAAAACGCCCGTGTGTGAACGGAGGCCAGCATGTCAAGAAGCAATATCAAGGTTGCGATTGCGAGCCTGCTCATCACTATCCTTGTTTCGACGGCAGGGGCCTTTGACGAGGCCACACGCGCCAAGCGAGAAGCAGTGTCGGTCGGGTCCGTGCCTGCGCTAGCTCAGTCGTCAGGCCAGTACAAGGGCCATCCGTGGCAGGGCAATCGCATGAAATCTCTCATGGCGAGATTTTCTCGTTGCCCGGCTTGAAGCCCAATAATGTCAGGAGGTAGTTTCTATCGTAGTTGGCTTTGGCTCTCTTGCTCTTGATGCCCAACTTGCAGGTCCTGTCGTTCTTCAGCAAGAGCAGGGTGATCCGTGGAATCCGGGAGAGATTCTCCGCCGCGTTTTCGACGCGTACGCGGCATGGGTCCTCGTCGAAGCTGACGTCCAACGTCCAGTGCAGTTCGTTTTCCACTCGCCAGTGATTGCGGATGAGGACGGCCAGCTTCTGGGCCTGCCTGCCCGAATGCGAACTGATGAAATAGCGACGTTCGGTGCTGGTTCTGCCGTTGACGGTCCGCGTGCATTCAACGACCACCATGCTGGCCAGGCCCGGCCAGTGGTGACGTTAGGCCAGCCAGTCGACGTCCCAACAGGTCCAGCAGATACGCTTTTCGATACGGCCGTGGGATTTGTCCTTCGTCTCATAAGAGTCACAGTGCTGAGCCGCTCCTCGAGCGATCACGTCATCCATGAAGGTTTGCACATCCTCTTGGAGAGAACTCTGATTGCCTTTGAGAGCAAATATATAGTGGCCGCCCCGTTCAATGATCTTCTGGGCAATGTCTCTTTGGCAGCCCATGGCATCGATCGTAACCGTCGCGTCCTTGAGCTGCAACATCTCCAGAAGCTTCGGAATGGCGGTGATTTCATTGCTCTTGTCATCCACCTTCAACTGGCCGAAGACGGCGTGGTTCTCATGCACGTAGGCGTTGACCATGTGCACGGCCATCTTGCCGGAAGCCCGATCAAAACTGCGACGGTGAGACGACGGCAGGGCTCAGGGGGTGGGCCCGCCGAGATGCCGATGTGGGCGCATTTTCAATGCCGATTTCCAAACGCGTTCCCATCATCAAAGGTCTTGGCGACCTGACACTCCTATGCACAGAATGTGGAAGCTGGTACAACACCTGGCGACCGCATATGGCATTGGAGGGTGTGCGGCCGGATGACCTGTATTACGACCGCAAGCCTGAGAAACCAAGCCCGGGCGCGAAAACTGTTCCCGACAATATCGAACGTCACGTGTTCCAGGAAACGCGGCTCACGGTTTGTCGCCTCACGAACACCGCTTAGTTCCTGCCGTATGATGTCTGTCTTGTGACCAGGGGAGAATCTGCCAATTCCTCACAGGCCGACCGCAGACTCCCTTCTCGTAGGCGGATGGACACGGTCAGAGCACGGGCACGCTGGCAGCCCGGTCCCACGCGCCATTTGTTTCGGCGAGCATTTGCGGCGAATTCCGCCTCTGCAGAGTGGTCCGACCGCCGCTTGACAGGCACATATGATTCTATCACGGCACTGAAGACAGACGGTAGCATTCTTTCCCGAACGAGACGTTGGACGTGTGCGCAGCGAAAGGCGGCACACGTTGCCGTGAGGATCCTTTTGCTACTCAGTCATTCGACGCGAGCACGATGGTTGCCTTTCGGACACTGAAGCTGTCATTGCCGGAAAAGACCAGATGAACTTCAAGGCCATCCTCGCTCATCCACTTGGCGGGGAAGTCACCGTGCTCTCCCGGACCGACATCCCATTTCTCTGTGTAGAAGATCGTTGACCAGGGCCCCCAGGGTTCCGGCGCATCGTACACGCCGAACCCCCCTTCGAACCGAGTGTCACCACGATCGGAACTCCCCGGCGGCGCAGGGATCTGCTGCCACCAGAAGTAGCGACGGAGCGGCGCATTGTACGTCATGGCAGATCGAAGACATCCGTCGGTGTTCCGGAAAACGGCTCCCCGGCGCTTCACGTCGTTGGTCCAGACCGGCTGGCCACTCTCGTCGATTCGCACGAAGAACTCCCAGGCGTCTCGCTCGGTGATTTGGTTCTTAGGGACCCGCATGAGTACGAATCGGTCGGCCGGGGTATCGGCCAGGGGTCCATCGTGCGAGTAGGAGTAAACGTAGCCGTCCCGGGCCCGAGCGTAGTCCTTCCCGAAATTCACGAAGCCCATCAGTCCGAACTGGGGGAACTTCCAGTTCGCCAAAGTCCACGTTCGGGCACGGTCGCGGGACCAAGCCAACTGTGCCTGGCCGCCGCGTCGATCGGCGTGTCCCATCCAGAGATACAGTACGCCGTCGACGGCAATGAGACCCCAGCCCTTTCGTCCGGAGCGGCCACCGCCAAGCTGTTCCGCCCCGGAGCGGATGTTGATACCTCTGAAATCACCTGGTTTTCCCACGACACGGGCGAATCCCATGCTGAGCTTCTCTGGCACCTTAGGTTCGAAGCCCCAGCCGTCTCCCCATGTAGTGTAAATCGTACCGTCATTGGCCCAGGTGACGGGGAAGTTGTCGCTGCCTGCCGCTCTCCGGACGATGGTGTCAACTGGAGCCCAGATCATCTTCTCGATCGCCGAACTCGGTGGGTAAAAAGGACCCGCCGGCGCCGCACGAAAAAGTACGATGGAGACTGCAATGCTCAAAACTGGAAAACCCATCGAACTGGTCCCAATTAAGTCCTTGGAGAAATCCCTTCTCTTGTCGAATACCGCACCAGAACACGATCCTCTGGCGGTTATTCAGAAGGATGCGGTTGTCCTCGTCCTATTTCATTTCATGAAGCAGTCTCATTGGCGCCGTCCTGACTACGATCTGATTCCCATCTGAAGCCCGGTCTGTAGCCTGGTACATGAACCATTTCTTCCGGTCCCGGTCCAGGTAAACCGCCGTGTGACGGTAATGCGGCGGAAACATGTGGTATGTCTCGACCGGATCACTGAGTCTCTCCGGTGCTGTGACGTCCGCCGTGCGAACCTCGATGTAGTTTTTCTCAAAGTCATACACGATGAACAGAGCGATTCTGTCCTCGCTTATGAAGACCGGGTCGCACCCGCCTATGATCTGCCCCTCGGTCAACACAACTCTGGTGTGTGTCAATGTATCTCTGCGGGATCCCGTAGCCACCCCCAGCTTCCACGCACCCACTGTGCCCTTCGCCCCATAGTACACGTTGTACCTGCCATTCGCATAGTACGCCCCCAGCGGGAAGATCTCGTCTCCATATCCCCATACGGAAGGATGGTTCCACGACAGGGCATAGCCGTGGTCCTTGAAGCTCTCTCCGTCGGCGGACCCGGCCAGTGCGACGTAGCAATGCACTTCCTCGGTCGAAGCGTTCTCCGCCCCTATGGCACCATAGTACAGAAGTAGGTCGCCGTTTTTGCCGGCCGTCGCGGCCGCTGAAAAGACACCCTCCTCAACATTTCCAGCCGGCTGATGAGTTATCACCGGGTTACCGCGATACTTCGTAAAGTGAATGCCGTCCCGGCTTGTGGCCACGCCCAATGCGCGGTCCTTTGGACCCCCGTCGGTCCGGCGGTCGCCGCAGGCCCCGACATAGTAAAGGTAGAATATCCCATCTTTCTTTATGACCGTACAGGGACTGATCTGACCGTAAAGCCGCGCGTCCCAGGAGCCGGATGAACCGCCTTCCAGGGCGACTCCGGACTCGGTCCAGTCAGACTGTTCGGGAATCACCACCTCCGGCATACTGGCGCCGAAGACCGCGCCGGCACATGCAAGAACTGCCGCTGCAGCCGGGGTCACCAAAATCTTTCTCTTCGCGAGAGTCATCCACGAGAGCATTCTTTCATTCCTCCGTCGTGTACATCCAGCTTGTTCCCTGACTACTTCCGAGTTGTCTTAAGTGTGCTGAGCGGGACGAACTGAGCCCTCACGCCGAATCGCATTTTCCCGGTTCCGGATTCGTGAGCACCAAGGTCAGGCTGGTTCCCATTGATCACCTCACAGAAATTTGGGATGACCACCCCTGCATCCACCCCCTTGCTCCCGGGCGCCAATTGGAAGACGCCCGTTTTGGTCTCGGGATCGAACCCTGCGCCGTCCACGTACCGCGGTACACCCTTCAAGCCGTGCTGCTGATGACCGTCGGGAAAGGCCGCGGACGTGAGATCGTAATCAAAGTCGTTGTCGAGATGGCTGCGGTTGACGGCAATGCTGCGGCGGTCTGCCTCGCGGACGTGGAGAATATTGTTCCGAGTGGTGCAGTGCTTTATGATTCTGCTGTCGCCACCCAGCCCGCCTGCGCCGTTGCTGTGTTCCTGGAAGATCGTGTTGTTGAAGATGTACATGTGGCCCGTCATCCACTTCTCACCGCCCGCGTAGCCCATCTTGATGAATGGTCCGTGGGTCATGTTCCAACTGCTGCCTGGAGGACTGTAGGAGCGCCCCGAGATGTTTCGCCAGACGTAGAGCGGCCCGATGGAGACCGCTGCGTTGGCAATGGGTATGAGCACGTCCTCCACGTAGTTGTTCCATATCCGCACGTTCTGATCGCCACCCTCGGCCTCGATACCATCGTCCCAGCAGTCGGCGATGTAATTGCTGTAGATGTCGCTATCGGCGCCGGGGAAACCCCGGTAGCCGCCGTTGTATCCGGCGCCCATCCCGTCGTTGAAGTAATGATTCTCGTCCGACCAGCACTCGTTGTACCGGATGACATGGTTGCCCGCAGACTCCCAGAAGACCACCGTCTGCGGCCCTTGGGGGTGGGTGGATTCGCCGTGTTTCTCCGCCCAGCTGTTGGTGTCCCACGAGGGGTGGTGCATCCTGCAGCGCTGGATAACGACGGCGCGAAGGTCCCTGCTGTTGCTGAAGACGCCGGCCTGGTAGTTCTTGCCCCAGCCCTTCTCGCTCTCGCTGCCCCACTTGCTGATATCGCAGTCCTCGATGACGATGTGATGGCCGCTGAAGAGCCGGATCCCATGCTTTTTCACATTTCTTATGGTAAAGCCGCGGAGGATGACGTGGCTCGCGCGCACGGCGATACCGATATCGTCCCTATTTCCGGTGTCGATGGTGCAGCCCGTCCCGTTGTACAGCACGTAGGCATTTGGTCGCCCAGATTTGTCCACGGTGAGCGTGGTGTCGCGATCGGAAACCTTCACTACGGAGTCCACAGGGAACTCTTCGCTCCAGGTTGTCCCCCGGCATTCGACTCGCCGGCTGGTCCCCTCGAGGGCCAGGGCAATGTCGTAGGTTGTTCCCGGCGTCAGGTTCACAAGACTGCCGCGGTAATCGGCCTTGCATTCTGGGGTCTCCAGGGGGTGATAGCGTAGCGGAAGGCCCGCATGCCACTGCTGTTGACCGCGACGGCGGTACTTGACCAGTACTCGGTGCTCGGCGCCGCCCTCTGCCGGCGACCAGTAGATGCCGATGCAGTGGAACGTCGGAACCAGGAAGGGCTCGGCCCGCTCGTGCTGCGTCTGGGCGGAGGCGGGCAGGGCAAGCGCTACAACTATGGTAGAGATCGTTGCGTGTATCGCGTTTCTCTGCATACTATCATCCTCGATCAGGCGTTCCGCTGGCAACTGCGAACATATACTAACAAGAGTTTTGCAAAATGGAGATTAGGCTTATATTCTTCAAGGAAATCGTTGGTGTGATTTCCTTGAAGACAGGGCTTACATGCCAATAGCCAAAGGACTTACGTTTTCGGGAGGAAAAATCGACAAGAAGATTTTTCCTCCCTAAAGTAAGCCTAATCTCCATTTTGCAAAAGTTCAGATACTAATCGACATTTCGCAGATGATCTTCACGGCACAGTCAAAAATAGCACAATCAAGCCGTCCATTGCAATAGAGATGGCGTAGAGTGCAGATATGTGCGTCACGAAGACGCGGGAGGTGTCCAAGTAGGAACGGAACGTGTCACGCTCCACAGGTGATGGAGGTCCTCCATCGTCGGCCGGCAGGGGTAGGCGGTAAATCGCCATGCCCCTGCATTGGTCAAGAGCAATTGTGGTGAGCACCATAGCCCCGGGGACCCTCGACCGGTCATTGAAGCCTTTGCACGAATCTCTGTGTGTGCACAAGTGCTTTTTAGTAAGGCGCTTATGGATTTGGTGTTTTTATGAAATTGGGAGATAACCGGCTTTCGGGTTGTAGCCCGGGTGTAGTGACATGCGAGCCCAAAACGGGCCATTTCACCGCCTGAGAGACCGATGTTCTTGAAATCCCGAGAGTTGTTTTTTGCCGCCCCCAGGAGCAGGAAGAAAAGCCGAACAGCAAAACAGGTACGAGGAAAACGCTCGGCAGGGTTTCCGTGAGAGACTCCCTATTCTCGTTGGTGGATTCCGCCAGAAAGGCACGGCGTTCGAAAATGACATATCCGCCGCCTCATTTCTGTCTATTGAATAGGATCTGGGTGCCGTCTTTGCCCGCCACTACGATGTCGACATCACCGTCTGCGTCCAGATCGGCCGTGCGAATCTGCAGGCCGCCCCCGACCTGTCCCCGGTTGATCGTGTATCCGTCGAACGCCTTGTTCGCCGCGTTCCACACGTAGTAGCGCATGATGGGCGGTTCCGTGCCGCCGGGATCGTTGCCGTTGTGGGCCCGGATCCGTTTGCCCGTGATCAACTCCGCGGAGCCGTCCCCATCCAGGTCGGCCAGACAGAAGCAGTGGGCCTGAGAGAACGAATCGTCAATTAGATGTTCCTCGAATTGCAGTCTGCCCTGGTCATCGGGCCCGAGCCCACGCCACCAGTGAATTCCAAATCCGTGCGCCACGCTGTTGATCACGTCGTTGGTCCCGTCGCCGTCGACGTCGTAAACGAGCATGGGGCAGGCCGCGTGTTTCTTGTTCCAGTCGGCATGATGGGACCAGGGTCGCCGGAGCGGGTCCCCCGAGGGACACTCGAGCCATCCGCCTCCGAACAGGATGTCCAGGCGTCCGTCGTTGTTGATGTCGCCGAATCCGACACCATGGGCGTTGAGCTCCGCGATGGTGTGCCCGACCAGTGTGGGCATGGGCCGGCGCACGACCTTGCCCCGGGGCCCCTGGTTGATCTCCACGTCACGCTCTGCCGTTGCAAGGCTCCAGATGATGGAGGGATTCTTTGGATTCCACTGATTCGAGAACCACTCCGGCTTGCCGTCACCGGTCAGATCGATCAGGTAGCTGACCTCGTTATTGGCCCAGCCCGTATCGGCCAGCAGGTGTTTGGGCCATAGTCGGCCCTCCCGGAGGAGTTCGGGGCCGGGATTCTCGTACCAGTAGACCTCCTTCGAAGTGAAGTCCATGGAGATCACGTCGGGGCGCCCGTCGCCGTTGACGTCATAAGCCCACTCGCCGTTGCTGCGGGCGTACCCATTGTTGTCTTCGATAATGCGCAGCGCTCGCGGAATCCACTCGGGATTCCGATACCAGTTGCGGCCGGCGACGATATCCAGCCGACCGTCACCGTCGACGTCCGCGACGTCGCAGCCCTCGTTGAGATCCACGGTCAGCCATTTCACCTCGAACCGAACGGGATGGGCCGCTTGGGTCGCCGCAACGCACAGTACCATAGTCACTGCAAAGATGACGAGCAAACGACACATGGATTGTCTCCTCATGGAATACCGCTTCTTCGATTCATCGCTACAAAGTCCATCCGTCCCGGTAGTCCCGGTGCAGGTGCCGGTTGGCCGATTCGTCATTGGTGATCTTCAGGTTGGGACCGTCCCAATCGAGCCCCTTGCCTGTACGGATGGCGATATTGCCCAGCAGCGAGGTTTCCGTCAAGAGGCCGCTGTGGTTCACGAAATCCGAGCCCGCCGGCGTCCCGCCCAGGCACGCATCGATCCACTCACGATACTGTCCCGGGGAACGGGGCAATACGCGAGGGGGCTTGCCGTAGGCCTTGCGCCGGGATTCGGGGATCAGCAGGTAGTCTATCATCGTACCTTCGTCTCCCACGTAGATGGGTGACATCAAGGGGCGTCCCGGTTCCAGGGCTTCAGGCCGGCGCGGGTTGTAGCCCTCGTCGTGCCAGATCAGGGTCAGCGGCCCCATCCCGTCACGCGCGGGGAACGTGTAGGTCACCTTGAAACGGCGCGGGTAGACCTCAGGGCCGATTTCCACGCACTCGGCCTCGACGCGGTCCGGATGGCGGAGCTTAAGCGCCTTGAACACGGTCGAGAGGACATGGCAGCCCATGTCCCCCAGGGGACTGGTGCCGAAGTCCCGCCAGTCCCGCCAGCGCCAGGGATGATAGGCTGGATGATAGGGGCGCACCGGCGCCGGACCCAGCCAGCGATCCCAGTCCAGTCCCTCGGGTACCGGCGGTTGGTCCGGGGGACGATTCCCCTCCCACGCCGGCGGGTCCCAGAAACGGGCGCCCAGATTGACATGTACCTCGCGCACGGCGCCAATCGCGCCGTCGAGGATGACCTCCTGGGTCAAACGTGCCTTCTCGGAGGCCTGTCCGTGGTTGCCTAATTGGGTGGCCACCTTGGCCCGACGCGCCGCTTCGGTCAAGGCCCGCGCTTCGTAGACCGTGTAGGCGAGTGGTTTTTCGCAGTACACGTGCTTGCCCTGTTTCAAGGCCGCCATGACGATCACCGCGTGGGTGTGGTCCGGCGTGGCGACCATCACCGCATCCACGTCTTCTTTTTCCAACAGTTCGCGGTAGTCCGTGTAGGCGGTGCAGCCTCGAAACGCGCTGCGACCCCTATGTTTGGCGTAATGTTCGTTCACCAGACGCCGGGCCGGTTCGCGTCCGCCCAGCTTCTGCTCCGTACCCTGCATCCAGTTCCAGGAAATATACCCCGGTCCTTCCCGATTGACATCGCAGACGGACGTGACCTGCACGTCTTCCATCTGCAGAAAGTTGAACAGGTTCACGTGGCCCTGACCGCCCAGCCCGATCAATCCCAGACCGATTTTGTCACTGGGAGCCGTGTGGCTCCTTCCCCCGAGGACGTGGCGGGGCACTACGGAAAAGGCGGCGCCGGCCGCCAGCCCTCCGAGCAAGGCGCGGCGCGAGACCCTGTGACTACGGTTCTCGGTACGGTTCCGGCTGTTTTGTTCTTCTGCATTCATGTTTAGATCCTCCGTAGTCTACGGTTCAAATCGTGTTTCTCTTCTCCAACGATTGAGCGACATCCAGACCGTCCTCTTCTGTTATTCAGAACATGCCACCGTTTGCCTTTGCCCGAACATCACCCATCCAATCGTCGCGCAACGGATCACCTACTGCATTTTGCGAGAGATACACATACCCCAGCGCGAGGCATCTACCAAGACGGTTTCCAGATCTCGATTTTCTGTGATTGCCTTGAAGTACTCATCCATCATGTGCGCCTGCCCTGAGGAGTCATGCGCGATGATCAGGCCCCCTTTACGAACGCGCGGAAGCAATTTCTTGAGATAATCGCAGAAGCCTTCCTTCTCTGCATCGAGCAACAGGATATCGATCGGCGATCTCAGATTCTTGATGGTCTCGTGCGCATCACCTTCGACAAGCGTTACAAGCTGCTTGACTCCAGCACGTTGGAAATTCTTCTTGGCCATTGCGATGCGCTTGGGATCGATCTCGTGCGTCGTCAGTCGGCCTCCCGTCTCACGAAGGGCGAGACAGAACCACATCGCGGAATAACCGTTTGCGGTGCCGATTTCGACGACATGCTTTGCCTCAAGCGATTCGGTAAGCATCCGCATCAGCCGCCCATCCTCGGGCAGCACATTGCCCATCCCGCGCGCTTGGTTGTCCTGCATGTCGTCCATCACTGCGATAATCTGCTTCTCGGCTTCGTCGCGTGGCCGCGGATGGCGTGTAAGCCACCGACGCGAGACTTCTTCTGCGCGTGGAAACGAACGCGATTGACCACGGCCGGATTCCTGCGTACATAGTGGCAAGATTATCGCGGCAAACACCAGCATTGCTCCGGCGAGAAACACGCTTTTCACTTTTGCGCTCATCATTCTTTTCTCCTGGATCCTAATCTTTCTGTTGGGGCACGCCAATACAGATACTACCGATATCGGCGCCGTTCGCAAGCAACAGTTCTACCACATCTACGTGGCCATTCTTCATGGGGCACCGGCACGCCGGGGAGAACCTGGCCGTTGTATTGAAACAACGCGCCTCGGAGTCGGACCGACCCATCCAGATGTGCGACGTCTTGTCCCGCAATATGCCCATGGTATCGTGGCGGGTCCCTTTTGCATGCCGATTTCCAGATTGCCCTGTCCTTTTTTCCGACCAATTACACGGTCCCCATTGTCTTTCTGCACCCCCGTCCTTACAATACTTCTGTTTCATGTACATGACCTGTAGGTTGAGAGTCTTGAGAAAGGGAGAAAGAAAATGGCTGCCAGAAAGAATCAGTACCATCAAGAAGTTCGTGCATTCATCTGTGTGTTTGTATTGCTGATTACAGGTCAGTATTCTATTCAGGCACAAGCGACAGAAGATACCAAAATATATACCATCTTCGTTAACCAGGGCTGTTCTTGCCCTGCAGGAGGAACCCCCAAGGGTCTTACTACCAATGACGAAGTCTTGCGTAGGCTCAGGAGCGAGTGTGCCGGCGTGCGTTTCGTCGAGAGAGATGCAACAAAGCCGGGCGTAGATATCCCAACGATGCTCGATGAGTTAGAAACCTCAAAGGGAGTTTTCGATGGAATGCTTATTTTCGGTGCTTTGGGCAATAGAGAATATGAATTGGCATTCACGGGATTACCGACAATATGCGTATACAATCTTTTCGAATGGATGAACATCCCGTATAAGCTGTACTGCAAAGGAGAAGAAAAGAGCATAAAAGTGGGTGGTTCCCAGTACAAAGGTGACGCGAGAATCGTCACCGCGCAGCTCGACAGAAGAAATGTTTGTTCCCCGTCTGTTTCTGAGGCGATGTTCACAGATTTGGTGGGCAAAATCAGAATCACTCGCGCTATAAAGAGGTTAAAAGAATCCCGGATATTGGTTGTCACACCCCTCAAGTATCTCAACCAGGTGGATTACCAGGGAGATAAGAATAGACATTTCCCAACAGACTACAATCAGACCTACACGCGCGCATTGAAAGAATCACTGGGTGTAGAGTTGGTACGAATTGCGCCTCAAGAATTCTATGAGGCCCTTGAGAAGGTCGAACTCGGAGAAGCGGAAGAGATCGCCAAGAGATGGATTGATGAAGCGCAAGGCATGAAAGACACCACAGAATCGGAGGTCGTGAAGACGGCCAAGTCGTATCTGGCTTTTGAAACGTTACGACATCGCTACAACTGCAATGCGGTATCTACTCAGATGAGGTCACTCACGGGAAGCGGAAAGGTAGAAGATATGTTGTGGCCGGGTTTAGGCTTGATGGAGTTTCAAAGAAGAGGTATACAGGCCATTTGTCAAGAGTACGAGAATATCATGGTCGCCCATCTGCTGGGCTATTATCTTACGGGCCGGCCAAGTATGCTTGGCGACCTCATGATCGATACCTTCAACAACATAACCCTTCTTACCCACTGTGGAGCACCGGTGAACCCTTACGGGGACGACAGGAGAATTCCTTACATCATCTGGAGCCACGCTCAAAGCCCTGTAAGAGGCACGCTACGACCTGGATCCGGTACCGGTGCGCAAGTCAATTACCCGGCGGGCGAACCGGTTACCATATGGAAAGTCTACGTGCTTCATAGAAAGATAGGCCTCTATACGGGTCGGACGGTGGACGGCCATTCTCTCTACAAGGATTTCGATCACATCATGTGTCGGACCAAGCTGGCGGTGGAAGTTGATGACGCCACAAGGATCCAGAGGTACTTCTCGCCTGATGAATACGGGATTCACAGAGCGGCAACCCTGGGTGATCTCAGATCCATGATTAAGGATCTCGGCACCTTAATTGGGTTTGACGTTATGGAAGAGGACCGGTAGCTTGCTTTTCTGAGTTGCCCTGTGGAGCAATGATGAAGAGCACTCAATGGGGGGCCAGGAGAAGCGCCTGGCCAAGCGATCATCTCACAGGCTGATGGCGTGAACTGGCTGATGCATCGGAGGGAACGCTCGCGACTGGGTTGGTCCGGCCCCCCTCGGCCGCTTTTCCGTACCGCCATTGGTTTTTGGCGTGCTGATTACCGACGGCGACCGGCATCGCATGGGCTTCACTTGGGACGGGTCTACTTGGTGCCTGTACATGGATGGAAATCGAGTTGCCGAAGGAACGGACGTTGGCCTAACTGGAGCATCGACGTGACGGTGCCCATTTGTTTGCCTCGAGCAGCAGCATGTCTCGACCCATGAAATACCGATTGAAATAGGACAACTCATTACGATAGAATCGCCTTGTAAGGTATGCAGCAGTTTGACCTGCGTTTCGTTACACAACCGGTGTCAGGGGAAGGACGTTCCAATGGGAGCACATAAATACAACGCATTGTTGGGCACGGTTATCGTCGGCGTACTGTTGACGGTCGGGGTACGGACTGCGTCTGCACGGGCGGTGCCCGGCCGAACGCGGGTCTCTATCAAGGACGGTCGCTGGTTTCTCAACGGACAGCCGACGTATCCTGGAGCCGAAGCCGAAGGGCTGCTGATGAATGTTCGGATGGTTAACACGACCTTCGAGGATCGAAAGCGGCCCCAATTTGATGTTGAGGGCAATACGAACGCGTTCCTGACCGTGCTCGACGACTATGTTGCCGGCGGCGTTGGCGGCATCACCTTGAATCTGCAGGGAGGCTTTCCTGGCTATGAAGGTGCGGTCAATTCCGCGTTCAACCCGGATGGTTCGTTGAGGCGGCAGTCTCTGCAGCGAGTCAAGCGAGTCATCGAAGCGTGCGACAGGAAAGGCATCGTCGTTGTCCTTGGCTGCTACTATCAGCGACAGGACCAAATACTGAAGGACACAGGAGCCGTGCGGGCCGGTGTCGTCAATGTCGTGAAGTGGATTGAGGCATCAGGTTTCTCCAATGTTGTTCTGGAGATTGCCAACGAATTCAATCACTCCGGCTTTGACCACCGTATTCTGAAGACATCCAAGGGACAGGTGGAACTTATCAAGCTGGCCCAAAGGACTTTGCCTGGACTGCTGGTCTCGACGAGCGGACTGGGTAACGGTCGGTTGCCGGACGATGTGGCCCGGGCCAGTGATTTCCTGTTGATTCATTTCAACGGCACAGGACTTAAGGATATCCCGAAGAGGATTGAGGCGTTGAAGAAGTACGGCAAGCCGGTCGTTTGCAATGAGGATGATAAGCTCGGTGACGAAGCAGCGGAGGCGGCGAGACGGAGTGTGGCGAATGGTGCGTCCTGGGGATTCATGCACAAAACGGCGAATCAGTATTGGCCGTTCAAGTTCGAGGGGATCAAAGACGATCCGACTGTCTATGCCATGGTCAAGAAACTCACGACGGCGAAGCGAGCAGGCGTGTATTTTCCGCCACCAGAGTCGCGGGGAGGCTGGCGGAAGCTCGATGAGCCCGACGACATACGGCGTACCGGAAAGATGGAGCCGGCGAAGCTGGAGCCGTTGAAGCAGTGGTTGTTGCGGAGTGACAGGCGCAACTTCGCCGCTACGGTTATTCGTAACGGCTACATCGTGCTCGAGGTGGAGCGAGGCAACAGCGGCAAGACCGATGCACGCAGGGTGGCGTCGGTGTCCAAGGCCATCTGTGCAACCGTGCTGGCCATCGCCTCGGAGCGCAGTCAGCAAGGTAAAACGCCCCGACGAATGTCGTTCAACAATCCAGCGTTCGACTTCATTCCTTGGGCCAAGCCCCTGAGCGACCCGCGCAAGGCCAGGATCACCGTGAGGCAGTTGCTCAATCATACCTCAGGCATTTGCCCCGAAGCGACCGGCGCTCGAAACGACGGTACGTGGGAGTATATTCTGGGCCACAGCGGCGATGTGCGGACCGCGAAG
>Ga0272441_10007308_pt1 | contig 18000 bp, 43 predicted proteins | sample SSMProp6N_FD_193582 | JGI IMG/M metagenome (GOLD analysis project Ga0272441, IMG submission 193582) | Marine sediment archaeal communities from Little Sippewissett salt marsh, Falmouth, MA, United States - SSM-Prop-6N | ecosystem: Environmental > Aquatic > Marine > Wetlands > Sediment ... | reverse complement strand
GCTCATTTTGTAATAAAATAGTTGAAAAAACTCTATATGACAGAGTTCACATATGCCCTCATTATGGATTAATAATATGTAGAGATATAAATGCAGCTATAAATATACTCTGGCTCGGTACGAGCCTTGATCAATGTTCTAAGAATGTTGAGCAGAAGCCCATTTGCTTTAGCAGCGGGTAGTTCACTTTGAAAAATTTAATCATAAAAAAAACAATAAAAAACATTAAGAGAAGATTAAATGAAAAAAATACAATTAGTGAAAAATCCATTTTCACCATATTGGAGTAACTTTAAATTTGCTGATAAAATAAAAATATCATTTGGAATAGGCACAAGTTTAACAAATGATTCAGGAATTAAACCTTTACAAATAGTCATTAAAATGACCAAATGTAATAATCAACCTGTAGCCAAAATTAGCGATAGTACTGGAAAGCAAATGTGTAAAGATGATTCTTACTTACAATATCTTAAAAGGGTTTTTCAAATAAAAGAGGAGAAATAATTAATATTTAAAAGAGATAATTATTTTAATATTTATAAAAATAATTTTGAAACGGTTTAACAAATGAATGATGTGATTAATAAATTAAACAGTTTAATTAATGAAAATAATGAAGATACTGACATACTCCCACCGCTAAAGCAAGTGGGGTTCTAGGGTTGGACAGCATTCATTCTCCATTGCCCTTTGTGGGGTATCAGTGCTCCCATTGTTAACATCTCTGTCTGCTAACAATTAACCATTGGTTGCCAATGCTATATTGAATGCAGCATTGGAGTCAGCATGGTCAACGTGATTACAATAATCACATTTAAATGATTTACCATTTCTCTTTCCTAAATGTCCACATTCGCTACACGATTGAGATGTGTAGCGAGGATCAATATAGGAAATACTTACACCGAGCTTTTTGGCTTTATATCTTATCATTTCACCTAATTGATAAAAAGACCAAGAGTTCAAGGAGTATCGAAATTTTTTACTAGTTTTTGCTTTTCTAATTCCCTTTAAATTTTCTAAATTAATATTACATTTATTTTCTTTAGCTATATTGACTATTTTTTTAGATATTTTATGATTAATATCTTTAATAATTCTTTTTTCTCTATTTTTTATCTTTTTTAATTTAGAAAATTTTTTGTTCTTTTGTAATTTTTTTCTAATATTTTTATATTTTTTATGTATATGATTACATTGTTTTCCCATTTTGTAAACTTTACCAGTATGAGGAATGCCTACAACTGCACAATGACCAGTTGTATTTAGGTCTACTCCAAGGTTTTTTTCTTGAATAATTAATGGACTTTCAATAAACTCACAAGAAATCATCGTATATTCATTATTTATTTCTATTTGATTAATCTTAGCAAAATTATTAGGAAAATAATAATTTAGTTTTAATTTAAGACATGGAACATGAATTTCTCTATTGTCTTTATTTAATCTTATACCTTGATTTGGTATTATCAAATTTACATTTTTAACATTTTTACATTTATTATTTCTTCCATATTTTCTTAATATTTGATTAGAAATCATTGATTTTAAACCCAAATGTTTAACATGCTTAGAGGTTAATTTATCTCTATTATTTATAGCAAATATAGCTATAGTTTTAGCTATATTTAATTCCCTATTAAAATCCCTATTATGTTTAATCTTATAGGTTAAAATCATTTATTCTTTTGATCCTCAATGTATTTTTTAACAGTTTCTAAACTGACAGATCCAACAGTTGATATAAATCTGGATCTTGTCCATAATGTTGGTAACTTGCTTTTTAATTCTGAAAATTCTTCTCTGAGTATTTTAGATGATTTTCCTTTAATTTTATTAACTACATTATATATTCCAAATTTTGGATCAACGTCTATTAGTAAATGAACATGGTCTGGCATTATTTCAATTTCTAATATTTCATATTTATAAGTTTTTTGTAATTCTAATATTAATTGTTTTAACCTTTTCTCAATATTTTCAGTTAAAACTTTTCTTCTATATTTAGGGCAAAAAATAACATGATATTGACAACTGTATAAACATGTTTTATTTGATTTATATTTTTTATTAGAATTTTCTAAAAACATTTTTTATCCTTTATATACTTTTTTTATTAGCTCTCTCATTATTATATATTATAGAGAAATTATAACCAAATTAATTTCTAATATTGACATTTTAATAAAAATGATTAATAATATAATAAAGAAAAAAATTCATCCCAACGCTTAAGTAATTGGGCTTTCTTTTTAAATATATAGTAAAAACTTAATATCTCTATGGTCGAAAGGAAGGATTTAAAATGGCAAAAGTTAAAATTTATAAAGACGAAGATCATGTTAGATTTAGTTGTGGAAGGTATAGTATTGAAAAATATAAAGAATTTACATACATAAGAGATGATAGTATTTTTATAAAAGGAGAGGGGATATTTTTTGAAAATGATGAAGATGAAAGTGATTTTTTAAGATTAATAAGCAAGTATGAAACATATTTGAGAATGCAAAGGGCAACTGCATAATGAGTTACTGGTCCTTCTCAAGAATTGATACATATAGAAAATGTCCATTTAAGTATTTTTTAAAATATATAAGAAAGATATATTTAAGTTATCCAAATAATGCTGTGGTTTTTGGTAATGGATTTGGTGACTTCGTAGAATATTGGGCCATAAATGAAAATTTAACACTTGAACAAGCTCTTAATATATATTTTAAAACATGTTTAAAACATAAGTGTCTTGATGATATAAATGAAATAAAAAAATTATCAAATATTATCAGGCAATATTATGAAGGCGGATATAGGATTGATCCTTTAATAATAAAAGGAAAACCAGCAGCAGAATATGATATTAAATTTAAATTAGTTGAGGAGCCATTTGGTGGAAAAATTGATATCATAAGATATGATCATGCTGTTTTAGATTATAAATCTCAAAAAGAAGACACTAATTACCCCTATACTTTAAAAGATCTTTTACCAACCTCAGAAAAGGGCTTGCAGTTAATGATTTATTGTCTTGGCTATCTTAGAGAATTTAAAAAAATACCACCATATAGAGGATTTAGGGTTGTTGTTAAAAGCAATCCAATACAAGTTAAAGATTTAATTGTTCCTAATAAAAAAAGTGAATTAATAAAAGCAAGAAATTATTTAGAAGAGATAGTTATAAAAATACTTGAGGCAAAATCATTTCCCAAAAACCCCAGTGGATTGTGCCCATATTGTGATTATTATAAAAAACAATGCAATGGAAGATATTGATGAATAATAATATTTTAAACAGATTAAATAAATTAGTCGATGAACCAATTGATGATTTTTTAGATAATGAAAAACCAGATGTTGTTCCTGATAGCTTAATTGACTTTAGGTTTTTTTATAAATATATCTATAACATGGTTTTTTTTGAATTTCAAGTTAAAAATAATATTTTTAAAAAGGTATATTTTAATATAAACTTTGCAATAAGTGGAATTATTTTAAACTTTAAATATAATGATTTTCAATATTGCCACTTAATAAATATTAAAAACGGTGACATATATTATAATAAATTGATTAAAGAGGCTAGAAATATTTTAAGAGAAGATTTAAAGCCTTTAAGAGAAATATTGGAGGAAGAATGATTAAAGTATATACCAAAAAACATAAAAAGCCATTAGAATTTAATTGGAATAAAAATCTTAGAAAATATATTTGGAGAGATAAAAGAAAAAATCTATACGCATTATTTTTAGATCAAGATTTTTGCCAACCACTCTGGATAGGAAGGCTTTATAACGATGTTTGGTTGGGCTGGGAAAGAGAACTCGGAGCTAAAAAAGTTGAGTTTTTGTTTGGTGAGTATATATTTAAGAATTAAAAATGGAAAATATAGATAAATCTTTAAATTTTAGATTAGTTTACAAAATAAGTAATGAGTATAAATTTTATTATATTAATCTTTTTCAATATTTAAATAATGCTATAACTCCAAATCCTAATTGGGATTTAATTTCTGTAGATCAATTCTATACAACAACTAAAAATGGTGAAGATCTTTTTGTTAATGATATCATAGAATTTGAAGCGGAGAGATATGCATATTATTCTAAAAGCAAGAATGATAAATTTGTAATAGCTAGAGGACTTGTTGTTAATAAAGATGCAGGAGGAATAGATATAAAATATAGAGATATTTTATATAATCAAAAAATTTGCGCTAAAAGAGGAAGAGAAACTGAAGAAAGGTATTTGAGTACATATTATGATATTCATCGTCATGAAAAAACAAAATTAATTGGAAACATATATAATGATGAGGATCTTTTGTATGAATAATTAAAGGAGAAAGTATGAATAATAAAACAGATTATGAAAAAAATTATGATGAGTTTTGGAAAAACATAGTTGAAGATAATGGTGAATTAATTTTAAATCAAATAAAAAGAGAACTTTTTGACTATAGTGTTTTAATGGATAATGTTTCAAAAGTATATTGTTATGCAACGAATGGAAATCTTAGTAAATTAAACTATGATTCAAAAATAGTAATTGAGCAAATAAAAGAGGCTCAATATGATGATTTAATAAATAATTTAGAAGATTTTATCAGTGACATGAAATTAGAAGGAAAAACTAATTTTTCAGAAAATGATTTAAGAAAATACTTTAATATAGGAAACCCGACAGATTAATGTCGGGCTTATTTTTTTAATCTACTTTTAATATCTCCTTCATTCTCCAATGAAAGTCATTTAATATTTTCTTTTTAAATTCATCTGAAATATTATTGTTTTTGATATAGATATTTAATAGAGAAACATAGGCGGATAATAATGTTTCTACCGTATACCAAACATCGTTTTTGAAAGCCCCTTCTTCATAAAATCCTTTTATTGTATCGAATAAAAGGTGAACTTGTTTTTCTAAAACTTCTCTCTTTTTTAAATATTCTTCAATTTCCATATTTTCCATATTTTTCCTCCTATTTTAATTATTGCATATTTTAAATATTAAGTCAATTATTATTTACCATTGACTTATTTTTCTACTTGTGTAATAATAAATATATGGAAATTTTAAAAGTATTTTTAATATCATTTTGTATAATTGCTGGTACAGGTATGTTTATTTTTTTAATATCTCTTTTAATAAGATACTCGATACATATATTTATGAATAAAAGAGAGAATCTTTCAATTAGATATATTAGTTTTAAAAAATTTAAAGAAATATTTGAACAAGAAAATCCACAATTAATAAGACATTATAAAGGCTCTTTTGGAGATCCTTTTAGTAGAACATATATTCATGCAAATATCATAAGAATGAATGGATATTGTAATATATTTTATTTCTGGGACTATATTAAAGGTTATTCATTTTTGTATAAAGAGTGGGATCGAAGAATGAGATTAAGAGAAGATGAGTTAAGGGTTGAAAGAGCTTCTCAAGTTGAAGAAACTAACCAGCTATTAAATCAAGGGGCCTCGATGATTGAGAGAGGTCCTGAAAATGAATTCTCAAATAAAAAAATAACTCACCCAGAGTGTAGGAGATTAAATGAAGTATGTATAGAGTCAGATAGTCTTTTAAAAGATATTGATCAAATACATGAAGAATTTAAAAGAATAGCGAGTGATATTTAATTTAAAAGGAAAAATTAATGACTAAAAGAATAATTTTAGAATATTGTGAAGAAGGTAAACCAGTTTCAGATTTTCAGATTAATAAGTGGTCTAAAAATCTTATTGAAAAATTTAATGAATCAGATAGAAGTATTCAAATAAAAATTTCCAATGAATCATTAATATATTATTCTCGATTTTTAATTATAAGTGGCAAAATTAAGTATAATCAACTTGTTTTTAAATTTAATAACAAACTTTTACATTTAAATGAATTCTGTGCTTTTATAGAACCCTTACCAGATGGTTTTTTAAATTTATACTCAGAATCTATTTTTAAAATTAGCAAACATGCTATTGATTTAAGAAAAAGAAAAAAAGAAAATAAAGGATCTAAAAAAAAATGGATAAAAAAGAAATAGATAAAAAAGAAATAGAAGAATATATGAAAAAAGTTATTGTAACCGCTAGTTTAATACAAGATAAAATAATTGAATTAAATGAAAAAGGCGATGTCCCAAATGATCTTGGATTTATGATGGATGTTTTATTGAATCTTTTATATACGTATATAGAGACAATATCTAAAGACGTGGATTCAAAAGGTAAGTGGGAAATGTACGAATTTTTATGTGAGTCAATAAAAAACTTTATTGGATTAGATGAGGAATAAAGGAGATCTATTTATGGGTATAAATGTTTTAAGTTTGTTTGATGGCTGCGGCATGGCATTTCAGGCGCTAAAAAATATTGGCGTAGAGGTTAACAATTATTTTGCATGTGAGATAGATAAGTATGCAATACAGGTTTCGATGAAAAATCATCCTGAAATAATTCAGCTTGGCGATGTAAAGAACATTAATAGCAATAACCTTCCAAAAATAGATCTACTTATTGGTGGTAGTCCATGTCAGGGATTTAGTTTTGCAGGAAAACAGCTAAACTTTAATGATGAAAGAAGTAAGCTATTTTTCGAATATGTTAGAATTAAAAATGAAGTAAATCCAAAGTTTTTCTTGTTAGAAAATGTTAAAATGAAAAAAGAATATCAAGATATAATATCAGATTATTTGTTTACTGATCCAATTGAAATAAACTCTTCACTTTTATCAGCGCAGAGTAGACCAAGAATCTATTGGTTTAATTGGAAGGCGAAACTGCCTGAAGATAAAAAAATCTTATTAAAAGATATTGTTTTGGCTAATGTAGATGAAAATTTAAAACATTCAGAATCAGCTTTAAACTATATGAATAGAACGGTATCAGACGGCAGAACACATTGGGACTTTGGGCATCATTCTGACGTAATGAAAAATAAATCATCTACTGTAGTTGCAAACTTTTTTAAGGGTGTGCCGTATAACGTATTAAAGGATTATAAATATATACGTAAATTTCATCCTATTGAGTGTGAAAGATTGCAGACACTGCCTGATAATTACACCTCTGGGGTAAGCGATACCCAAAGATATAAAATGCTTGGAAATGGATTCACAGTGGCGGTAATAGAGTATATTTTAAAGCAAATAAACTTATAATTATAAAATTAAAGGAGGGATAAATGACAGCTATAATTAATTTGTATGGCTCTTCAGGTGTTGGAAAGTCAACGGCTGCGGCTGATTTATTTGGATTAATGAAAAAACAAGGGTATCATGTAGAACTTGTTAGAGAGTGGGTTAAAAAATGGGCATGGGAGGATAAGAAAATAGGTCCATATGATCAATTGTATATTTCAGCTAAACAGTTTCGGCAAGAATCAATGCTTTATGGAAAAGTAGACTACATCATAACAGACTCACCAATACTTTTAGGTGGATTTTATGAGCAGTTATATACTGGAGAGGAAGTAATTACTCAAACTATTTTAAAATACATGGAAATTTCAAAAGAAATTAGCAATGTTAAAATATTTAATATAATGTTGGAAAGATTTAAAAAATATGATTCAAGAGGACGCTATGAAACAGAAGAGCAATCTATAAAAAATCATGAAAAATTAAAACAATGGCTTAATAATAAAAATATTGGATATGTAACATTAACTTGTGAAGATAAATATAGGGCTGAAATTATTTTAGAGGCAATAAGACAAAGACCGTATTTAGCAAAATAATATTAAATGGGAGGAATAACCCTCCCATTATTTTAACTAATCTTTAAACTTTTAATACTTTTATCCTTTTCTTTGGGTATTTGTATATTTAACTCTCCTTTTTCATAAGTTGCTTCTGCTTTATCAAACTTGATATTTTTCATATAAATAGATCTGCTAAATTTTCCTGAACTTATTTCTTCATATATCTTATTTTTTACCTCCTTCATTTTTTTCTCACCACTTATAATAACATAATTTTCTTTATATTCTATTTTTATATCCTCCTTTTCTACTCCTGGAATATTTATTTTTATATAAAAATTTTCATCGTCTTCCAATATATTTAGGGGCGTTTTGATATTAAAATCTGTATTAAAAAAATCATCAATATCGAATCTGTATCTCGGCATTAAACTAAACATTTTTTCCTCCTAAGTTTTTTTAATATATATTATGTAAAAAACATGCCAAATATTTTTAAGTTTAAATGTATAAATTTTGAATATTTTTTCCTTTACATGTAAAAACACTTGACTAAAAGCTTAAAAAGAGTAATAATAAAAATATATGAATAGAGATTTAATTAGAAAACAAATAATATATAGTCATTTAAAACTTTTTATTTTATATAAAATGGCAGCTAAAGAATCTAAAAAAAGTGGATCTTTAAAAGAAGAAGCTTCTTGTTTAAGGGAGGCTGAAGAAAATCATAATCTCGCTCATCTTTTTTCTTTAGAGGATGAGTCTTTAGATTTTGATCCATTTGTTACAGATACTTATTTTTTAAGATTGTATCAATTTTCTGAAGAATGTCAGGATTTTATAGATAATGATTTTAATGATGTTTTAAATTCTTTAAAAGGGAAAAATAATGTTTAGAGAAATACTTGATGAGGCATATGAAAAATATTTTGGACGAGAAATAAATAGAGAGACAGTAAATGAAATAAAACAATATATAATAGATAAATTGTCTCCATGTATTTTAAAACGTGAAATTTGTTTTTTCTTATACCTGTATGGTGAAAGGTTTGAAATAACTCCACATAATCTCTATACTGCCTTAATCTCTTTAGATATATGGGTTCGTTATTCGGAAATCGCGAATAAAAAAGAATACATAGTTCCAATAAATAGTGATTCTAAATGGTCTGGAAATATAATTAGAGTAGAAAATGGTAAATTAGAAATAGAAAAAATAAATAATAGTTGGCTTCTCAATATTAAAAAGGATAGTTTGTTAGATAAATTAATATGAAAAGATTAAATAGAAAAAAACTAATAGAACAATTTGAAGAATTAAGAGAGGGATTCGCCGCCATGCTGACTAGAGATTTAAATATAGTTGACAGGATAGCAATAGAGTCTTATCACCTATTTGCTAATAAATGTGTGGTTGAATTGGGTGGAAATAGTGTTGATACTATAAAAATAAGAAACAATTAAATGGATCGCGCCCCTAAAAAAAATTTTAAAATAAAAAAGTGAGGAAATATGTTAATAATTAATAGTATTTTGAATATTGTGGTAATAGGTTTATTGATATACATAATAAGGCTTATAAAAATAAGAAAAAACTTTAATGAAGAAGATATTTTAAGTATATTGGTTAAAACAATGTATGTTAAAAAATCTGGATTTGATTATGTTCTCGGTGGATTAAAAGAGGCTTCTTCAGAAATTAATAATTATATAAAGAGGAAATAAATGAAAATAAAAGGATATAAAATATTAAATAAAAATTTTTTATGTAAATTAGAAAAAGATGTCAATAGATATATACAGGATGGATGGCAACCACATGGTAACATTTTATGCGATGATGATACTTATTCTCAAGCCATGATTAAGATAGATGAATAATTTTTTATAATTAAAAATAAAAGAGGGAAAATACATGAAAAAATACATAGATGCTAAAGAATTTAGAGAAGAAGGATATCTTCAAGAGGTTAATAGGCGATTTTTCCACCCTTTAGGATTAGCGTTAGAAATTATACAAAATAAAGAAACTGAAGAATACCAATTTAATGGAATTGCCGACTATAGAGATGATCCAGAAGGTGTGTTTTTTGGATCATTTGATTCTGAAAAAGTAAAACATATAGATAATCTTTTATTAGAGAAAATAAAAATAAGAAAAGATCTCGGATTTAGTGATGAAAATGGTATTCAGACAATATAGATCTAAATTTAAACAAATTATAAAGGAAAAAAATGAATGGAGAACATCTTAAGGCATGTGTTTGTAGTGATAAATTTAATCTACCAATTATGATAACTAATTACGATAAATATGATGAATGGTTTGTTTTATGTGATTTTTGTGGAAATAAATCAAAAAGAGTACATAAAAATGAAGAATATGCTGCTTTTTACTGGAATGAGTTTCAATATAAAAGAGGAAAATTATGAAAAACGATGATTATGATAATATTAGAATAGTGTATGGTGTCCCACCAATGTATGATGATTTTTATAAAAATACTATAAATAATGAAAAAAATATAATGAAGAAAATAAAGAAATTTTTATCAGGATTATTAAAATGATAATATATATCCAAAAAGACAATAGTGAAATGCCATTATTTGATGCTTGTCAAGTTATTTATGAGCAATGTTGTTTTCATAATATTCCTTTTAAGTTTTTTAAAGCTTATGATATAAACTTTATTAATATGTCTAGAGAAGATATAATAGTCGGCTCTGTAGAAATGACAAGAAACTTTATATTAAATAAAATAGATAAAAATTTCAAATTTATAGATACCTATCCCCAGGATTTAGATTCTTTCTATGGAAGAGGGATTAATAGAATAAAACTTAAAGATTATAAAGAGGGTAATTTTATAAAGCCTGTAGAAAATAAAATATTTGACGGAGGAATAAGATCAATTAATGAAATATGTTTAGAAACAGGAATCTCAAAAGAAGAGTTTAATTCAAGTGAAATAGAATGTTATTCCTGTAAGAAAATAAACAAAATACTAGTTGAATATAGGTGTTTCGTATATAATAAAGAATTAGTTGGTATTCAATATTATTCTGGAGATTTTAAACAAAGAATCTCTCTTGGATTTATTAAAAAGGCGGTAGATTCTTTTAAAAGTCAGCCAATAGCTTATTGTATTGATGTTGCTTTAATAAATGATAATGGATGGCTTAAGCATATAGTAGTAGAAGTTAATGATCTTTTATCTTCTGGAACTTATGGATTCTCTTACAAGTTATTGGACATGTATATTTCCAGATTTAAAGAAATTAGAAATTAATTAGGAGGAAAATTATGGATAATCGAGAATTAGATATGTGGGACAAACAGACAGCCATATTAATGGCTAATGGATATACTTCTGATGAAATTAATCAAAAAGATATTTATAATAGGCATTACATGATAAGAAATAATTGTGAAGGATTTGAAATAGGTGATTTTTACAATAATAATGAGTTTAATTATTAAATAGGAGAATATAAATGAGTGTTGGAGGTTTAGTTATAGAGGTGGTAAAAATTAGCGAAGAAAAAGTTTGGATTAATACAGATGATAAAGGTGATAAATGTGCGGTATATGTAAATCCAAAAGGCAATGAAATAAAACCAGGAGATTATTTGTGGTGGCATGGTGATTGCTATTGGACTCCAAAAGATAAAAGTCAGATAGAAGTTGAGTTACCGAAATTATCATATTCTGGGGTATCAAGACCAAAGGATTATTTTTAAAGGAGAGAAGTTAACAATGTATATTAAAAAAGGTAAAATTGATAAACAGGATCATAACTTAGCCAAATTGATTAATTGGGTTAATGATAATTATGATGAAAAAATTGTTGATATAATCTATCTTTTCATGAATTATAAAAAAGCATTTTTAACTCATAAAGAAACTTTTTGGAATAATAAAATCCCTCAATTTGATATAGAGGTAATGAATAGAGTTGATAATATTCTTAAGAAATTAAATCTTGGATCTATTAAGAAATTAAATTTGCCAGATTTATTTAAGGAATTGGAAATAATTAGGGAGGATAAATAATGCCATATATTAAAAAAGAAGATAGAGAAGTATTAGATTATCATATCCAACAATTAGCTAATCTTATTTCTTTTGAAGATGAGTTTGATGGTTTGGTTAACTATTCTATAACAAAATTAATAGTAGAAATTAAAAAACGTGTAGATTTTAAATATCATGAGTATAATTCAATTATCGGAGCCCTTGAGTGCTGTAAATTAGAACTTTATAGGCGTCAAATAGCCCCATATGAGGACAAGAAGATTAAAACTAATGGAGATGTATATTGAGCACTAAAATATATAATGGAATCGTTTTTAAATCTAATAATGTTACTGATTGGTTCGAAAAAATAAAGAATAGTGAGGATAATTAAATGGAACAAATAGCAAGATATATCTTTATAACAATTTGCTTAATAGCTGGGATAATAGGTTTTGTTGATAACTTTCTTAGATCAGATCGTTCAAAAATTTATTTTTTTGTTAATTTTTCTTTTTTTATATTATATATTATTATTACCGTTTTGTTGTCTCTTTTAATTTAAAAAAACCTTGACTTAATTATATAAATGGGTAATAATAAAAATATGAATAATACAGAGTTAATTTATTCTTATATTTGGAATCCAGCTAATTCCTTTTTTAAGTGTCACAAAAAAGATAAGGCTGAATACAGGAAATATTTTTGTAACAATAAAGATAATTGTGATCTTTATAAAAAGGGATATTGTTTACTTTTAAGTTCTCTTTCTTCTTGCCCATATGGTAAAAGAGTTATAGAAAAAGGATACACCTCTAAGGCAAGAAAATTTAATCAATGGATTAAAGAAAAACAAAAAGAAGTAAATGAATTTAATGATTTAAAATTAAAATATCCACCAAATAAGATGTCATATTTTGGAGATTATATTTATCTTCCATATGCACATATTAATATTCAAACTTCTTTACCTTTTAAAAATAAAGGGGATTTTTTTGTTACAGGAACCCCATATTTAAATAAAGAAGATTTTAATGTTGACAATATTATTAAAATACTTAGTCACAAACCAAAAGCAATGATGGGTGGAGAAATAACTAATTTTCAAAAAATAGAAGTTCCTAAATTTCTCATTCATTTAAAAGAATTTGATAAAAATCTATTTAATAAAGTTGTAGAAAAAATACCTTCTATTTTAGAAATTGTTAAAAACACTTCAAATGTTGGTAGAAAAGCCTATCTTCATTCATTAAAACCTGGAACTATAATAAATAATAAAGATGAAAAATGGGAGTGGGATGGAAAATATTTAACATGCTATGAGGCTAAAATTTTTTTTCCAGTTGTTAAATATGAAAATGCTAAAATAGTTTTAACGCCTGAGAAAAAAGCTATTGTAACAATAGATAATGACGATATAGTGGATTGTGATACTATTTTTGTTGATTAAAATAAAAAGGAGATTAATAAAAATAAAGTTTAATAAATTTAAATTAAAAAGGGGAAAATAAATTGTCAAAAAAAATAATAGATGAGTTTCTAAATAAAATAATTAATGATACAAAAAATGATAAAATTAAATGGTATACCAATGGGGTTCATTTTGATGCTATTTATAATGGTTTTATTTTTAAATTATCTGAAGAAGATTTTTTTATAGCTGAACAATCAGATGACTCATATCAAGAAACTCCAAAATCAAAATTAATAGGCGAATTATTTAATTTAATAGAAAAAGACATAAAGAATCATAAATATGCCATTAATACAATAAAGGATTTTATGCATAAAAGTAAAAAGTCGGAAAATTATATGGATATAAGGTCATTCGTTAAAAATGATGTGAAAGATTAAAAATGATGTTATCATAAAGAGGAGAAAAATATGAATAAAGAAAGTTTTGTTAAAGTTATTAATTTAGTTCAAGATTCTGAAGATCTCTTATTTAATATTAAAGAAAATAATGAAGATTTATTTTTAGATTACCAATATTTTCATGTGGATTTAATAAATGTTACAAATGAATTTTTAAAATTAATAAATAAAAAATTCATAGATACATTAAAACCACTAGATGATGCTATTAAAAATTCATTAAAAACTGAATTTTTTAAAAGAAGATCAGATGGAAAACTGTGTTCTTTAGATGAGCATAGACCAATGTATCTTGAAGAAGTGGTTAATGCAACAATGGATTTTTACAAAGAAAAATATAGCGATAATTATGATTATTTAAATTGTGCCGATTGGAGAAAAGAAGATAATAAAAAAATAATTAAAATCAAAATGAGAAATAAAGAAACAAAAGAATTAAAAGAAGTTGAAGCGATTATTAATGATATTAAAAATTACAATAATTGGAAAGAAGTTTTAGAAATAATTGAATAAAGGGAGAATAATATGGAAAAAATAATGATTGAAACACTAAAAATATTACAAAGTTCTGAAGAAATTATTCAAGATATTGAAAATAATGTTGATAAAAAATTGTTAATAAAATATAAAGAGGCACATAATAAATTAATAGATTTTACAAGTAAATTGCTTAAGTTAAGAAAAGAAAGAATTTTAATAGACCCATTAGTTAAACTTGCGGAAATATTAGTTAATCCAAATAAAGGAGAAAAATATATTCCTGATCATGAGGACATTGATTATAGAATTAGAAATTTAGATATTTTTAGTGCTTCTTCAAGTCTTTATAAAGAAAAATATTCAAAAACTCATTTATTTTTAAATTCTCAAGAAAAAAAGATAAATAGAGATAATAAAGTTGTGGTTTTAATAAAATTAAAAAATAAAGAAACAAATGAAATTGAAATAATTAATGCTATTGTTAAAGAAAACCCAGATGCTGAATTATGTAAATGTACAATTAGACCATGTGAATGTAAAAAATGGCAAGATGTTTTAGAAATAATCGAGCAATAACATAAATATGGATATAGACAATAAATTAATCGAAGCAGCATGTAATGGGAATATAGAAGAGGTTAAAAAATATCTGGATAAAGGTGCAAATATCCATGCAGGCAACGATCTTGCCCTTCGATGGGCCTCCTCAAATGGCCATACGGAGACAGTAAAACTTTTACTCGATAGAGGTGCAAACATCCGTGCGTGTAACGATTATGCCCTTCGTTATGCCTCTCGTAATGGTCATACAGAAACAGTTAAACTATTGCTTGATAGAGGTGCAGATATACACGCAGACGACGATCTTGCCTTTCACTGGGCCTCCTCAAATGGCCATACAGAGACAGTAAAAGTATTAGAAGAACATATAAAATTATTAGAACTTAGAAATGAACCAATAACAATTAAAGAGGAAAATTGGGAAATAGAAATAACCGAAAGATTTAACTTAGAGACAATTGATTGTGATGAGGAAATAAAAGAGTTGAGGAAAATTTTAAAAATTAAGAAATAATGTAGATTTATTAAATATGACAGAAAAGGCAGAAAATGTTTTAATTAATTTTTTAAATAATTTAATAGAAGGAATGTCGGAAATTAATATAATAAAAGATTGTTTAGAATATTATGGCTTTAGGAGATGAAAATGTTTTTACAAAAATTACTAATTTATAAAAAAGAAAAAGAAACTAATAGAATATATATAGTATTGAAACAAGGAGCAATATGCACAACTCCAAATTACGCAGGAGCAAGGTTAACCATATATCAAGATGCTTTTGATAGAGATCTCGATATATGTGTAATGGATGAAAACCTATTTAATGAAAATTTTATAGATGTTAATCGTTCTGAAGTTGAAGATCTTTACAGAAAAATAATGAAGGAGAGAATATGATTGAAAATTTATTAAAATTATTTTTTAAAGAAAAAGAAAATGAAGAAATACAATATCAAAGAAAATCTGAATTTGTTAAAGTTAGTAAAAAGAATGGTTTAAATTCAGTAAAATATAAAAATGGTAGAATAAAAATAGTTTCAGATGAGGAATTAAATAGAGATTATATATGTGTAGATCATAAATTAGGACACAGGGGGATGGCTTAATGAAAATAATAGAATATGTTCCAAGAAATTGTGCTTCATCAAAATGGATTAAATCTATTTTATTAAAAGAAGGAGAAAGATATGATTGAATTAACATTTAAAAGAAGAGAAAAGGAATTATTTACGGATCTAACTCAAATGTTTAATATTGCAAAAGAGGCTTATGATTATAATGTCACAGAATTAAAATATGAAATAAAAGAGGAGCACAGGGTAGAATTAGAAAAAATAATACCAGAGGCTATGGAGTTAAAATTAATTTGGGGAGTTAAAGTAGAATTTTCTGATGAAACAAAATTAATCGGAAAAAATCTTTTAATTAAATTAACAGAATAATAGGGTTAATTAGGAGCAAAATAATGAATAAAGAAGAATTATATAAATTGGTTAATGATGATGTAGATATAAATACTAAGAAACATTTAATTGATAAATTTAAAGAAATGTTGGAAATTAAAGAAGATGATTTTTGGCAACATTATTTTGACAGGTATATATTATGTATAAAATACGATAATTTTTATATAGAGATCGGTGGTAAAAAAGTAAAGGAAATGGAAGACGTAGAAATTTTTTTAGAAAAAGCAAAGTCTTTTATTTCAGAACAAAAAACAATCTTTAATTATAATATGAAAAAATTAGGAGAAGATAATATAGAAAAAATAAAATCATTAACAGGTAGTGATTTTGAATGTGTTTTTATTTTTAAAGACAATTATCATGTATATCAAATAAGATTATGCACAAAAAATAATTTCGAATTAGAAAAAACAGAAACTGCTTTAATTTATTATGATGAGATTCAAAATAGATCGCCCATGTGTGGAACCTGTATGGATTGGAATCCTAGCTATAAAGTATATGATTATAATCAAAAAATAAAAAAATGGGAAATAGACGCTATGTTAAATAAATTAGAAGAACTTAATGGTGATTTTTCTTCTGTTAAAAGATTTGATAAAAATGTAATAATGATGAGATAGAGGGGTAAACATTAATATTAAGATAAAAATAATAAGGAGTTGAAAATGATTTTAGATAGTGGATATAATATAAAACATTGTGTTGAATTAAAAGAAGATTTTACAAGAGAAGATTTGCTTTTAGGTATAAAAGAGTTAGGAAAATATTTGAAAAAGAATGGTAATCCAAATAAATATGGGAAAGTGTCTTTTAAAGCAAGTCCCGACTGTTATATAAAAATGACTCTTTCAGGCATGATATGTTTGTTGCCTGATTTTGTTACTATAAATACAGAGCTTAATGGGCTTAGTTTTGAGACATATTTATGTTAATTTTATGATAATTATTAATTAGAAATAATTAATTTACAAATATATAAAAGGAGGTTATTCATTAATTTCACTAAACAACAATAAAAACAATAAAGGTGGATATATGAAAACATATGAAAACGCACAATTAATTAATCAAGTAACACTTTTAGTAAATCATATTAATCAGATATCATTTAAGAATACAAATATTGGCCCATCACTAAATGCGGCTAATGAGTTTTTAATGAATGCTGTTAAGATATTAGTTAAAAATGGATTACATCATTATGAGAAAGAAACAGTGGGTAATCAATTGCTTTTAAATTTTAAAGATTTAGATCAATTAAATGAAAAAGATTTAAAGAATACTATAAGTCTATTATTTAATAGCGACGAGTTTAAAGATGAAATATCGGGTTTAATAACTCATTCTAGTGCTTGTTTTGAATGGATTAAATCAGAGTAACTTTTATTTAATGGATTGGTTTAGATCCTTTTATTTTAAATGATTTGAATACCTGATATATGAGGCGTGGATATCCACGCCTCATATTGTTTATATTTGTTTTTGATATTGTGTTCTTCTCTATGTGAATTTATTCTTTATCTGTATGAACTTGTTCTTTATCTGTATGAATATTGTATTCTTCTCTATGTGGATATATTCTTTATTTATATGAATATATTCTTAAGATTTTAACTTTAAAGGATCTATTATTGACCCCTTTAATGTTAGATGTATATGGGCTTGTTTTTTTCGGTACGAATGAATATTCATTCATATTAGGTATTCTTTTTGGTATGAATTTGTCGCCCCTTTATATTGGTTGGGTAGGTTATATATTCTTTTTCGGTACGAATATATATTTTTCGATATACATGTATATCGGTAATACAATGTATGTAACTAACTATTATATCATTTTCGGTAAGATGGCGGTTCGCGCGAGGCGGGACTATTATGTGGGAACTAATGTGGGGA
>Ga0272441_10007307_pt1 | contig 18000 bp, 13 predicted proteins | sample SSMProp6N_FD_193582 | JGI IMG/M metagenome (GOLD analysis project Ga0272441, IMG submission 193582) | Marine sediment archaeal communities from Little Sippewissett salt marsh, Falmouth, MA, United States - SSM-Prop-6N | ecosystem: Environmental > Aquatic > Marine > Wetlands > Sediment ... | reverse complement strand
TTGAGGCAGAGGGCAGATATGTCGATGGTGACATTCGGTCTGCTCTCGTAGATGGCAGCGATGACGCCGAGAGGCACCCGTCGCTTGGCCAACTGCAATCCGTTGGGGAGGGTCCGATTATCGAACGTCTTGCCGACAGGATCGGGTAAGACTGCTACAGTCAGCACGTCGTTCGCAATACCGTCGATCCGGTCGCCAGTGAGGAACAGCCTGTCCAGCATCGCCTCGTTCATACCCGAATGGCGTGCTTCGACGTAGTCCTCGCGATTGGCATCAAGTATGCTCGTCTTACTCTCGCGTAGTCTCTGACTCACCCTGCGCAGAGCGTTATTCTTCACTTTGGTCGGAAGGAACGCCAGTTTCGCCGTAGACTCCTTCGCCAGACTCGCCTTCTGCTCGAGTTCGCTCATATAGTCGTTCACCGTTTCTCCCCTTCTAGAGCACAACCATGTTGTTGCGATGCACTATCTCGTCTCCATACGAGTAGCCGAGCAGGTCAGCAATCTGGTTGGAATGCTGCCCTCGTATTCTCTCGACATCCTCAGATGAGTAGTTCGCGATGCCAGTGGCAATGCGGGAGCCATCGACAGTGACGACATCCACGATGTCTCCTCGTCGAAAAGAGCCTGTGACTTCGACCACTCCCGCAGGAAGCAGGCTGCCGGCGCCGCGTTTCATCGCCCGCACTGCCCCTGCATCAATCACCACACGCCCCTGGCAGGCAAGTCCGCTAAGCATCCACCGCTTCCGACTCTCAAGCTTGCTCCCGGTAGCGACGAACAGGGTCCCAGTCACCTCACCATCATCGACACGCAAGAGGATATTGGGCTCTCTGCCATTGGCTATCAACACGTCGACGCCGGAACATGTCGCCAGCTTGGCAGCCTCGATCTTAGTAGACATGCCACCGATACCCTGGCTGTTGAGAGTTCCGCCCGCAACGGCCTCAATAGTCTCGTCGATGACCTCAATACGACTCATCAACTCAGCATCGGGATGCAGCCTCGGGTCCGCAGTGTAGAGCCCCCCCGTATCGGTAAGGATGACCAGAAGATCTGCGTCCACAAGGTTCGCAACCATAGCCGACAACGTGTCATTGTCTCCGAACCGATGTTCACCCAATTCCTCGACAGCAACCACGTCATTTTCATTCACGACGCATATCACGCCCATCTCGCAGAGCGAGAGGAGCGTGTTGCGGGCGTTCAGATAGCCAGCGCGGTCGGTCACGCAATCGCGCGTCAACAACGCCTGCGCAATGGTTATGTCGTGTCGCGAAAACAGCGTGTCGTAGGTACTCATCAGGTGGCTCTGTCCTATCGAGGCAAGCACCTGTTTGAACGACGTGCTCCCTTGCTCGCCAGGCGGTCTGCGTCTAAGCTTCTCCCGACCTGCAGCCACGGCCCCGGACGACACCAGGATTATCTCCTTGCCGCGGCTGTGCAGCTCGACGACCTGTTCAACCAGACCGGCCATCATCGACAGATCGAGATGGTCCTTGCCCGACGTGAGCAACGTCGTGCCGACTTTGATAACAAGGCGGTTACCTGACACGAGTCGCATTATATACCAGCGTGCGTTCAGCCGAACCACGGTTATGCAAACTTGCTATACTCGTGTCCGCGAATGCGCCTTCATGGACTGCTACCTCTTCTCCGGGACACTCCGTCGTACGCGCCCATAGCCACATTGCTCCAACAGCCTTCCGGCACTCACAGTGTGCGCCTCGACGAAGACCACCTGCCGCTACTCGTCGCGGCACTGCATTCGGGTGCACCCTCGCCGCTCTGCGTCATCGTTGCGGACCCTGAGCGCGCAGCCCGTCTGGCTGAAGAGACCAGGCAGTGGGTGGAAGATCCCGATTCAGTAGTACGCCTGCCAGAGCCGGACTTCCCGCGTACGAGCGTCGACACCTCTGCTTCGGACGGTGCCATCGCACGAACGCAGGTGGCGACGACGCTTGCGCTACGAGAGAAGCCTTTCCCTCAGGTCACTTTCGTCTGTTCCGTACTGGCACTGTTGGGCGCCCTGCCCGAGCCGTCAACGCTCACTTCTGCAACCGTGGACCTCACACCGGGCATCACGTTCAAACCAGACGACCTGATGTTCAAGCTGCAATCCATGGGGTACGAGCGGGTCGAGTACGCCACACGAACAGGAGAGATGAGTCGCCGCGGAGGCATATTGGACGTCTTCTCCCCTGCCCATGACGAGCCTGTTCGCATCGAGTTCTTCGGAAACGAGATTGAGAGCGTGCGTTTCTATGACGCTGAGTCACAATTGACCATCGGCCAGGCAAGAGGCGCCAGGGCAACTGCCCTGCGATCAGGCAAGGCCGAGGCAACCCTGCTCGAATACCTGCCCGAGGATGCCACCATTCTAGTGGAAGACCCGCGCTCACTGCGGCTCAGGAGTCTCCGACTCCAGGCAGAGATGGCCGAGTACGTCGCGTCGGTCGATGAGACCCGAGACCTGCCTGTGGACGAGTCTGTCACGCCGCTGGTGGAATGGCCTCGAGTTGAACACCAGATAGAGCGTTTCAGGCGCCTTCAACTGCAGCCGTTCGGTCAGGACGAAGAGGAGTCGCAGGGGACGCCTCTCCTCACCACAGCTCCGAACTACGCCAAACGACTCCCCGACCTTCTGAACGCGATACCGAAACTCATTGAAGAGAACGGCAGGGTTGTGCTCGTATCCCACCAGGCCCGTCGAATAGCCGACCTGCTGGAAGAACGCGGACAGCCAGTGCCTGTGCTCAACGACCTCGACGCACCTCCAGCTCAGGGATCGCTCTCCCTCGTGCAGGGCTCAATTCGGAGGGGTTGCGTCATACCCAGGGTACTGACACTCCTCTCTGACTACGAGATGTTCGGGTTCGTGAAACACTCGCGCCGACCTCGCAAGCCGAGGGTGCGTACCACTCCGTTCGCCATGTCATTCAAGCCGGGCGACGTCGTCGTTCACGTCGACCATGGTATCGGACGGTTCGTAGGACTCACGCGCTTGACTACGGGCGAGATCGAGCACGAATACGCAGAAGTCACCTACCTTGGAGGCGACACGCTCTACGTGCCGACCGACCAGATAGGACGTCTCACGCGCTATGCGGGCGGAGGAGAGAGCCCTCCGCGACTTAGCAAGCTCGGCTCGACCGAATGGGAGACCACCAAGCAGCGGGTGCGGCAGTCCACCAAAGCGCTGGCGCAGGAACTCGTCAAGCTCTATGCCCTCCGTCAGCTTGCCGAAGGGTACTCATACGAACCGGATGGTGCGTGGCAGCAGGAACTTGAGGCCTCGTTCCCATATATGGAGACGCCTGACCAGCTCGAGGCCATCGACGCGGTCAAGACAGACATGGAGAGCACGCGCCCGATGGACAGACTAATTTGCGGCGATGTCGGCTACGGAAAGACCGAGATAGCCCTTAGAGCTGCCTTCAAGGCAGTCATGGACGGCAAACAGGTCGCGCTCCTGACGCCAACAACCGTGCTCGCGCAGCAGCACCATGCAACGTTCACCGAAAGACTCAGCGCATATCCTGTGACTATCGCCTCGCTCAGCAGGTTCACGCCAGCGGGTAGCGAGGAGGAGATACTACTGAACCTCGCTTCGGGACACGTCGACATATGCATCGGAACACACCGTCTGCTGCAGAAGGACATCGCGTTCCGCGACCTCGGCCTCCTCATAGTTGATGAAGAGCAGCGCTTCGGCGTCATGCAGAAGGAGTCCCTGAGGAACCTCCGCGTTGGTCTGGACACGCTCACGCTCAGCGCGACACCGATACCCCGCACGTTGCACATGGCTCTCACCGGCATACGTGACATGAGCACGATGGAGACTCCTCCTGAGGACAGGCTGGCAGTGAGGACGCACGTTGGCCCCTACGATCAGGCCCTCACTCGCCAGGCCATACTGCGCGAGATTGAGCGCAACGGTCAGGCATTCTTCGTCCACAACCGCATCGCCAACATCCAGGCAGTCGCCCGAGTACTGCAGGAGACCGTGCCGGAGGCGCGTATGGGCATTGCGCATGGCCGAATGCGGGAGGACGAACTTGAGAAAACCATGACCGCGTTCGCCGATGGCGAGATCGACGTACTCGTCTGCACAACTATCGTGCAGCTCGGTCTCGACATGCCGAACGCCAACACCCTGATAGTCCACCAGGCGGAGAGACTCGGATTGACCCAGCTCTACCAGCTACGAGGAAGGGTGGGTCGCGGCCGCAACCAGGCATACGCCTACTTCTTCCACGACAGGCACAAGGAACTGACTCAGCAGGCGAGGCGTCGACTCAGCACCATATATGAAGCCAACGAGCTGGGTGCCGGACTGGAGATAGCCCTCCGCGACCTCGAGATTCGAGGCGCGGGAAGCCTGCTGGGAACGCGGCAGAGTGGCCACATAGCTGCGGTCGGATTCGAACTGTACTGCCAGATTCTCGCCGAAGAAGTCGAACAGCTTCAGGCAGAGCAAGGAGAAGTCCACGAGGAAGAGAAGAAGCGGCCCGCGGTGTCGCTCGACCTGCCGGTGACAGCTCACATACCCGAGGCATATGTCGCCTCACCTGCGACGAGAATAACGCTCTACCGCAAGCTCGCTGATGTGGCGAGCCTCCACGACCTCAAGCGCCTGGAGGAGGAGATGGAGGATAGGTTCGGGACGGTTCCCTCTCAGGTGAAAGAACTGCTGTGGGTCGCCCGCGTCAGGATACTCGCCCAAGAGGCAGGTGTGACGTCCATCACGCGCATGGGCAGCGACATAGTGATAGTCCCCGGAAGGATGGATGCTCTCTCGGTCCATCTAGACCTGGGCCCCGCAGTCAAGGTCGGCAACACACAGATACGAATCAATACAACACGCATCGGGAACAAGTGGCGTCGCCTTCTGGACATGCTCTTGACACCAAAGACAAAGGGGACGCCGTAGCGTCCCCTCTGGCAGAATCCGAAATCGGGTCCTATTTCTTCGCGAGCCAGCCCTTGCCCATGGGCAACTTCATGCCGAAATCGCCCAGCACAATCGCGGCCATGATGTACAGAGCTGTGAGGGCGCACAGGATCAGGTCGACGGCCGCAATCGTGTTCCAGATCTGTCCGCCACCGAGGTGTCCGAGGTCCAGACCGATGAAGCCGATAAGCAGCGTTACGAAGAGCAGCGAATGGGCGCCGCTCGCCTTGCACGCAGCAATCGTGTAGATAATGGTTGGGAACGTGAACGCAAGCAGGAAATAGCCAACATCGGTAGTGCTGGGATCGAAGATACCGTAGTTGATACCCAGCCAGATACCAGCCAGCGCCATCCAGAACGCGCCGTACGTTACGAAAGCGGCGAAACCGAAGTTGTTACCGGTCGACATCTCCTTCAGTCCGGCGATGAGCTGCGCCAGGCCGCCGAAAAACAGGGCTGTCCAGAGCACCACGCCGGTGCCAGCCAGACCAAGATTGTGGAACTGCAGCAGAAGGGTCGTCGTGCCGAACCCTGCTAGGCCAACCACTGCGGGATTGCCAAGTTTCTGGTCAGACATACATCTCTCCTATCATGGTCATTTTCGTGACGGGCGCTGGCCCCTCAGTGGAAGCCAGCGCCCATTGAAGCGCATACCAGGGTAAAGTCTATTCGTGACCCTTTACGAGATCATTGACGACCGAAGGATCGGCGAGCGTGCTGGTGTCACCAAGATTTCCGGTGTCGCCACTGGCAATCTTCACGAGCACGCGGCGCATAATCTTGCCGCTACGTGTCTTGGGAAGGCTATCGGCGAACTGAATAACGTCAGGAGTCGCGATGGGGCCAATCTCCTTGCGGACATGACCAACTAGCGCCTTCTTGAGCTCTTCGGTCTTCTCGATGCCGGCAATCAGGGTGACGTAGGCGTAGATGCCCTGACCCTTGAGGTCGTGAGGCATGCCCACTACGGCGGCCTCAGCAACGTCCGGGTGAGACACGAGAGCACTCTCCACCTCGGCGGTGCCAATGCGGTGACCGGAGACGTTGATAACGTCGTCGATACGGCCCATCAGCCAGTAGAACCCATCCTCGTCGCGGCGACAGCCGTCACCGGTGGTGTACGCACCGGGGAATCGGACGAAGTAGGTCTCCTTGAATCGGTTCTCATCACCATAGACGCGGCGCATCAGGCCTGGCCACGGATGCTTGATGACGAGATAGCCACCCTCATTTGTCTCAACCGGCGTGCCATCCTCGCGGAGGATTTCCACATTGACGCCAGGGAGCGGGAAAGTCGCAGAACCGGGCTTCAGCGAATGAGCGCCGGGCAGCGGGCTGATGAGAATGCCGCCGGTCTCTGTCTGCCACCAGGTGTCGACGATCGGGCACTTGCCCTTGCCGATGACGTTGTAGTACCACATCCAGGCTTCGGGATTGATCGGCTCGCCAACCGTGCCGAGCAGTCTGAGGCTGGAGAGATCGCGGCCATTGGGCCAGTCGTCACCCTCACGCATCATGGCGCGCAGAGCGGTAGGAGCGGTGTAGAAGATGTTAACGCGGTATTTCTCCACGATCTCCCAGAAGCGGTCAGGCTTCGGGAACGTGGGGACGCCCTCGTACATGAGACTCGTTGCACCACTGGCAAGAGGCCCATAGACGATGTAGCTGTGACCAGTGACCCAGCCGATGTCGGCCGTGCACCAGAACGTGTCTTCATCCTTGTAGTCGAAGACCCACTTGAACGTCTGCATCGTGTAGAGCAGATAACCGGCCGTGGTGTGCAGCACGCCCTTCGGCTTGCCGGTGCTTCCACTGGTGTAGAGGATGAACAGAGGATCCTCGGAGTCCATCCACTCAGGCTCGCAGACGGCCTTGATGTCCGGCGCAGCCATCTCTTCCTGATACCAGACGTCTCGACCTTCCTGCATAGGAACGTCGATGTCGACTCTCTTCACGACGATGGAGCGCTTCACATCAGGGCACTCGGCCAGTGCAGCGTCAGCGTTGCCCTTAGCATTGATTACCTTGCCATTGCGGTAATAGCCATCGCAGCAGATGAGTGTGTCAGAACCGCAGTCCTGAATACGATCGCGCAGAGCCTCGGCGCTGAAACCGCCGAAAATCACGCTGTGAATCGCGCCGATTCGCGAGCATGCCAGCAATGAGATGGCCAACTCAGGAATCATCGGCAGGTAGATGGATACGCGGTCGCCCTTCTTCACACCGTTCTTCTTCAGAACATTGGCGAGTTTGCAGACCTCGTTATAGAGATCCTGGTAGGTATAGGTAATGCGCTGGCCAACAGGCTCGCCTTCCCATACGATCGCGGCCTTGTTCTTGCGCCAGGTCGTGAGGTGTCGGTCGAGGCAGTTGTAGCTCATGTTGAGCTTGCCGCCAACAAACCACTCGTGCTTGGCATTGGCGAAGTCGTTTACAAGAACCTTGTCCCACTTCTTGAACCAGTCGATCTGGTCCGCGCGCTCACCCCAGAATTTCTCCGGGTCGGCGACGGACGCGTCGTACAATGCCTTGTACTCATCCCAGCTCTTGATATGAGCCTTCTCGCTGAATTCCTTGGGGGGTGGGAACACCCTCTTCTCGTCCTGCATGGACAGCATTCCCTTGTCTGCAGCCATATGCGTGACCTCCGTACGTGATTAATTTGAGACAGGATATTGGGGAGACAGGGCCCCAAGACACCAGATATGTCAACCTGACCCTGCCGCGAATGTAACATGGCCTTTTTCTTATTGCAATCGCCTCGTGACCGGTCTCCAGTCCATAGCTGTCGCGCTCGTGGGGCTATGCTAGAATGCCCTCGGCACTCACCCGAAACAGGAGGATTCCATGCCAGCCGAAATCATCGATGGCCGCGCAGTTGCGGCAGCGATTCGAGAGGAACTCAAAGGTAGGTTAGCGGCGCTCGGCGACCGGCCTGCCGGCCTTGCCGCGCTGGCCGTGGGGGAAGACGCCGCCGCGGAGTCCTACCTGCGCGGTATCGCCAGGGGCTGTGAGGCCGTTGGCATCTACCATGAGGTCATTCGTCTTCCTGAAACGGCGTCGCAACAGGAGCTTGAAGATGCCATCGCCGCACTTAACGCCGACCCAAGGTTCAGCGGCATCATCCTGCAGCTTCCTCTTCCAAAACATCTCGACACGCTCAAGGCGGAGAGTGCCATCTCTCCAGACAAGGATGTTGACGGGACGAATCCCATTAGCACCGGACGTCTCCTGCTTGGAGAGCAGACATTCTTCCCATCAACTGCGTATGGTGTCAAGGAGCTGCTCACGCGTAGTGGCAACTCGCCCGAGGGCAAGCACGTTGTCATCTGCGGCCGTAGCAACATCGTCGGTAAGCCGCTCGCGGGCATCATGATGCAGAAGCAGCCGGGCGCGAATGCGACTGTGACCGTGTGTCACACGGGCACTAAGAACATGGCCGAAATCACCAGGCAGGCAGACATACTGGTGGCCGCAATAGGTCGACCGAGAGTCATCACGGCGGACATGGTGAGAGATGGAGCCGTGGTGATAGATGTGGGCGTGAACCAGGTCGAAGACCCTGAGACGGGCAAGCCGAGGCTTGTCGGCGACGTAGACTTCGACGCAGTGGCCGAAAAGGCCTCCGCGATAACACCTGTGCCCGGCGGTACTGGCCCCGTCACATCGGCGATGCTACTCACCAATACCATAGCCGCAGCCGAGAGGCTGGCCCAGGCGTAGCCATCACAGGCAGCGCAGGAGGAAGAAGATGCCCGGAACCGTACTCGACGGACGAAAGCTGTCTTCAGAGATTCGCCAGGAACTGGCGGAGAGGGTGGCGGCGCTTGCTGAGCGCGGAGTCACTCCGACTCTGGCAGGCGTTCTTGTCGGCGAAGACGCAGGCTCGGCAAGCTACGTCCGTCTGAAAGAGAAAGGCTGCAACGAGGTGGGTGTCAGGCCGGAGATGGTCAGACTCGCGCAGGACTACACGCAGAAAGACCTGCTCACTCGAGTGCGCGAGCTAAGCAACCGCAAGGACGTTCACGGCATATTCGTGCAGCTTCCACTGCCACCTCAGTTCGAAGAGAACGCGATATTGGATGCAGTCGCACCAGAGAAGGATGTCGACGGCTTCCACTCAATTAGCGTCGGTCGCTCATGGCTTGGCCAGGAGGCATTCGTTCCAGCCACCCCCTCCGGAATCATGCAGATGCTACGGCGATATGGGTACACAGACCTGCGTGACAAGCACGCGGTCATAGTGGGCGTGGACAACCTGGTCGGAAAACCAATCGCATCTCTCCTCGCGCAGGACGACATCGGCGCCAACGTCACATTGTGCCATCCAGACACTTCCGAATTGGCGGATATCACCCGCCAGGCCGACGTCCTCGTAGTGTCCGTCAATCGTCCCGCCTTCATCACGGCCGACATGGTCAAGGATGGAGTCATCGCGTTCGACTTCGGAGCGAACTACGTAGACGACCCTTCGGCCAAAAACGGCTACAGGCTCGTGGGAGACATCGACTTCGAACCCGTCTCGCAACGTGCTGAAGCCATTACTCCGGTCCCGGGCGGACTGGGCCCCATGACGGTGACGATGCTGCTCGCCCACACGGTGCAGGCAGCCGAGCGCCTTTCGGCAGCGGTATAGACCACTGTCCCACCCCTCGAACCTGCGTTGACGCGTAGTGCCCGCCGTTATAGAATCGCGCCACTTGAATACGCCCGCTGGCACGACCGTCACGCACGACTCGCCATCTCGTTGATGGCTCAGGCCGCCGCGAATGCAACACACCCAAACCACGGAAGGAGGCCCTCTCAAATGGCATACGACGCAACGACAATGCAGGACTGGGAGATAGCGGAGGCGGCAGAGGCCGACCTGCCCTCGCCCGATGAGTGGCGCGACCGTCTCGGACTGGAGAAGGATGAGGTCATCCCTTACGGTCGCCTCTGCAAGCTGGACTTTCTCAAAATCATCGACCGGCTGCGCAACAGACCTGACGGAAAGTACATCGAGATTACCGCCATCACCCCCACTCCTCTTGGCGAAGGAAAGAGCACCACGTCGCTCGGCCTCATCGAGGGTCTCGGAAAGCGCGGCCTGAACGTTGGTGGCTGTCTGCGGCAGCCTTCGGGCGGACCCACCATGAATATCAAGGGCACCGCCGCAGGCGGCGGCAACGCCCTGCTCATTCCCATGACGGAGTTCTCCATGGGGCTGACCGGTGACATCAACGACATCATGAACGCCCACAACCTCGCGATGGTGGCACTCACCGCGCGCATGCAGCATGAGCGCAACTACGACGACGAAGAGCTCCAGAATAGGACCGGAATGCGCCGACTGGATGTCGATCCATCTCGCGTTGAGATGGGCTGGGTTATCGACTTCTGCGCTCAGGCCCTTCGGAACATCGTCATCGGCATGGGTGGTCGCATGGACGGCTACACGATGCAGTCCAGATTCGCCATCGCCGTCAGTTCTGAACTGATGGCGATCCTCTCCATTGCCACCGACCTCGCCGACCTGCGCGAGCGGATGAACCACATCACCGTTGCCTACGACAAGAAGGGCAAGCCCGTCACGGCGGGCGACCTTGAAGTTGCTGGCGCCATGACAGCGTGGATGCGCAACACCATCAACCCGACACTGTGTTCGACAGTGGAGTACCAGCCATGCATGGTACATGCGGGCCCCTTCGCCAACATCGCAGTAGGACAGTCGTCCATCATAGGCGACCGGGTGGGACTCAAACTGCACGACTATCACGTCACCGAGAGTGGCTTCGCCGCAGACATCGGCTTCGAGAAGTTCTGGAACGTCAAGTGCCGCTACAGCGGACTGAAACCACATGTGTCTGTACTCACTACCTCCATTCGGGCGCTCAAAATGCACGGCGGCGGCCCCGCCGTCGTACCCGGACGCCCCCTTCCCGACGAGTATCGCAAGGAGAACCTTGCGCTGCTCGAGAAGGGCTTACCGAACATGATCCACCACCTGCACACCATCAAACTCTCCGGTATCAGGCCCGTCGTCTGTATCAACGTCTTCGGCACCGACACCGAAGAGGAGGTTAAGCTGGTACGCAGAGCAGCGGAGGCCGCAGGAGCCCGTTGTGCTGCATCGACGCACTGGGCTGACGGTGGCGACGGTGCACTGGAGCTTGCCGACGCGGTCGTAGATGCCTCGAAGGAAGAAACGCCGTTCCAGTTTCTCTATATGAACGACATGAAACTGCGTGACAGGGTCGAACGCATCGCCAAGACATGCTACGGCGCCACCGCAGTGTCCTGGCTGCCGGAGGCCGAGGCCAAGGCAAAGGCGTTTGAGAAGGACCACAAATACGACGAATACGCCACGATGATGGTGAAAACTCACCTGAGCCTGACTCACGACCCGACGCTCAAAGGCGTGCCGAAGGGCTGGACCTTGCCAATCAGGGACGTTCTCGTATACTCAGGAGCCAAGTTCCTCTGCCCCGTTGCCGGTTCAATCAGTCTCATGCCGGGCACAAGCTCCAATCCGGCCTTCCGACGCATCGACGTCGATACCGCGACCGGCAAAGTACAGGGGCTGTTCTAGACAACGGTACGCGCGAAATGAACACACGTACGGGAGGATCGACAGCATGAAGCTTGAAGACGTACGTTCAGTGACAGTTGTTGGTGCTGGAATCATGGGCCACGGCATTGCACAGACAATGGCTATGGCGGGCTACGATGTCGTCCTCAATGACGTCAGCGCAGACGCGCTGACCGCCGGCATGGCACGGGCACGGAGCAACCTGAATCTGTTTGAGGCCAATGGATTCCTGACCGCCGATGAAGCTGCCGCCGCATACAAGCGTATTGTCCCCGAGGTCGACCTTGAGAAAGCGGTCGCAAACGCGGATGTGGTGTTCGAGGCCGTGAAGGAAGACGTCGACGTGAAGCGCGGGCTGTTCAATCGACTCGACGCAATCTGCCCGGACAGGACCATCCTCGCCAGCAACACCTCGGCCCTGCTCCTCAGTGAGTTCAGTTCCGGCGTTGCGCGGCAGGACAGGGTCCTCATCGCTCACTGGTGGAATCCGCCCCACATAGTCCCTACGGTCGAGGTTGTTCGAGGAGCCAAGACATCTGACGAGACCTTCACACTTGTGTACGACCTGCTCAAGAAGGCGAAGAAGATGCCCGTCCGCGTCAACAAAGAAATCCCGGGCCATCTGGGCAATCGCGTCCAACTGGCAATGCTGCGCGAGTGCTGGTACATGTGGCAGGCCGGTGTTGCCAGCGCAGAGGACATAGACATCTGCGTGAAGGGGAGCCTGGGCTTCCGTCTGGCTAGCATCGGTCCTCTCATCACAAACGACCTTGGCGGCAATGACACCATCTGCGCCGTTGGGCAGTACTTGCTGCCGTTCCTCAGCGGCGCGCCGGAGCCGCCCGAGGCGTACGTCAAGATGGTGGAGGACGGCAACTACGGATACAAGACCGGCAAGGGCTTCTACGACTACACTCCAGAAGAGTGGAAAGAGGTCATCGCCAAGCGCGACAGTGAGTTTCTGCAGCGCCTCAAGACGCTCTATTGGTAGCTGACTGTGAAGGAGGAGGGACCGTGAACGTACTCATTACAGGTGGAACCGGCTTCATCGGCGCGCTTCTTGCCCGGAAGCACGTGCAGGCTGGCGACAACGTCGTACTTTTCGACATCGCGCCCAACATGATGCGCATCGAAGACATCATCAAGGAAGTCCAGATAGTCCGTGGAAACCTCTCCTATGCCCCTGAGGTGTACAACGTTGTGCAGGAGAACAGTATCGACCGCATCCTTCACCTGGGCTCGCTGCTGAGCGCACCCTCGGATATCAACCCGTGGGCGAGCTTTCAGGTGAACGTCGTCGGCAGCGTCAATGTCCTCGAGGCAGCTCGCCACTTCGGCGGTGCACAGGTTGTCTTCCCGAGCACCATCGCGACGTTTGGTCGGGATACCGAAACAGTTGCCAGCGACACAACTGTCCAGCACCCCACAACGATGTACGGCTGCGGAAAGGCCTACATAGAGAACCTCGGCAATTTCTACAAGAAGAGGTTCGGACTGGACTTCCGCGGCATCAGATTCCCCTCCGTCATCGGCCCTGGCGCCAAGGTGAGACACGTCTCACAATACAACGCATGGATGATCGAGTTCCCGCTTCGGGGAAAGCCGTTCGAGTGCTTCGTGACGCCTGAGACAAAGATGCCCACGATGTACTTCAAGGACGCGGCCAACTCAATTGACGCAATCGCCGAGGCTCCTCTCGAGTCCATCAAGTCGGTCAATTACAACGTTGCCGGCATCACTCCCACGACGTCGGCCAGGCAGATCGAGGAGGTCGTCAAGAAGCACGTGCCAAACGCGGACATCACCTATGTCCCGGACCCCGTCATCATGGAGTACTACAAAACTTTCAAGATAGACGTTTTTGATGACACCCGTGCCCGCGCGGAGTGGGGCTGGTGTCCTGCATTCCCCGACATAGACACGGTACTCCTGGACTTCAAGGCCGAACTGGAACAGCACCCGGACTGGTACGCGTAGCAACACACGAGGAGGAACTCAATGCCCAAGCGCATAGTCTCTGCGGCCGTCACCGGCGGCATACACACGCCAACCATGAGCCCGCATCTTCCCGTCACTCCCAAGGAGATTGCCGACGACGCCATCGCAGCCCACAAGGCGGGTGCCGCAGTCGTGCACATACACGCACGAGACCCGAAGACGGGCAAGCCGTGCGCGGACATGGATGTCTACGGCGAGATCTTCGACCGCATACGTAGCGTGTGCGACCCGGTGCTGTGCGCGACCACAGGCGGGGGACTGGGTATGCCGGTCTCGGAACGCGTCAAGGTGGTGCCGACTCATAAGCCGGAACTGGCTTCGTTCAACGCAGGGTCGGTGAATTTCGGCCTGTTCGACATCCCTGACCGCATGAACGTCACCGAGTGGAAGCACGACTGGGAGAAGGACTACCTCTACGGCACGAAAGACCTCATCTACACGAACACGTTCAAGTCGATGGAGGAGTTCGCGGTCGCCTTTTCAGAGAGCGGCACGAAGCCCGAGGTCGAGATATTCGACAGCGGCATGATAAACAACCTCGCCTACCTGGTGGGCAAAGGGCTCATCGCCAGACCCGTCTACCTGCAGTTCGTCATGGGAATACTCGGCGGCATACCGGCGACCATTGAGAACCTCATGTTCCTGGCACAGACTGCTGAGCGTGCATTTGGAAAAGACATGCAGTGGTCCGTCTGTGCCGCGGGCAGGCACCAGATGCCGATGTGCACCGCGGGTCTGCTGATGGGGAGTCACGTCCGGGTCGGACTTGAGGACAGCCTGCTCATCGAGCGCGGCGTCCTCGCGAAGTCCAGCGCCGAGCAGGTAGAGAAGGTAATCCGCATTATGCGCGAACTGAACCTCGACCCGGCAACGCCTAACGAGGCGCGGGAGATGCTCAGCCTCCCTGTTCACAGCTAGCGGCAACGAAGCCGGCACCCAGCCGGCGAGTTGTTGCCCTGATTGGTGTCGAACACAGGAGGGTTCCTCGCATGAAGACTGAGGATATCCGCACAATTGCAGTCGTTGGAGCCGGAATCATGGGCCACGGTATCGCGCAGAAGTTTGCCATGGCCGGCCACAACGTCTACGTCACCGACGTGAACGACCCTGCCCTGCAGTCGACCGTCGCGCGCATAGAACGAAATCTCGCGCAGTTCGTCGGCGCGGCACTGGTCTCGGAGAAGGATGTGCCCTCCATACTGGCGAGGATACACATAGCCGCAAGTCTTGAGGAAGGGGTGAGCGACGCCGACGTCGTCATCGAGGCGGCTGCGGAAGACCCCGAGGTGAAGCGCGTCCTGTTCAACCGGCTCGATGCGTGCTGTCCTGAGCGGACAATCCTCGCGAGCAACAGTTCCTCTCTACTCATCAGCGAGTTCGCGTCAGAGACGAACAGGCAGGACCGGTGCATACTCACGCACTGGATCAATCCTCCGCACATCGTCCCCGCGGTCGAAGTCATCCCCGGAAGGCTCACTTCCGAGCAGACGATAGACACCATCTGCGAGCTGTTGCGGAAAGTGGGCAAGGTGCCGGTGAGGGTGCAGAAGGAGATTGCCGGGTACCTGGTCAACCGCATTCAGATGGCGATGTTCAGAGAAGTGTGGTCACTGTGGGGAGCAGGCGTAGCCAGCGCTGAAGACCTCGACACGGCGGTGAAGTGCAGCTTCGGATTCCGTCTGCCGACTATCGGCCCGCTGCTGGCAAACGACCTGGCCGGAACTGATACGACGTACACGATTGCGCGCCGACTGCTGCCTGACCTCGACGCCTCCCCGGAGCCTGCGGCAGCGTTCGGAGCGATGATTGAGGCCGGTGACCACGGCATGAAGAGCGGAAGTGGCTTCTACGAGCGTACTCCCGTGGAGTGGGAGCACATCATCGAAGCCCGGGACCGCGAGTTGCTCGCACGCCTCAAGTGCCTCTACCCGCCTGCTTCCGGCTAGTCCAGCGAGAACGGCGGATACTCATCCGTTGTCATCAGGAAGGCATAGCACGCGACCCGCGTGGCCCAGCGCATGTAGCCTACTATGAAGTCGAAAAGGCTTCTCGGCAACTGGCCCGTGAACAGAATCGCAAACCACGAGCCGATGATGCATGCCGCTACAGCCATGGCCAGAAAGGACAGAACGAAGAAGTGCGGTATGGCCAGAATCCACTTGACGAGTGGAAGCCACCTGTTCAGCTCGGTTTCCGCGTCCGGGTACGCGATGTCGAGGTGCACGGCCTGGTCCTCATCCGTCGACGGATACTCATCGCGGAGCAGCGCCCAGTAGACGTTGATTCTGCTCATGAACCTCACCATCTTCAGGTTCCAGTCGAACCACCATCTCGGGTACTTCTGCCGAAACAGGACCATCACCCCTGTTGGAAACACCAGCAGACCGCCGGATGAGTTCTCCGAGCCGGAAATGAGCGCCGCGACGAAGATTATCGGCAGGGAGGTGAAGAAGCGGAAGAACACGGTCAGCTTGTCCCTGGGCCCCTCCTGAAAGTCGACAGACAGCGACACCGGATACGGCTTCTGGCTTACCTCAGACATCTGAACCACCTCCATTCAACCGCTTGTCCATCTCCAGAACAGCGTGCAGCAGCACGTTCGCTCCTGCTTCGATATCCTCGGGCGTTGCGTATTCAGCCTCGTTATGACTGACTCCCCGCTCGCACGGAACGAAGACCATTGCCGCAGGAGCGACCCGTGCCACGTAGACGGCATCGTGCCCCGGACCTGAGACAAGGTCGCGGTGGCTATAGCCAAGCGACCCGGCCGTCTCTCGGACTACGGAGACACAGCCGGCATCGAACTGCATCGGCGGGAGGTCCAGGACGTTCCTCAACTCGATGCTCGTGTCGGTTTCCGCAGAGACGCGTCCGACCGCCGCATCAAGCTCCGCGCCCATAGAGCGCAGGCTACCCTCATCCGGGTGGCGCATATCCACAGTGAAGAACGCCTCCCCGGGAATCACGTTCCGCGAGTTGGGCTTCAGTTCGATCAGTCCGACGGTGCCAACGCCTGCCGGACCGTGCGCCTTCGCGATAGCGTTGACCGCTTCGGTAATCCTCGCGCATGCAAGCATCGCATCACTGCGGACATTCATCGGCGTGCTACCTGCATGGCCCGCCCGACCGGTAACGCTGATCTCATACCAGAGCTGTCCCTGCGCGCCGGTCACCACACCTATCGCTGTGCCCTCGCCATACAGGATGGGCCCCTGCTCGATGTGCAGCTCGAAATAGGCAGCGAGCGGGTGGTTGCCGGCAGGAACCTCACCGAGATAGCCGATGCGCTTCAACTCACCGCCGAAGGTCTTGCCGTCCCTGTCCTCCACGCTGTGAGCGAACTCGCTCGTGTAGATGCCGGCGAACACGCCGGAAGCAATCATCGTGGGGGCGAACCGCGAGCCTTCTTCGTTGGTCCAGTCGATGACCTCCAACGGCGACGTGGTCGTGTGGCCGGCCGCATGGAGAGTTCTCAAGACCTCAAGTCCACAGAGGACTCCAGCGATGCCGTCGAACCTGCCGCCCATGGGCTGCGTGTCCAGGTGACTGCCCATGGCAATAGGGGGACGAGAGTTGTCCGTGCCGGGCCTGCGGGCGAAGATATTGCCCACATCATCGACGGTCACGCTGCAGCCGACGGCTTTGCAGGCGGCGACAAACCAGTCGCGAGCCATCCGGTCCTCGTCTGACAGAGTCAGGCGATTCATGCCGCCGGCGGGTGTCGCCCCGAACTTCGACGTCTCAACGATGGAGTCCCACAGTCGGTCCCGGTTCACCCTCAGTTCGTTCACTCGTACCTCCCGCAATACTCGTGGCAGCAATCGTCTTCCATCGATTCTACCATCTACGTTTCGTGGTGCAGTTGCGCGGGGTGCTTCCAGATGCCCATCCAACACGAGTAGACTAGAAGGTCAGAACGCAGACTTGCATTCGTCTCGCGAGACGACGACGTCTCGTGGGCGAAAGGAGCCGTCAATGGCCAAGCGCATAGTGACCGCTGCAATTACCGGGGCAATACACACCCCGACGATGAGTCCATACCTGCCCGTCACCCCGACCGAGATAGCAGACCACGCGGTCGGCGCCTGGGAGGCAGGCGCCGCCGTCGTTCATATCCATCCGCGCGACCCCGAGACGGGCAAACCGACTGCAGACATGGGCATCTTCGGCGACATCATTGAGCGAATCAGAAGTCGTTGCGACGTCGTCATCTGCGCCACCACAGGCGGCGGTCTCGGCATGTCCGTGGAGGAGCGCGTCAAGGTGGTCCCGGCCCACAAGCCGGAACTGGCGTCGTTCAATGCCGGCTCCATCAACTTCGGCCTGTTCGACCTGCCGGACAGGATGAATATCACCGAGTGGAAGCACGACTGGGAGCTGCCCTACCTGCAGATGACGAAGGACTTCATCTTCAGAAACACCTTCCTCTCGCTGGAGGAGTTCCCGCAGATATTCGAGAAATACGGCACGAAGCCTGA
>Ga0272441_10007306_pt1 | contig 18003 bp, 25 predicted proteins | sample SSMProp6N_FD_193582 | JGI IMG/M metagenome (GOLD analysis project Ga0272441, IMG submission 193582) | Marine sediment archaeal communities from Little Sippewissett salt marsh, Falmouth, MA, United States - SSM-Prop-6N | ecosystem: Environmental > Aquatic > Marine > Wetlands > Sediment ... | reverse complement strand
AGAACATAAAGAAACAAAAGAAATCATGAACACGGTCATCACCGAAATTTATGCGGTCATGAAAACGGCAGGATATAGAACCCATTGGGATACTCCGAAGGAATATTTAGAAGTATTTTATTCCGAAATGGTGCCGGCAACCGCCAGTCACAAATCCTCAACACTGCAATCATTAAAAGCAAAAAAAAGAACAGAGATCGATGCCCTCATTGGCATTGTCGTTAAACTTGCCAAAGAGTACGACGTCCCTGCCCCAGCGAATCAGACCCTTTTGGGCATGATGAAATTCTTGGAAAAAAACTAAAAAACTTTGTTCTCCGTCAAGAAAAATCCCGATGGCCTGCTTCTTTCGTCTCCTCTTTCACTCTTTTTCCGGGCCATCCGAACCACGTCAATCCTTGCGGACATCCATAGATGCAATCCATACAAAGAATGCATTCCTCTTTGGTATAACTCAAATCATCCTTGATAGCTCCCATCCGGCATGCCTTTTGGCACTCCGCGCATTCAACGCACTTTTCTGTCTTTCTCCTTAAAAGAGAAAATCTGGCAAACACCGCATAAAAAGCTCCCAAAGGACACAGGGCACGACACCACAGACGTCGCAGGAAGAGGCTGGAACCAACAATTATCAAACAGAAAATAAAGACAGCAAGAGAGTTTGAAGAATAATGAACCTGGATGCCCAAAAAAGAATTTTTTAGGCCCTGATAAAAATCATAAAAATGCCCATACAGGGCAAATGTTTTAATAAAAAAAACAAGTGCGTGATCTAGGCCTAAAGTCACAACGGGAATCATATTTAAAGAAATAAATCGAGTAAATATCACCAAGGGGTCCATGGCCCATGCTATCTGAATACCTAAAAGAGAAAAAATTGTTATCACAAAAAGGACAATGTATTTAAGCTTCGCATTCCTGACATTCTTTTGATCGGATAAAGCTTTCCTCTTCTTATTCAGGCAACCTCCCATATCGATCAAGGCCCCCAAAGGGCAAACCCATCCACAAAAGAAACGTCCCAAGACCAAAGTCAAAAGGACCATAAGAATGGAAAAACCAAATCCCGGCAGCAAGAGTCTTTGGCTGAAAGATGTCAAAAACATCATCAAAGGATCTATTTTAAAAAGGATTCGAGAAGAGAGAGCTCCCTTTAAAGGATACGTTGTCGACCAGAGAATATAGATGAACAATCCACAAAAAAATGTTTGGGAACATCGGCGCAAAAAAACAAGTTTTTTCATGATCTTTATGGACAAAAGGATTATATCCAATCATATTTATCGTCATCGTCAACCGCGATTTTCCTTTTCTCTTCTTCTTCATCTGACATTTGATTGGTGCTGCCTTTGCCGTCTTTGGTAACGCTGCCCGTTATATCCTCTTCGGAAAATTCTCCCGACAAACCCATCTCTTCCAGCTGCCATTCTTCAAGCTGAACAGCATGCTTGAGCTTGAACATGATTTCTCGTCTTACATCTTCATGCTTGTACTCATTGTAATCAAGGATCAATTTCTCTCTGATCTCAGAATAACAAAAATTGCTCAAGACGACGACATAATCCTGATAATCTTCACGATAAACAATCGCCTTAATTTCCTCCTTAAAACTGGAATCGTTGACTTCTTTAATAACCTGATTAAGAATCTCCAAAGCTTTTTCTTCGCTAAGAGCCATTTTATTCCTTTCCTTTGACAATTAATCCTAAATTTAAAACATACCGACATTACTAAAAAACATTATATCACTTGAGTTCTATTAGTTAAGAGGAATATCCTCTTGTTGTTTTTCTTCCCTCTTGGGAGAACTGAATATTCTCTTTAAAAACTTAAACATTTTCTTTAAAAACCAAATAGAAAATAAAATGAATAATATAACAATAATGGAAGCTATAATCGGATGGTGAATGACCAGAAACAGAATCCCCGCAACCGAAATATCTTCTGTCACACTGGCCACCGTATTGGTGACTGGTTCCGGCGAAGTGTTGATGGCAACACGCGTGGTTGCCTTGGTCAGGTGAGAATCCATGGCAATAGAACCTGTTAGCAACCCAACCATATTCTGAAGAATGGGGCCTGAATCCGCCAAAGCCAGATAACCTAAGACATATCCTCCCAAAGGACGGATAAAGGTATGAACCGTATCCCACGTTGAATCCACATAAGGAATCTTATCAGCTACTGCCTCAATGATGTAAAGAAGGAGGGCCGCTCCGATAATAAGAGGATGCGAGATGCTTTGCATCTCGCCCGGTAAGGTAATCCATCCCATTTTATGCGATATGCCAAGGCCGGCAACCGTAAGGTACAGATTGACACCCGACGCCCAGGAACTTCCCAACAATAAACCTGCAGAATTAAAAATTTCCATTTCTAATCCTTTTGTTAATCATTATTTTATTTTTTCTGGCTTACAAAGATGCTCTGCACTTACAGCCGTCCGTCCACAACTATTGCAAATGTAAGCCAATTCTTTAACTTTGCCGCAGCAAAGATGCCGATGATTGGTAATTAATGCTCCGCACCAATCGCATTTTTCATCTTTTTTGTTAACAGGAACGCACAGATGCCCGACCTCCCCAATATCTTCATGGCAGGTTGGGCATTTTTTTCCTTGAGTTTCTGGCATATCTGTCTCCTTTCTATTCTACATCTTTAAGGCAAATGAAGCGACATCTTCCGGATTGAATGTCTAGGGCCAATTCATTGCCGGGATCAAGATCCAATGCCTTCTGGATGTTCCTTTCATAATCAACAAAATTTCCCATTTTTCTGCAAACCTGAGCCAACCGCACATAAGTTTCGGGTAAATGCGGATTTTGCTCAATAGCCTTTAAAATAAGCTTCCGAGCCTTTTCAAAATTTTGACCTAACAAGGAAGGCATCAGCATATAATAACTTCCCCATCCCAAATAAACTTCAGCAGCCTCGGGATCCAGTTTTTCTGCCATCTTTAGATGTCGCCTGATGGCATTAAAATGCGTCAACTTCGTCCAAGCGTTCCCATAATGTGCCAGCATCCCTTTGGAGGCCGCATAAATACTATGGGCGCGAACCATGGTCGTCAAGTCAACGTTGTCTTCTTTCAAGTTAATCACTTTGGCACAAAATTTGGCAGATTGAGCAAAATCCATCTGCAGATATTTGATGTAACCCAAAGAAATATACGCAGGGGCAAAATTCTTATCCCGGCTTAACACCTCTTCCTTAATCAACTCCTCGCTTTCTTTGAGCTTATGCTGACGCCTCAGGACCTCTGCCTTGCCCCATTTTGCCGCAACATTGCCTTTATCCATCTTTAAGATATCGGAAAAGGCTTCCATGGCTCTCTTATTTTGGTAGGCATCCAGGCTGACCAAACCCAGCAAATAATTCTTTTCAATCGACAAAGGGTCTTTCTTCTGTTGACGGGCCGCTTCCTCCAGGGAAATTTGACGCGAGTGGTTATGCAGTTTTTTCCAGTCCAAAGCCAAACAAAAGTCAGGTGACAACACAATATATAAAAATGCAAATATGAAAAGGCGCTTCACTTTTTTAACCTTTCATAAATGGTGACGTTTAGCAATAGCAAAAGCATGGAGTACATAAAATCCTCAACTGGAATCCCTATCATCCTTATCCCTAAATTATAAAAATTGTCATACCACACAACAGGCCCCGGTGCGACAGACCTAATCCCATTTGTTAAAATTCCATTAACCACCAACATCGGCAAGAGCGTAATAACGTAAGCCCCATAGAATTTTGCAAGATAAGGTGATTTCAATAAAAGGACATGAACAAGCAAAAAAATGGATAAACTCAAAAAAGTCATAGATGTATAAATTTTGGAAAAATTAAAAATGCCGACCACAAATAAAATACCGGCTAGCCCCCACGTAATGCTTTTTACATTTTGTGAAATAAAACTTTCGCGTCCATATTTACAGACCAGCTCATAAATAAAAACACAAGAAAAAGGGACACAAAAGAAAAAAAGGATCTCTTCTAAAGGAAGAGAGAAAATGGAAATCCCCAGCAAGTATTGAGGATTGAAGCCCCAGATCCCATGAATTGTAAAGAAATGATCCCAGACAATAAAAACAACCGCCGTCACAGATAATGCGGGAAAAAGATATTTCCATTTGCCGGCATAATAAATCCGTTTCTCAAAAGACAGCGCCAAAGGAATACTAATCGTGAGCATATCTATAAGAATATACGTATACATAGCTTAAAACATCATACCTAAAATTTTCAAAAATGCAAAGAAACAAATAGGGGACACATTGTGATTAAGTCATTGGCATTTTAGGATACTGGTGATAGAATTACCCCATGAATACAGATGTTTCCCGAAAGCTAAGTGAAGGTTTTCAAGCCGCCAAACGCATTACCATCCATTACGCCAAAACATTTTATTTTGCCTCCCACTTCCTTGACAGAGAAAAAAGATATGCCGCCTACAGCATTTATGCGGTTTGCCGTATCAGTGATAATGCCGTAGATGACACAGATTCTTGCGATGGTCCTGGCCGATTGCAAAGAGTAGAAAAAAATATAAAGGCAGCTTACAGCAATCAAGTTCTGCATGATAAAATCCTTCTTGCCTTCAGAGAAACCATTAACACATATCAGATCCCCGAACAATATTTTGATGACCTGATACAGGGCATGCACCTCGACTTGAATAAAAAACGTTATGATGATTTTAATGAGCTCTACGACTATTGTTATAAAGTGGCAGGTGTGGTAGGTCTCATCATGCTTAAAATTTTCGGACAAACAAGCAAAGAAGCCAATGATTATGCTGTTTGCCTAGGAATCGCCATGCAACTTACCAATATCTTAAGAGATATTAAAGAAGATTACCAGAGAGGGCGGATTTATTTGGCGCAGGACGAAATGGAAAAATATGGAATCGCACAAAACAATATTGCTTCAGAACAAATAGATGAAAAATTCATTCACTTTATGCAATTCCAGATCCAAAGGGCAAAAACATATTATGAAGAGTCCTCCTGCGGCATACCAATGATTCCCAATATGCGTTCGCGGCTGGTCGTTTGTCTGATGAAAGAGATTTATGCAGGAATTTTAACTTCCATCGAAAAAAATAACTTTGATGTCTTCAGCCGAAGAGCCCGCGTCTGCCTGTTCAAAAAACTTCTTTTGACCCTAAAAGTCCTCAGCAAAATGGAGTTTCTTAAAAAAGAAAATATCAAGCAGAAATCATATCCGCAACAATCTTAGAACTCGCTAAAACAACCGGCAGCCCTCCCCCTGGCTGGGTGCTGGCCCCGGTGTAAAACAGCCTTTTGATCTTTTTGTCCTGATTGGCCGGCCTGAAAAAGGCACTCTGCATCAAGTTGTGCGCTAGGCCAAAGGTCGCCCCATAACGGATATTATAGCGAGATATGAAATCTCGAGGATAAAATTTGTGCTCGACTTCAATCAATTCTTCGATATTTTCTCCCGTAATTTCCTTAACTTTGTCATAAACAATTCTTTTCAGCCTCTGTTCTTGCTCGAAAAAACTACTCGTCTTGTTTTTCAAATTGGCCACCGGAATCAAGATATAAAGGATATCTTTCCCTTCGGGAGCCAAAGAAGGGTCCGTTACCGTTGGAACATGAATGTAAAAGGAAGGATCATCCGGAACAACATTCTCTTTGAAAATCTGCCGTAAATTCTTTCTCAAATCGCCTGAAAAAAATAAATTGTGATGCTCCAGGCCTCTGATCTTTTTCTTTAGACCCAAATAAACAAGAAAAACGGAACACGAATATTGATAATCAGGTAGAGACCTTTTTAAAAGATCGGCCTGAGTGTAAGCATAATCCGCATTGCTGACCGCATAAGGGTAGGCGATCTCCTTGTCCTGCAATACAAGGGTTACTGAATCTTTCTTTTCCTTAATTCTTTTGACCTCAACATCATAATGAAATTGAACCCCTTTGTTCTTAGCCAATTTCTCCAAGGCTAAAGGGATTTGATACATCCCGCCGATTGGATGTGCAATCTTTTGAATATGATCGGTATAGGAAATCACGCTATAAAAAGCCGGCGTCTCAAATGGCGACAATCCCATGAACATGGCCTCAAAGGTAAAGGCATAGCAAAGCTTTTCTGTTTTAAAATATTTTTTAGCGAGATTCCAATAGGTATTAAAGGGTTCCAGCTTGACCAAAAGCGGCCACATTTTAGGATCAAGAAGAGATTTCTTGGTAAAACATTGATAGAGAAGCGGGCGAACCGACCGGTATATTTTTTCTGTATGTTTCAAGAATATCTCATAGCTGTCTGAGGAGCCTTTTTCCAAACGTTCCAATTCTTCTTTTGTTTTGCTGGAGTCTCTGTAAACACTTAGTGTCTCCCCATCCGGATAAAAAATCTTATAACTGACATCCAAAACCTTAAGGTCCAGATAATCCTGAATATCCTCACCGCAAAAGCTAAAAATTTCCTCAAAAAAATCAGGCATCAAGACAAAAGAAGGGCCTGTGTCAAATTTAAAGCCCTTCTCTTCAATCATGTGAGCGCGTCCACCACACTCAGGTAATTTTTCAAAAACATCTACGTCATATCCCATATGGGCCAGACGTACGGCCGTCGCAAGGCCTCCAACACCGGCTCCCACAACAGCGACTCTTTTTCGGTCCTGCTTCATGAAGCTATTTTATTTCCAGTTGGCAAAAAGAGCAAGAAAAAAATCACAACAGTACCCCTTTTCTTACAAAAGACTCATCCTTCCATGAAAATTTTGCTATAATACATCCCATGGCCACAAAACGACTCACAATTCTTCTTGCTATTGCCCTCTTGATAAAACTGACATTATTTGTTTATGCAAATAGTTACGCCCCACAAGCAAAATTTCAGGTAGACACCCAACAATATCTTGACTTAGGCTTTACTCTCGTCTCCCAAGGGGCCTTTGCCACGCCTGCCCCCGGCGGGCATTTGGTCTATCAATACTTTCGGACCCCCGGATATCCTTTATTTTTGGGAATCCTACATGGAATTCTTAAAATCCCTTTCGGCGGCATTATTATCATTCAAATCCTCTTAACGATCGGATCTGCTTTTATGGTGTATCAAACCGGCAGAAAAATTGATGAGCGAATTGGACCCCTGGCTTTCTTCATTATCCTTTTTGACCCTGCCATTACCATTTTTTCCCTGATGCTCCTGACGGAATCTCTATATCTTTTTGGGATGAGCGGTTTTTTGTTTATGTTCATTTCCTACCTGAAGGTACGAAACAAAAGGTATCTTTGCCTTTCCGCTCTTTTTCTTACAGCGGCAACTTTTGTTCGTCCCATCAGCTACTTTTTGGGAATCGCCATAGCCATCTTTATTCTTTATGTATCGTGGCCTTCCAATATCAAAAAGGGGTTGGCCCATGGATGTCTGTTTCTTTTTATTGTCTATGGCTTATTTTTCTGCTGGCAAGGACGCAATTATCAGCGTTTTGCAAACTTTAAATTCAGCGATATCCAAAGGGCGACCACCCAGAAAGAAGGCTTGTATAAAAGCTACCAGCGAAACAAAGATCCCTACACCCAGAATCTGCCCCCCATTCCCTATTACCTGAATGTGACATCCCGCTCTCTCATGTCACTTTTTACTCGACCGGCATCTATGAAATATTTCGGATCCCCTCTGCTCAAAAGTTTAGGAAAACTATTTTCCTATCCATGGATCCTGTTCTGGATTTCGGGATTTCTGTTTAGCTTAAGTAAAATAGAAAAATCTCTCTACTACCAATTTCTTGCTGTTATAGTTTTTTACTTTATAATGGCAACTATTGGAGGGGCATTGTGGGGATCAGGTGCGCGTTTTCGTGTTCCTATGATGCCGCCTATCGCGCTGATGGCATCCTATGGGTGGCTCAAACTACAAAATTTATTAGAAAAAGACTAATCTTCTTTCCTTTGCGGAATCAATTTAATCATTGTCTTAATAGCTTTAAGGACATCGCGCATTTCCCACGGCTTTGTGATGTAATGATCCGCTTGCAGAGAATATCCTTTTTGCAAATCCTTCAGGTCCTGCAACGCAGAGATAATAATAACCGGTATCCATTTTTTGAAGGGTGGCTCTCCCCGAAGTTTTTCTAAAACAGCATAGCCGTCCATTTTAGGCATCATCAAATCCAACAAAACAACATCCGGTTTTTCTTTTTTGATCTTTTCCCAGGCCTGCTTCCCGTCAGAAGCTGAAATAACCTCATAGCCGGCGTGCTTGACGCCATCGACTAGAAGATCAAGTACATCCGGATGGTCGTCCGCAATAAAAATTCTTTCCATAAAACATTATCCTCTTTTCATAAATTCAAATCAAAACAATATGTTTTTATTTCTTCCCAGTGCCCATCAGGACAAAAATGACAACAACAAAAAAAACAACTGGAACCAAAATAAGAAGTGCGAGCAGTCCCCAGTCCATATTCTCTCCCTTTTATAAAATTTGTGTTAATAAAAAAAATTAAAACTTATACATAAAACTAAACGATGCCGCCTCTGAATCGATAAAATGCCCTTCCACATTAAACCATAATTTTTCAGAAATGGGAATATTAAATCCCAAAACACAGCCCATCCTTTTATTTTTGTCTGTTTTGACCAAATTGCGATCACCACTGACCCAATGAATGTAATCCATCGTCGCCCATTTAAAACCCAAATAAGGATGGACAAAAGAAAAATCATAGCTTGCAAGAGTTGACCACTGCCAGTCATCCAAAACCGCTTTGTGCTTGGTGTTCCCTATCCAAATCGAATACGGATGCACGCTGATATGTTGAAAACCAACAATCACTTTTCCTTTGTTTTCATCAAAATCATAAGCTTTGATCCGAAAACCATACCCTCCGGCCATATAGGCAGGATATTTAAGCTTACTCCCATCGGAAAAGGTGATCCTAACATTTCCTGCCCCTCCTTTTAAGTCCAAGGAAAACCAATCCGTGATGCCATATGAAAGCAACAAAAAATGCTGCAGGCTTTGCATTTCACCGTAATCATCCTGCAATTCTTTCTCATTCACATAATGAGTTTGTGCGCCGATATGGATTTTGCCTTTTTCAGGAAGTTCGGGCCCATAAATAGGAGTAGCATAAGAAAAAGGAACCACAGTTAAAAAAATAAAACCGGTTATGATGAAATCTCTCATTTTAAGCAACATACTCTAATATCTTTCTGTAAACAAACTCCGTTTGCTCATAAGGATGCAACGGATCAATGACATCATGTTCCATTTTCAATTCCTTCGAAAACTGATAAAAGTTAACTTTCGCACCCTTGGCTCTCCATCGCCTGATCAGGTTCCGTGTTGTTGCCTCGTCAACTGCAATATCCATTTCGTTGGTCATAGCAACGATCTTTTTGGCAAGCGGCGCCTTATCCTTGGCTGCGCGCAAAACCGTAAGACCCAATCGGTAAATATGGCCCATCGGACGCAGCGGAAAATGATGATACATGGAAAAAGGGCATACCCTTTTTTCTTTCTGTACAGGATCCCACCATATAAATATGTTTGGCATAAAATAAGTAAAATTAATCAAAGGTTTGATTATCCCGGGAAGAAAATACCAGGAAAAACTGGGTACAATCACAACCGCACAATTAACATCATCGCGAAATTGTGCATTAAAAGCCGCCATCACCCCACCCAGCGATAAACCCAATACGTTCACTTTTTCTCCAAGGCCACGGGCTATGTCAACAGATACATCGCACATCTCTCTTATTTCCTCAAGGGTGAGCTTGCCGATTTTCTTGGTATAGCGATCTTCCATGCCATGATAACGAAGCCTTGGGACATAAACATTATATCCCTTTTCAAAAAATCTCTTGGCGAGTTCCGTAAACTGCCGCGGGCAATTGGTAAACCCATGATAAAAAACGATTGCATGTTGTGTTTTTGTGCCATGCGTCATAAAAAGCGTATGGCCGTGTTCTGCCAGCCCAGCCACATTTTTTTCTTCTTCCATCTTCTTTTCTATTAATCGGATGCTTTCTTTGTAATCAAGAACAGGATGGGGATAAGAACAAAGGGAAGATGTTTTGACCGGGACGACAAAAAGACCCATAACAAACAAAACAAGCAATATTCCTAAAACAGAAAAAATAAATGTCGCCAAAACTTTCTCTCTTTAAAAATGAACTCTTTATGTCGTTTTCCATTGATTGAAAAAGACATGAGAAGGGTCAAATTTGTCTCGGGGTTTTTCTTCCCCCGAAGGAACACCAACAGCAATGACACATAGAGGTCTCACATTGTCAGGAATTCCCAAAACCTCTTTAACATAAACCACCCTTTCTTCCCGAGGGTGGGCGGCCGTCCAGCAGGCCCCTAATCCTAAGGCGTGGGCGGCGATCAAAATATTCTGGGCAGCGGCACTGCTGTCTTGCGCCCAATAATCTGTTTCCGCTCCCCCATGGGCAACGGATAAATCACTACAGACAATAATGGCATGTTTGGCCGTCAAAAGCATCTTGGCATAAGGAAGACCTTCCGCAAGTTTCGTAACCAAAGCCTCATCATTAACAATCACAAAATGAAAATGCCGCGTGTCTCTTGAACTGGGAGCGGCCATGCCGGCTTTAGCAAGGGTAAGAAGCTTTTCTTTATCGATTTTTTTCCCTGTAAAGGAACGAACACTTCTTCTGTCAAAAATAGCTTTGAGTGTATCCATGAAAACCTTTCTTGTTTATTGGGCTTGTTAATAATTGAAAAAATTATATCAGAAAAATTAAAACTTGGCATCTTTTTTTATTGAAGGATTTTCTTCTCTCTTTGTGCAATTCAAAAACAAATAGTCCTTCATATAGTACGCCAAGCGCACAGAACGAAAAGCCAAGCGCAAGGCCGCCAAAGAGATCATTTTATAAAACTGCATGAACCTTTTTTTCTAATAGTCCTATACATTTTTTCTGTTCCCTCTTGAAGCTCTTTTTCTGACATACCGGAAGGTTTAAAAACAACATTCTTCCAATTATACTGACTCCAGTCCCTTGTCAATATCCTTCCCTGTTTTTCCAGATCTTTATACATCTGGGTTCCCGGACAAGGAGTCAACACAAAAAAAGTACCGCAGTCAATATTTGTCTCCATGATAATATCGACACTTCTTTGGAAAACTTGCTTTCTCTCCCCCTCAAAACCAAAGACAAATAAACCGCTTACCCCGATTCCAAAATCATGAAAATTTTTGATGCTCTTTTTTAGTTTGGATAAATCATTCTGTGTTTTTGAAGCTGAAACCAAGGATTCTTTTATGGCAAAATCAATCCCGAGGGAAACCCCGCACAACCCGGAAGAGGAAAGTTCAGAAAGAAGTTCCCTGTCTTCTCCCAAAGAAACCGGAGCCTGCACACCCCAAAATTTTTTATACCTTTTAATCCTGCAGGCAACCTCAAGCACATAACTTCTGTCCAAAAAAAGATTGTCGTCGACCACAAGCAGATAGGAGTGGCCGATGCCTTCGACTTCCTCTTCAATCAAATGAACGGATCGTTCTCGATAACGCTTCCAAGGAACACTTTGCAAATAGCAATAATCGCAATCATAAACACACCCGTGCGTCATTTGTAAAGGAGCTGTTATATAAGAAGGATGGAAGAGGTCTCTTCTCGGGAAAGGGATTTCATCAAGATCCGCCAATGTTTCTCCGTAGTAAATTCGATCAAGCTTAGGGAAATCATTTAAAATTTTTGTCCAAACGCTTTCTGGTTCTCCGGCTATAATACAATCCGCGTGTTTGAGCGCCTCCTCCTGCATCAAACTAACATGAACACCGCCTAATACGACTTTCACTCCCAAAGAAAGGAATTTATCGGCGATTGCATAAGTACGCAGAGCTGTGCTTGCGGCAACACTAATCCCCACCATATCCCAATCGGCAACAGAAGGGATTTCTTCTGCGTTTTCATCTGCAATCACAGCCTCATGGCCGGCGGATAATGCCGCTAAAATGCCCAAATTCAAGGGAGGGACTCTGGCCAAACGGCAGTTCTCATAAACGCCGTTTTTAAACCAGGCAGGTTTGATCAATAGAATTTTCATTCGGCACCCCTGAGATGGTTTCTTTGAATTAAATCATTATAACAGATATTCAAAAAGGGGACAGGTTTTTGACCTGTCCCGCAACAAATAACTATCTCTTAAATTATAATTAATGATCCAACTGCTCCAGTTTTTCAACCGCCTTTTCAAAAGAATAAAACCCGGTCTTTATCAACAATTGAATAAGCCTTGCCCTCTCTAAATCCCTCTTAGAATATTTTTTTATTCTTAATCCCTCAGATAAAGTATAACGAGGGCTGAGAACACCTAAGCGTTCCCAGTGCAGTAACGTAGCATGAGGCAGCCGAAGTTTTCTCATCACTTCTTTGGTATTGTAAGTTTTTTCCCGCTGAATTTCTTTGCAAGAAACCTCACTAGAATCATTCATCAGTAATTTCCTTTTTGATTACAAAGCGACAAACCTCTTAATGACTACAATAAAGATGACAGCCATGCTTATCAAAAAAAATACCAAAAGGCCTATCAAAAAAAATTTCAATCCCTTCATTTTTCTTTTCCTTTCTTTCAGTTAAACTATGCAAAGTAGGCATCATTTTTCCTGAGAAGAACCATTTCCAAAAAATCAATGAGTTCTTCTGCATCATATGGCTTTGCAAAATAACCTTCGGCACCTAATGAAAAACTTTTTTCTTTGTCTTTGAGATCATAACAGCCACTTATAAAAACAATGGGAATCTTTGCAAGGTCTTCGTTCTGCTTGATCGTTTTGCAGATTGTAAATCCGTCCACTTCTCCTGAGGGATACTTCAAAATACGATCAAGTAAGATAAGATCAGGATTTTTCTCGACCTTTTTCATCCATTCGTTTTCATGATAGGCAATATCCACATCGCTCCCACATAGTTCCAAAAGCGCTTTTGTTTCATTCAAAAAATCCAAATCATCATCAATAACTAATACTTTCGCTCTCAAGATTCTGTCTTCTTTCCGTTTGCCGGATGGCAATTATCCTAAAAATCGTAACTGTTGGATGAATTTCTTTACAGCGATTAAAATTGTATTATAGGTAATATAAGGGGAGATAAACAACCAGGAAAAAAAAGGTATAGAATAGGTATATAATTTACCTGGTTATATGAAAAGATATTTTTTTCTAATTCTTTTGCAGGTAAGTGGTTAGGTTAATTCCTTTCCCGGAGATCCCTAATTTTTTTCGAATTGTACCCCTGTGTTTTTCCACTGTTTGAAGGGATATATGAAGAAGGTTGGCAATTTCTTTGCTCGCCAAACCATTTTTGATCATATCACAAACTTCAATTTCACGGGGTGTTAATTTCAGCTCTTTTTTTGTTATGTTACGGCCAAAAGCCGAAGTCATGGATTTTAGCTGGGACTCAAAAAATTCAACATGTTTTTTGGAAACTCCTTTTATTTTCATTCTTTTGAGCGTAGGCATTAAAAATTCGCTCACGTTGATAGCAATATTTTCTTTAATTTTACTTTTTTCAATTTCAATCTGCGCAATAATTTCCTGCAAGGCAATATTCTTTTTCTCCAGATCAATCTTTTGTCCTTTTAGCATCACTTCTGCATTTTTGAGATCGGTAATATCAATGTTGACTCCTATTATACCGATCACACTGCCCTTGTCATAAAGCGGCGATACTATATTGTAAATGTATTTTTTGCGTCCATTACATTCAAAACACTCCTCGCCTTCAACGACTTCCCCCCCAAAAGCTTTTATATTATTGTCTTCCCATATCTTTAAGATTCGTTTATTCGGAGCAACCTCATTGGGCCGTTTGTCAATAATATCTCCCCAATTTTTTTTGCAAGCTGTATTCTGCATAAGATAGCAGCCATCAAGGTCTATAGCAAAAACATCAAACGGCAGACTATTAATCAGCGTTTGAATCAAAATTTCACTCTTACGAAGTTTTTTTTCTGCCTGTCTGTAACCGGTAACATCCTGCCCGCAACTCAGCGTACCAATAATATTACCTCGTTCATCTTTAAAATAAGAATTATGCCAAGAAATAATCCGCTCTTCACCTTGTTTGGTCAAAATAGGATTTTCTTCATCTCGAAAAGTATCAAGCTCTCCTGACATAATCTTCTCGAAACACCTTTGATATTGAAGACAATAATCTGAAGGCAAAAAATTCGAAAACCAATGCTTACCAATGACCTCTTTTTGTTTACACCCTAAAACCTCACATCCTTTCTCATTGATTAGGAGCACTTTGGCCTCAGCATCCAATGCCAAAACAATCACATTGGCATTATCAAAATAAATCTGCGCTATATTGTTGTTGTCTTTTTGCATACGGATAATCCTTTTGAATCTTTACTAATTATTTAAAATCATTTTAGCCACGGTATTGTTACATTTTCTCATAAAAGAAAAAAGGAGTCAAATAAACATTAAGCGTGCTGGACCTAAAAAACAGAAAAGGACAGGTGTAAACACCTGTCCTTTTCTGGCAATTAATATTAAGTCAAAATCTATCTATGAAGGCATGAATATTTGGTTTCCCAATGGCCCCCCTTTTCCACTTTATATTTGATATAATGGCCTCCAATCATTATTTTGCCATACTTTTTGCTATACTCTTCATGTTTGGGAATATATTTCTTTTTCCATACATAATGCGGCACCCAAACCCTATTGGTGCAATCATAATTGGCTTTGTGATCGCGACGATGATAACGCGTTTTGTGTCTGGCATATTGCGAATGCTGATTGTTTCGATTAAGGCCGAACATGGAACCAACCAAATCAACCTTTCCCCCGGTGATAACACGCAGGCCTTCAATGCCGGTTAAGGCAATCCCCGCCTTATCCCAATCGCTGGCATAAGCCTGGGCCGTCAGACCGCAACTGAAAGCCACAACCAACAACATTATCCATATTTTTTTCATTTTCCCCCTCCTTTTTTGAGCAACTCTGTTTATAAGTTAACTCCTTTGTCACTTAATTAAACACATAGAGGGAGAAAAAGTTTCGCTCATCATCAACTTTTGATAAAAAAGGGATCTGTCTTACTTCTTATGATGACCATTCGTTTGAAAAACAAACTCTTCCTTTTCAACATCCACCTTGATATGATCTTTCTCCTTGAATTCGCCTTTAAGGGTGCCTGGCTTTTTATCATTCAATATTAATATCAATTTGTTTGGATTTTGCCTCCTCTTTTTTGGGCAGAGTTAATTCAAGGACACCATCTTTAAATTTGGCATTCACCTTTTTTGAATCCACCTGCGAAGGAAGCCTGAGTGACCTCTGGAAGATCCCATAAGATCGCTCAACCCGATAATAATTTTTTTCCTTTTTTTCATTTTCGTTTTTCTTCTCTCCCTTGATAGTTAAAATATCATCCTGCAGGGAGATGTCAAGATCCTCTTTTTTAAGTCCCGGCAGATCCGCTTTGATCATCAAGTTATCCTTGTCATCAACCACATCAATTGCCGGCAACCATGTTCCGCTAAACACAGATGTCTCCCCATCCAGCCATTTTGGATAAGAGAAGTTGAATAATCGGTTGATCTCATTTTGAAGATTTTCAAATTCATTCAACATTGGAAAATTGGAATCATTGTTTTTTTTCATAGGTGATTTAAACATTTTATGCTCCTTTCTTTGAATACATCTTTTCGTTTATTTTTCTTATGTTTTACTCCTTTTTTTGATGATTTATTGTCCCAAAGAATCATTACCTCCTCCGATTCTTTCTAGCAGTCTCCTTGCTAGACTGCCAATTTTTGAATAAAAATTTTTAGATTTCATCTCCTTCCATTTTCAAAATAACCTTTAATCCATTAATCTTAACGCTATGCTCATTCATATAATACCAGCAATGTTGGATCATTTTCAATTCTCGCTTGGAATAAAGCCTAGCCTGGCTTTCTGTCTTTCTGGGAGGACTAACGATTTCTTCTTTGTCCAGTTGTTTTAGAACCCATACCGGAATATCTAATAACCTGCAGACAACGCCCGTCGTAAAAACCGGCTCATCCAGGCTTATGTATATTTCTTCAAAATCATCATGACTTTTCTTCTGCCTCTTCATTGTTCGATCTTCTTTTCCATCCAACTAAAATATAGCATATATCGAAATTTTTGTCAAGTTTTTCAAAAAAAATTTTTCGATTTTCGAAATACAGAATCCACAAAAAAATGCTGCCTTTTTATAAAAGCAAGCAAATCATGCAACCTTCATATTACAGCCTTTTTTGCCCCCAAATACCTGCCAGAAAACTGGCGGTAATCACACACCAGGTGGCAAATAGAGCTGATGGCAAGGCCGCTTCAGCCGAGAAGTGCTTCAGGGCCAAAACAGCACCCAATCCGGCATTCTGCATCCCCACCTCAATAGCCAGAGTACGCCTTCTTTTTTCATCAAACCCATATATTCCGCCGGCCCCATAACCTCCCAGTAATCCTATCATGTTAAGAAATACGACGGCCCCAAAGATAAAAGGGGTGATATGAGAGAGCTTGTCCTTATTGAGAGCTACAATCAAACCACAAATAAAGGCAATAAAAAGCGTTGAAAGCGCCGGGAAAAAATCCTGAATCTTTTCGATTTTTTTTCGAAAATAGTGCTTGAGTGTCAAGCCTACCCCTAAAGGAATGACGACCATCAGAAGAATACTTTTAAACATCGCCCAAAAATCAACCTGCATGTAGGTACGCGCCAATAAAAACGTAAAAAAAGGTGTCAAAACAGGCGCTAAAAAAGTGGATACGGTTGTTATCGCAATAGAAAAGGCCACATCCGCTTTGGCTAAATACGAAATAACATTGGAGGCCATGGCCCCAGGAACAGACCCGGCAACAATTAAACCTAACGCCAAGGCTGCAGGAAGATTTAAAGCTTTGGCAATACAAAAAGCCGCCAAAGGCATGATCAAAAATTGTGTCAATGTTCCCAGAAGCGGAAGATAAGGTTTTTTAATAATAGGAATGAAATCTTCTGGATTCAAGACAAAACCAATCCCCAGCATCGTGAACATAAACATATAGTCCAAATAGGGACGGAATATTGTTAATGCCGGCGGGTAAATATATCCTACGATAACCGCCAACACAGTCCAGACAACCAACAGTTGGGTAAACTTTTCGAATATTTTGTTCATGCTAATTATTTAAAATTTTCGCTGCCCAACCAGACCCTCCGGTCCCAAAGGCAATGATAAAGATCAGGCACAAAGTTACACAAACAACCCCCTCGGCAAATCAGAACGAATTCAAGGAGATCCCTTCCTTTTATCGCTACACCCTATTATTTTTAACACATCATCAACAAAGTTCAATTTATCGATATATCCATCAAAATCAACATTGATCAATTCATCTTCAAAGCTCTCCAAGTCATATGCTGTTAAAAAATATACTTTTGTGCGGGGCAGCTGTTTTTTTATTTTATTGCATACATCGATGCCTGCCGTTTTATACTCCATACCGATATCCAAAAAAATATAATGGGGTTTTAAAGCCAATGCCTTCTTGACAGCCTCCTTGGAATCATGAACGACATTAACAGTGCCACACCCCAAAGACAAAAGCGTATCCTTATACACCTCTGCCGATATAAAATCGTCCTCGACAATAAGGATCTTCTTAACTTTCTTAGAATTGTTTCTCATGCTTTAGGCACCCTGATCAAGGAATGCTGATAACAAACGTAGACCCATTATCCTTTATATACTGAAGATCTCCTTTTATCTGTTGCGTCAACATTTTGATGAGCTTCAGGCCGAAAGTCTCAGACTCTCCTGTCATTAATTGTTTTGGCATTCCAATCCCGTTATCACTGATTTTCAAAGTTTTCAATCCATCAGAACTTCTCAAGGAAATCTGAATCGTTCCTTCTCTTCTTCCCGGAAAAGCATGCCTAAAAACATTCATAAGAAGTTCATTAACGATGAGGCCAAAGGGTATGGCGCGATCCATATCAAGCAGGATGGGTTCGAGCTCAAATT
>Ga0272441_10007305_pt1 | contig 18004 bp, 14 predicted proteins | sample SSMProp6N_FD_193582 | JGI IMG/M metagenome (GOLD analysis project Ga0272441, IMG submission 193582) | Marine sediment archaeal communities from Little Sippewissett salt marsh, Falmouth, MA, United States - SSM-Prop-6N | ecosystem: Environmental > Aquatic > Marine > Wetlands > Sediment ... | reverse complement strand
ATGCGAAAGTGATCCTGATTGACGTCAACGTTTAACGCCAATCCGTGATAGGTCACCCAATTCTTAACGTACACACCGATGGACGCGATCTTCTGCTTGCCCACCCAAACACCCGGGAACCCCTCCCGTCGCTCGCTGCGGACACTCAGCTTCAACAGAGTCCGAATGATGGCTTCTTCCAGACACCAGATGAAACGGTGGATGTCTTTGCCAAACCCGCGCAAGTCGAGAATGGGATAGACCACCAGTTGTCCGGGGCCGTGGTAGGTGATGTCGCCTCCGCGCTCAACATCGAACACGCCGACATTCGCTTCCTGCAACACATGATCGGACACCAACACGTTGTCCCTCGAACCCGACCGGCCGATCGTCAGCACGGGGTCATGCTCAACGGAGATCGCCAAGTCCTTGATCTCGCCGATGCAACGCTTCGCATGAAGTGCGCGCTGAAGCTCAAGCGTTGGCCCGTACTCCGCTCTTCCTAACGCCAGATGTCGGATCACACTATTCAGGTTCAATCTCCCCCAGCACGTCCCCGGTGGTCACGCTGGTCGTCTCTTCCGCGAGGATCTTGCCCAACCGCCCGGTGGCAGGAGCCGGGATCACGAACGTGGTCTTCTCGGTCTCCACTTCCAGCAAGTCGTCGCCCTCGGTCACATGCGAGCCAACCGGTTGCAGCCACTGCACAACCACCGACTTGGACACGTCGCCCAAGTCGGGCATTCGAATGAGCATCGTTTCAGGGTTCATGTTCCCTCCGTGGTGTTCGGTGGCAAAGTCTAGCCGATCCCCCACCACCCGTCATCTTGTGTCCGTCACGGCAGCCGCCTAGAATAAGTGATAGGGAGGTGCTATGGGTTTCACGTGCGGTTTGGTCGGACTACCGAATGCAGGCAAATCGACCATCTTCAACGCGCTTTCCAACGCAGGTGCTCGTGTCGAAAGCTATCCCTTCTGTACGATCGAGGCCAACATCGGTAGCGTCTCCGTGCCCGACGACCGGCTCGATCGCTTGGCTCAGGTGTTCCCCGACAAGAAGAAGATTCCGACGCATCTCGAATTCATCGACATCGCGGGGCTGGTCGAGCATGCTTCCGAGGGTGAAGGAATGGGCAATCAATTCCTCTCCGAAATCCGCGCCGTCGACGCCATTCTCCATGTCGTTCGTTGCTTCGAAGATTCAAATATTGCGCATGTGACCGGATCTGTTGACCCTGTACGTGATATCGAGATTATCGAGACCGAGCTTCTGTTGAAGGACCTGGAAACGCTCGGCCGCGTTGCCAAGCGCCTTCGTCAGGAGACCAAGGGGAAGGACCGCTCCGCTTCGGCACGACTGGCTGCGTGGAAGGCCTTACTCGATCATGTTTCCGCAGGAACGCCGATTCGAGCCCTTCCCATCGAGCGCGTGATCGAATCGCTGATCGCGGAAACGTCTCCTCTGACAGCCAAACCTTGCCTGTTTGTCGCCAATACTGGCGACACTGGCGAATCCGGCCAGCTAGCTGCCGTGCAACGGTTGGCCGCTGATCGAGGATCTACGGCGGTTCCCATACGCGGCCGGTTGGAGGCCGAAATCGGCGAAGTGTCCACCTCGCAGGAAGAGCGCATCTCGTATCTAAGCCAGTACGGCATGGAGACGACGGGACTGAATCTTCTGGTTCGTGCTGGCTACGATCTATTGAACCTGGTCACGTTCTTTACGTTTGAAGGCCCGGAAGTCCGCGCCTGGACTGTGCCCGCCGGCACAACGGCACCAGATGCGGGCGGGAAAATCCACTCTGACTTCACCGATCGTTTCGTGCTCGCGGAAGTGATGACGCTCGACGAATTGGTGGCCGCTGGGTCCGAGAAGCCGTTGCGCGAAGCCGGCCACATCCACCGAGCGGGGCATGACTACGTTGTCTCCGATGGCGACGTCATTCACTTCGTGTGCGCATGATTCCCACCGTGCTCTCCTACGATCATCCCGACACAGCAGAGGCCGTGGACATGGCGCTGGAGACGGGGCGCACCCTCATCTTCCCGACAGACACCGTCTACGGCATCGGCGGCAATCCGTGGGACGAGCGGACGCTAAATCATGTCCGCAGGCTGAAGGAGCGAAAGCCTGATCAGCCGTTCACATTGCACTTGTGCGCTGTTTCAGACATCGCCAAGTACGCGCTCTGTGATCGCGCCGTTATGCGGCAAATCGAACGTCTGCTGCCCGGACCCTACACGCTGTTGCTGCCAGCCACTGCCAGCGCGCCCGCGTCTGCCACGCTTGACGGCAAGATCGGAATCCGCGTGCCCGATCATCCGTTCTTCGGCTCCGTGCTGAAGCGGCCGGTGTTCGCCACATCGGTCAATCGCCACAACGCTCCACCACTCAATGATGTCGGCGAGATTATCGAGAGCTTCTCGGAAGTCGACCTCATCGTCACCGGTCCGGTCGCCGGCGTTGCATCGGCCGTCCTTGATCTGACCGAGGTGCCGTACCGTGTCGTTCGCGGCACGTTGCCTGACAGCGCACGGTGTGTGCTAGACCCGCCTTCGCACACCGGCTAGACCAGGAATAGGCAAGCCACGCCGCTAATGGCGAGCATCGTTCCAGCGATGGCGCGAGGGCCGACGTGCTCCTTTAGGACGAAGTAGGCAAACGGCAGCAACAGCACCGGCGGGAGCGCCATCAGCGTCGACGCAATCCCAATCTGAGCGTTGGATAGCGCGATCATAGACACCGTGACGCCGATAAACGGGCCGGCGATCGCTCCGCCAATCGTGGCGAGCGCGGCTTTGCGATCTCGGAACACATCCAGATCCTTCTTCCAATGCCCGCCAACCACCGCGGCCAGCCATACGGCAATCGTGGCCGCCAGGATTTGAACCACGTTGGCAGACAACGCCGGAAACCCGCCCCCCAATGCCTGCTTGGACAGGATGTATCGAAGCGATTGAGTCCCCACGGTTCCCAACGCGAACAACACTCCGCGCATCGTTTGCTTCCGTGCCGCCGCCGATTCTTGCCCAACGGGACGAGCCGAGATGACCAATGCAATGCCAGCCACAATGGCGCCGGAGGACAGCACTTGCGCCAGTGTCAGCTGCTCGCCGAAGATGATCCATGCAAGCAGCGCACTCGCCACGGGAATCAATGACGTGACAAGTGACGTGCGATGGGCTCCCAAGTTCAGCAAAGCGCGGAACAGGAACGCATCCGAGATGGCGAATCCCACCACGCCAGACAGCGAAAGCCATCCCCATCGCCCCCACTCGGCTCCAAAGGGAAGCGGCGTTCGATAGACGGCCCAATGCACAATCAACAGCAACGTCACCCCAATCAACAGCCGCCATCGATTGAGCCACTTGGGGCCGACCAGCCGCACGGCAATGGTGAACAGGAGATAGCTGGCCGTCCAACAGAAGGCCGTGGCAATGCTTGCCAGTTCTCCCTGGTGTGTCGCAAGCATGGCTCTCGCTAGGCTCGGTGCAGCGGCGCAAAGCGCGCCACGAAGTGCCGTAGCGGCCCCTCTCCTTCCGTGATCTGATATCCGGGCAGCGAGTCAGCTCTGGCCGCCATGGATTCTGCGGCGTCAATGACAACGTCGAAGTGCTCGTGCGTGTACATTCGTCGTGGGATCGCCAGCCGCACCAGCTCCATCTCGGGATAGGTCACCGATCCGTCGTCGGCTTCATGCGCAAACATCACACTTCCGATTTCCACGCCGCGTACGCCGCCAGCCAGATAGAGCTCGTTGGTCACAGCCAGCGCCGGGAACTGCTCTTGCGGAATCGCGGGGACGAGGGGACGCGCATGGATATACACGGCATGGCCGCCGATCGGCTCGATAATGGGCACGCCAACGGACTTGAGGCCTTCGCCAAGGTAGCGGGCCTGTCCGACGCGATCGGCCAAGTAGGCAGGATCGAGCGCCTCGCGCAATCCGACGGCAATCGCTTCCAAATCGCGGCCGGCCAATCCGCCGTATGTGGGGAAGCCTTCCATCAGAATTAGCCGCGTGCGCGCGGTTTCGTACGTAGCAACATCATTCATAGCCAGGATGCCGCCAATGTTGACGAGGCCGTCTTTCTTGGCGCTCATCGTCATGCCGTCGGCAAGTTCGAAGATTTCGCGAGCAATGGCCGCAGGAGACTTGTCTGCATAGCCATCCTCACGCTCCCAAATGAAGTACGCGTTCTCGGCAAACCGGCAGGCGTCAATAAAGAACGGCAATCCGTGCTCGTGCGCAATCGCACTGACCTCACGCAGATTAGCCAGCGAAACCGGCTGCCCCCCGCCGCTGTTGTTGGTGATCGTCATCATCACCATCGGAATGCGCTCGGTCCCAACTTCAGAAATCAGATTCCGAAGCTTGTCGGGATCCATGTTTCCCTTAAACGGATGCAGATTCGACGGATCGAATGCCTCGTCGATGACCAAGTTCACTGGCTCCCCACCGTTGGCCATGATGTTGGCGCGGGTGGTGTCGAAGTGCATGTTGTTGGGAATAACGTGCCCTGGCTTAACCACGGACGAGAACAGCACGTTCTCGGCAGCTCTGCCTTGATGCGTGGGCAACACATAGTTGAAGCCGAAGATTTCATCCGCGGTGGCTCGGAATCGCTCGTAGCTGCGACTGCCAGCGTACGACTCGTCGCCTCGCATCATCGCCGACCATTGCTCCTGGCTCATGCCTCCGGTTCCCGAGTCTGTCAGCAAGTCAATGTAGATGTCCTTGGCAAGAAGGTGAAACACGTTGTATCCAGCCGTCTGCAAACGCTCGCGTCGCTCGTCGGGCGACAAGATTGAAATGGGCTCAATGACCTTGATCCGATACGGAGGTAGTGCTCTCTTTTCCTGCATCATCCCGTCCTTTTTCCTAGACCGTGTGCCGTGTACTGCCTACTGCCTTCCGCTAGGCGGCGGCTAGAAACGGTGGGTGGGGGATGTTGCGTCGTACGAGTGTGAGCGGATCGGCATTCGATCGCACCCAGAATGAACGTCTCCTGCGTGATCGCGAACGCTTCATTGGAATCTCTCCTCGAATCCGGGAAGTCTCTTGATGGTAGGACAACGGGGCGCCTTCAGCAACCGGTTGGCGGTTGACGCGTCAGCGATATTGCGGCTACAGTATCAGACGACAATGTGTGGGGGATCCATGCGAGACAGAATCGACTTGTTGATTGAGAAGCGGCAACTCGCCGAGTTGTCGCCTTACCTCGTTAATGCCGACATCCACAGCGTTCGATACGCGGCCCAGCAGCTGGCCGATGCGCTGCAAGAAGATGGCGAGAACCTGTTTGAACACATCGAGCAACTGGTCGCCGCCCCCTCGGGTGCTTCTCACCACTTGGCGTGTCAACTCGTTCCACACGCCTATGCGATCAAGCGAAAGAAGGCGATTGACTATCTTCCGCAGCTGATCGAGTCTGACAGCTGGACTCTGCGCGACGCCGCCTGCGAAGTTGTCGGCCGCCTGCTACGCGAAGACTTCTCCCGCACCCTAGGCATCCTGGAAATATGGCGTACCCAGGGCACGGCCAACATGCATCGAGCCATCATCATCGCCGCCATTCGAGCGTCTGACCCCATGCATCTGGAACGCGCCGAACCCCTGCTGAAATTGCTTGAGCCCCTGCTGACCGAAAGCGAACCCATCGTACGCAGGAACCTGGGTCCGTCAGCGATTGGTGCGCACTTGCTGGCACATTACCCAAGCCAGACCTTCGAGTACATGGTGAGATGGTCGACGTCCAACGATGCGCAGGTTCTATGGAACGTAGCCATGGCTCTGTCCACGGCAGCCGCTGTTCCCATCACCAAGAAAGCGCTTATCGTGCTGCGCAAACTGTCTCTCGACGAGCGGCGGTTTGTGTGGCGAGCGGCCGCATCCGCCATGTGGAAACTGGGTCGCAAGCGCCCCGATATCATTCGCCCCGAGTTGGCTCGCTGGCTGGAAGATGAACGCCGTATCAACGTCGCTCGCGAAGCCATCAAGCATTTGTAGATCGATTCCTCGCGTGCCATCTCCTGCGTGCAAGCACCATCCGATTCATGTATCGTTGAGCAGAAAGGACTTCCCATGACATTTCGAGCCTATCAAACCGATCGTGACCTCAAGGCCGTCTTGCGCATCTATCGCGAAGTCGGCTGGATCTCGGAGAAGCCGCACGAGCAGGCGGCCGAACAGCTGTTAGGATCTGGCCGCGGACTGGTGGCAGACGTAGCAGGCAGCGCCGAGTGTCTTGCGATTGCCGACACAGGCACCATCCGCCACCTGGGTACCGATCTCTCGTTGAGCATCGTAACCAGCGTGCTCACCAGCCGGATCGCCCGCAAGCAGGGGTTTGCCAGTCGCCTGACGGCGCAGTTGCTGGCGGACGAAGCCGAGCGCGGACTCGCAGTGTCGATTCTTGGCATCTTCGAGCAGGGCTACTACAACCAGCTGGGGTTTGGTAACGGCGGTTACGAGTACTGGTGCACACTCGATCCGTCCATGCTGCAGGTTCCTGTGAAGGCGCGCGTGCCGCAGCGCCTGGGCGTCGACGATTGGCAAGCCATGCATGCCAGCCGATTGAAGCGGCTGCACTTGCACGGCGCCTGCTCCATCACCGCGTCGGCAATGACGCACGCTGACGCGCTGTGGGCCGAGCACGGATTTGGCATGGGCTACGTGGACGAAAACGGCGACCTCTCCCACCACATCTGGTGTTCGGCCAAGGGCGAAAGTGGCCCCTATCGCGTCAACTGGATGGCCTATCGAACGCGCAATGAGTTTCTCGAGCTGATGGCGCTGCTACACAGCCTGGGCGATCAGGTGCGCTCGATCAAAATGCACGAGCCACCGGGCGTTCAACTGCAGGACTTCATCCGCCAGCCATTCAAGATACGCCAGCTCACGCAGCGATCGCCCCACGAGAACATGATGAGAGCAACCGCGTATTGGCAAGTGCGCATCCTCGATCTGGAGAAGTGCGTCGCCGCGGTCAAGCTGCCGTGCCAGCCGGTGCGTTTCAACGTTGTGTTGTCCGATCCGGTTACGTCCCTGCTACCGCAAACGTCATCGTGGGAGGGGATTGCCGGTGACTACACGATCACGCTGGGACCGCAATCGTCGGCACAACCTGGCCATGACGCCGATTTGCCCACGATGCGTGTGTCGATCAACGCATTCTCCCGCCTGTGGCTTGGCGTCCGCTCGGCCACCAGCTTGTCTTGGAGTGACGATCTCCAAGCGCCGGAATCCTTGCTGACGGCATTGGATCAAGCGCTACGTATGCCACTGCCGATGCCGGATTGGGAATTCTAGGCTCGCAATCCTAGCCGTTAATCGTCGATACAGATCAGCTCTCGTTGTGGCGTGGACAGGAATTGGCAGCCGCTGTCGGTGACGAGCACATCTTCTTCCAGGCTGATCATGCCAAACCGCTGAGTGGCCAGATTCGGCTCTAGCGTGAACACATTGCCCGTTTCCACCAACCCATCGGGCAGCGTTCCGTAGCGTTGCCAACGTGGCCCCAGCAACGTGCCGCCGTCGTGCGCATTGCGTCCCACTTGATGTCCGAGCGCATTCTTGTACTCTGCGTAGCCAGCGGCCGTGGTCATCGAGCGTGCAACAGCATCCACGTCAGCACCGACCACACCGGGGCGCAGGAATCTGGCAGCGGCGGCGATAGCGTCACGCACGGTGTTGAAGCCACGCTCGATCTCCTCGGGTATGTCGTTGCGGGAGCCGAAGAACACCATTCGCTGTAGGTCCGAGCAATAGCCGGCCACGCGAACACCGAAGTCAAAATGAAGCAGCTGCCCACGTTGCGTACGCAAATCGGTCGCACCGACGTGGCCAAACGCCTTGTCCGGGCCGGCATCGACGGCCGGGTTGTGATCGCGATGCCAGGCAAAGCCAGCACCGTAGGCGGCAACACGGTCGTGGAACATCCGGTAGATCTCGCGCTCGGTCTGGCCGACGGCAAGTTGGGCGATCACTTCGTCAAAGATCGTCTCGGTGAGATTAACGGCCGTTTGAATGCGATCCACCTCAGCGTCCGTCTTACGTCCGCGTAGCTTGCCAATCAGTGCCTCGGCACTCACCAGCCGCTCGCCAAACGGCGTGTCTGCCAGCATGTCGGTCAGCCAATCGCGCATCCCCGCCGTCATCCCATCCGCTCCGACATCCGAGCGGCTGACGTTGATGGCAATCGTCGCTGGATCGATCTCTGTCAGCACATCGCGCAACGACGGCCGCACGTCCTCATCGTAGGGCACAACGCGATCGAACAGCCCGTCGGGCAAGCCGGCGGCATCGAAGCGGCCGACAATGGCCATCCGCTCGCCCGATCGCGTCAGCAGCAACGCCGACGGCCACACGAAATCCGAATCCATCAGCAATCGCAGTGCGGGATCCGCCATCTGATCGGTCTCGCGCACCCAGATTAGCCAGCTGTCAATGTCTAGCTCGTTCAGCAACCCCGGCACTTGTTCGGCTTTCGTCTTACCGATGTCCTTCATCGAATCTCCTCCCATCCGATAGCTTCAATCAAGTAGATCTTACCATCAAGCGCAATCTGCACGTGTTGAACCATTGGCACACAATGGGCGACATACGAGTGATGCAAGCAAAAGGGGAGGTTCTTATGAAGCTATTGCGAGGCGTGATCACAGGTGGAGGCATTGCCGCTTTCTTTTTCTTCAGTTGGATTCTACAACTGCTTTGGAACAGCATCCTGTTCGAGCAATTGCAGCTGGTGGCGACACGAGTGACGTACTGGCAATCCGCTGGATTGTGGTTCTTCGTCATTATTCTGTTTGCCTGGGTGGGGATCGGAAATCCGTCCACGTTCTCCAAGAAGTGGAGCAAATTTAGCTAATCACGTTACTTCCTGACCCAACCGCGGGCTAGGAATCAACGGATGGAAAGACATCGGCAACCGCGAGCCCAACATGCACTAGCTCGCGGTTGTTCTTTGTTTTGAAAGCGCCGTCTTTCTTGCCGGCCCACGTGTCCGTGGACCAGATCAGACAGCGGAAGGAACACATGCGCGGACGCGTGCCGGTTCGCCTGCGTCACTCGCCTGAGTCGCTGGCGACAAGACGTAGAACGAACAGCCCCCCGTGTTGATCAGCAACATAGACCAAGTCATCCACAACCTTGACACTCACCGCACGGTCCGCCGTGTCGAAGCGTCGGACCACCACCATATCTGCAGGGTCGGAGATATCGACGCATTGCACACCCATCCACGCGACCCCGGCAACCAGGTGCTCTCCGGCAAGGTCCGTCCGTGTGGCAAGGCCGAACGTCTTGCGGCCAATTTCCACTGGCTTCGCAGAATCGGCCACCGAGATTACATAGAGCCTTGATCCCGCTGTGTAGTAGATGATGTCGCCATCGGCACGCACGCCATACGACCGGTCCTTGAGCTCGAACACGCCGACTTGCTCGGGATTGGCAGGATCGGCAATGGAGAGAATGTGCAGACTTCCAGCACCGATGTACGCAAGATCGCCTTGCACATCGATGGCCACACCATAGCCCTCCAACGGGAAGGTACTGATGATCACAGGCTCCAGCGGAGTTGCGATCGAGACCACCGCCAAGCCCGTGTAGGCCGTGATCACATAGGCAACGTCAGCCACAATGGCCACGTGCATGGGCTGTGATGGCAAGTCGACATGCCCCACGACCGTCGGTTCGCGCGGATCGGTCAAATCAACCAAGGTCAAGGCCTTCCAGTTGCAGACATAGGCCATCGTGCCCACCACTTGAACGCTCTCCGCTTCAGCCAGTTCGAGGAACCCCAAGGAAAATGGCTTCGCCGGATCAGCAACGTTCAGCACGTGCAGCCCTTCGGAGAAGTCGGCCACACATGCCAAATCCCCATCAACATCCACCGCCCCGCCGTAACTCGCCTCATCAAACCTGCCAAGGATTGTTGGCGATATCGGATCCTCGATTGATAGGATGCAAACGCCTCCTGCCGTATTGGCCACAGTTAGGCGTTCGTCCAGGAGCACGGGCGAGAACACCTCCCCACGGAAGTCCACCGTCGTGAGAAGTCTCGGCACGGCTGGATCTTCAAGAGAAACGACGTGCACCCCCGACCACGCCGTGGTCACGTAGGCAAGATCGCCGCTCAACGCAACGCCCGTGGGGTGCTCCATTTCCAGGGTGCCGATTTCCACGGGATAGGCGGGATCGTCCAGAGCGAGTACACGAATTCCGAAGTACTCATCCACTACGTAGGCACGTGCCCCGTCCAGCACGACGTCCGCGGCAGACTCCATGTCCTCGACAGCGTCCACTTCCACCGGAGCCGCAGAATCGGCGATTGACACGACTCGAAGGCCACCGACACGTGTCGCCACGTAGGCGTAGTCTCCAGAGACTGTGACAGCCTCCGCACTCGCTTCCATGGGAAGATGGCCGAGGAGTACAGGCGACGTCTTGTCGGCGATCGAAACAATCGCCAATCCCTCATAGCGATCGGCGATATAGACGCGATCTCCATCGACGAACAGCCCGTGAGCCACATCGCCCACCTCGATCCAGCCAACCTCGACAGGATTGGCAGGATCCGCCACCGAGAGCACACGAACACCGTACGACTCACACGCCAGGTAGGCATAGCCATCCACAACTTGAAGATCCACAATCTTGTTGGGCAACAGCGCGCTACGTCCGATCTCCGTCGGGTGGGCAGGATCCGCCGCATCCAGAAGGATCAACTGAGGCCCCTGGCCCATAACGATGGTGTTGTCTACCACATCGACCGCCAGACACGTCCCGCCCCACTGCGCGACAAACTCTAGCTGCGGCGGTTGCTCACCAGCAAGGACAACAACAGAAAGAAGGACGCCGATCGCAAGCAACCCGGCAGACCGTGCCAATCGCCGATTCATTGGACTCTACCTCCTCTGAAAGAGACGTTCCCAGACTACATCAAATCTCAGCGTCAGGGGTAATCGTTTCGTGTGCAGCGGCGTGAGATACATGCAGCAGGCGAACGGCCTTAGATAGGCAGACTAGGCAGATACCAGAACGACATGCGTAACCGAAGCGCGCGACTGGATACGTAGACAGGGATCGACGTGTTGGTCTTGCGAATTGCCGCTGCTGCGCTGATGCACATATACTCTGTCCTTAGTCAAGGAGGTGGTACTGATGATCAGACAACCTCACCGCCTGCTTCTTCTCACAGTACTGTTTGCTGTCATTCTCATCCCTACAACCTACGCCGACGACTGCACCTGTCTCGATGCACCGGATGCACCTTGCATCTTGCATTGGCTGGTGCTTGAGGAGATCGTCATCCCTCATCAAGCTTGGAACGGCAATGCGTACGTTCGCTCCAATTTCCACAGCGAGCTGGGCGAGAGCGGTGTATCGGAAGCATGGATCATCCTACAGGTTGATCCGATAGGACCCTGTAAGAGCGCCTGTCAGCAGATTTACGTCTGGTACGAACCGAACATCGCGGTCTCCCGCAACGCAGACATTCGGCTTGTGCCTCGCGGGCTCGCTGGAGCCACTGTCTTCTCTATGCAGGAATGCACACCGTCGTCTGGATATTCGATCCGTTTCGCGTTCATAGAAGAGGATGAAGCCTTCAGTAGTGCGCTCGCCAAGGTCGCGCGCCTCACGTCTGTTCGAGGAGAAAACACAAGTCCCTGGGCGGGTGAGACGTGGGCGTGGTCCACACGTTCGCTCGCTGCCGACAACAGCATCGACCTTATCTGGGAGGCCCTCACATCTGGCACCTCGAACGACGACATCACCGGGATTGTCACGCTAACGACACCCGACCTGAATTCGGGCCTGTCCCAATTGCACGACAGCCGTACGTGCCTGTACGCAGACGAAGGTGTGGGCCAGATCCACATCTCGTTACACGCCTACAGCTCATCCCAGCCGGGAATCCTTGGATGCACGATCGAGCAAGCCAACCAGCCGACACAGGCCGAGCAGCATCTGGACTCCGAGACGCTGGAGACAGCATCCACGGCAGCGGCTAAGGCGCCTGCAGGACGCACTGTCCATCCCGCTGGCACTGCCCCCTCGGGTGCATCGAAGATGACCACCATCAATCGCTCGTCCACCCATCGCACGAGCAACGGGACAAAGACGCTCACCGAGAGAGTCGTCCACATCGAATTCGCCGACTACTCCGACTACATCTTCTGGGAGTCCGTGCTTGAGGAGCGCAATTCGGATGGCACCCTACGCCGTAGGGTCGTCAACCGCGGCGACGGCGCCAGTCGTGATGGGTCGAAACGTGCACGCGTGCGCGGTGAGCTTACGGATGTCAGCAGGCTGCGACGCACGCATCGCTTGTACGGTTTCACACCAGGCAGCGTCTACACACCGCAACCTTGGAATGCTCCGCCGGAAGGCGAGCCGGCCTACGATAGCCTCGAGATCGCCGTCCCCAGCGGATCGACACTCGACCTAAGCGCTTGGCCGGCATCTTCGTCGGCGGAACAGGCGATCACGCTGTACGCGGACGACATCGTACTGCCGGAGGGCGTTGAGTTCGCCGACCTGTTCGCTCCTCCGCCCACCGTTGCACCCGGAGTCGATGAAATTGCACTCCAGGTTACCGATACCGTCATCCTGCCGATTGGCGAGCAAGTCCTGTTCGTGCCACTGACCAATCTGTCCGACGAAACGCAATTCGTGACCGTCCAATGGACGGATACACGCGGCTGGGCAACACCCGCCGTGCAAAGCATCCTTCTGCCTCCCGGAGGAAGTGCGCTGATCGAGATCCCTATTCTGATTCCCGAATCCGCTGCAGCAGACGAACAGAGTAGCTGCCTTGCGTTCTCGACCTCGGGTCCTGAACTCGATGTGAGCCTTGTTGCTGTGCAGCTATTGGTGGGCCTCCCTGAAGATGCACCAGCAGCTGCCTCGAGCCCTTCGGATGCCACCACAGCACCGGAAGACGACGAGACACCGTCCACGGACGAATCACCCGATGCCACCACATCGCCGGATGAGGACGAGACACCGCCCACAGAGGATCCAACCGCACCTTCCACCGATCCGGCTGCCGATGTCGGCGGCAGCGGTTAGCGTTACCGCTGCCATCGGCTTCCGATAGGTTATGCTAGCATCAGCTACTCGTAACCATCAGACGTTGCATGGATTGACGTGGCTCACTCAACAGGGAGCGATCTGTGCACGGGATACAGCCCGCCAGAAGTACTCCGACTTGCAGACGCAGAGAAACCGACGCCCAAGGACAACGACGTGCTGATCAAGATCCATGCCACCACCTGCCACGTCGGCGACGTAAGGATGTGCAGTTTCAGCGTGCCGACCTGGCAACGAGTCCCGTTTCGCCTGATGTTGGGCCTCCTGCCCATTCTCAAAGGAATGCGAAGCGTTCCCGTTGCCAGAATCTGGCACACATGGGCAAGCGGGAACCCCACCCGAAGAGGCGGGGTTCCTGCCCGTGCAGCTAGACCGCGTGGGTATCCCCCGGCACCTTGGGAAACAGCCGTGCATCTTCAATGCTGTCCAATCCGCAAATGAAACGCGTCATTCGCTCAATGCCAATACCGAAACCCGCTGAACGAGGAACCCCATTTCGCACTTCATCCAAGTAGCGAGCGAAGGTGGCTCTGGGGATGTCATCGCGGTCGAGTCGGCTGTGAATCCGCTCCAGCTCGTACTCCCGCTCTCCCCCAGATAATGCCTCACCAAACCCCTCGGGATACATCAAATCCATGTCCAGCAACACATCGGTGCGCGCTGGATCTTCGCGATCGTAGAATTCGCGCACTCGGCGAGGAAAGTCAATCACCCATGCCGGACCGTCTAACGTAGAGGACAATGCATCATCGAACGGTTCGCCGAATTGCGATGCAGCCTCGGCAAACGCAACCCGCGTGAACGGTCGCGTGGGCACCGATAATGCTCGTCCCAACAGCGCGAGCTCGTCAGCGCATGTCTGAAGCACCGATTCGAACACGGCACACACGAGCGCTTCGCCCAACGCAATCACGTCATCGCGGCTCGCCTCGCGCACTTCGAGATCCAGCTGCACGAATTCTGCCAGATAGCGCCCGGCACTGGCCCGCTCTGCGGGTTCCATCCGCACGTTGGGCGCGAAGCAGAAGATCTTGGGCAACGTGCGCAACGCAATCTGCTTGTGAAAAATCATGCTCTTCATCAGCTGGTAGGGCGTACCATAGAAGTCCACCTCACCGTCATAGGTTTCGTGCCGAAGTGGATCGGTAATCGGCGAAAGCAGCACAGGCAGGATTTCTGTAAATCCTTCCCTGCGCAGGAACACTCCCGCACTTCGCACGATTTCGCTCTTGATCGTCAATACCGCCACTCGTTCGCTTTCTTTTGTAACGCGCATAGCATTTGCTCCTCGAACAAGCCCTGTGGCTCGTTCTCTAATCCGAATGCTGTTGGGCAAAGACAAAGTCTTGCCAGTATTTGAATGATTGAGTAAGGAACAGAGGTTCCATCGACACCCATTGATGCATCCATGGGAAGACGCAGGCGAATAACCGCCTGGAATGCTCTGCATTCCTTCGGAAAGAGTGCGAAGGCAATCCTTCTCTGTGCCAAGTCCGCGTGCGGCCGTGCGCACGTGTGATTCAAATCAGACCGACCCTACCGAAGAGGGAGGGCGTCGATTTGATCTAGACGATTAGCTCGTTTTTTGAGCCGGCGTCTAGACGGCGTTCGGATTCGCTTGTTGAGAGAAGAGGGGGTGTTGATTCTGTTGCGCCGACATCCTTGTCGTTCCAGCACATGCGCACGTTCGTACCAACATGAGTACCACCTCTTCTTTGTGAGATGAATCAACATACCCGGGAACCCGCCCCAAATCAATGTCCACGGTGTCTTGTTCCTAGGGAACCTTGCGTCCACACGAGTTACATGTGGGTTTCGGTAGATGCCGAAGCCGTGTCAACTGCGTCGTCAAGACCCAAACCAGATGTACTCTGTGCCCCTGCGCCACCGCGGGAGAAACAGTAGAATCGTTCCCTGGCGAAGACAGGAGTTGGCATGAAAAGGGAGAGGTCGGTTCGCATTCTGCTGATCGGTGCGGGGAATCTGGGCCGCAGGTTGGCGCAACTCATCACAGACAAGCATGATGAGCTATTGAAGCGCTACGCGCTCGATATCCGCCTCGTCGGTATCGCCGACTCGCGCGGTGCTGCTGTCAACGCAGACGGGTTGGATGGCCACGCCATCGCCGAGCTCAAACAGGCGGGCAAGAGCGTCAGCGACCTTCCCAACGTTGGACATCCTGGCATGACCGGTCTTGAACTGATCGACGCAACCCCCGCCGATATCCTCTGCGAAGCAGGGCCGGTCCATCTTTCGGCAAATGCTGAACCGGGACTCTCGCACGTGCGCCATGCACTTGAGAAGGGACTTCACGTCGCCACACCCAACAAGGGCCCCATTGTGCTCGCCTATCGTGAGCTGATGGCGCTAGCACACAGCCACGGTGTACAGCTGCGGTTCGATGGCACCGTCGCTGGCGGGTTGCCTGCCATTGCCTTGGCAGCGCGCGATTTGCGTGGTGCGACCCTTCAGCGTCTGGAAACCGTGCCCAATTTGACCACAGGACTGATCCTCGATCTGCTGGCCGCAGGCGTCACGTGGGATGAAGCCATCGACCAAGCCCGAGAGGCCGGTGCCTTGGAAGGCGATGGCGTTTGGGACATCGACGGCTGGGATGCGACAGCCAAGCTCACCATCCTTGCCCTATCTGTACTCGATCAAGATGTTGACCTGCACGATGTGCCAAGAGAGGGCATTCGCGCCATCGATCCTGCGTGGCTCAAGGCTGCCAGCAGCAACGGACGCGTTCGCCTGCTCGCCAGTGCCATTCGTCAGTCCGACGGCAGCTATCAATACAACGTCGCGCCCGTGGCCCTGCCCCCGGATCATGCACTCGGGAACCTCACATCCCAGCAGATGGGAATCACCATCGAAACCGATCTGTTCGGCACCATCACCTCAATCATCACGGAAGAAACGCCACTGCCAAGCGCGGCAAGCATGCTAAGAGATCTTCTAGAAATATACGTGGCAAAGTAGCGCAGGCTGACCCAACCTAGAGCTTCGAGGAATCTCGAAACTCCAAGGAACCCTGACCAATCCAGAGGATTGGCGTTGCCAGGTGCAGTGGCTATGCCACTCAGCTCCGACAAGCAAGGAGGATGGCGGCCAGTGTGGTCACTGCGAAAAGCGTCCAAGGAATTCTGTGATTCCGCAACAACGTCCAGAGATTCCCTTCTGCTCGATGAGCTACCCAGAGAACGCGCTTCATGAGAGCGTTCTCCAACCAACGGGAACCCTGCGAGTTCCCATTGACAGCGCCATCCAAAGTTTCTTCTCAGCTCGATCCATCATGTTTTTATCCTTCACGCAAAAACGCCTCTTGTCCATAGAGAATGCCTGCGCGAACCGCAGGCATTCTTACAAGCAATCCGAAGGACTGCCTTCATGCCTTCCATAATCCTGCCACAATCGCCTTGCCACGTTTGCGCACTTGCGCACTTGGCTCATGTCATTGGGGATATTTCGGAGGCCCCACCTGTCCCTGAAACGCTGACAGCAACTGACTGTAACGCATCACACACTCAACGGTCCATTCCCTATTCTGAATACCCACTGTGCGTGTGTGGAGGCGAGTCCGACCTGTGTCATTGGCTCAATGGAAAGAAGGAGAACACGGGAACGCTTTGCGTTCCTTTCGCGTTCCCAGGCTCCTGGCAGGAACATCACCCTAGTGCACTACATCCACAAATACGACACCAGCCGCTGCGATCGTTACCGTGAACACATCCCCCTGGTCCGCATCCGTCAGGGCGTCCGCCAGATCGCTCTGAACAAGGCTCGCCAAGGTGATGGCAAAGAAATCGGCGTCACCAATCACAGAGGCATCGACAGGCGTCATCCCCCACGCTCGCGTGCGAATGCCAACCATGCGCTGCCGGACACTCGGTGATACATGAACCTCGTGAATGCGCAGCAGCGGTCCGTTGAACCCCGTTTCCTGCGACCAACGTCCCACCGCTGCTTGGAAGGCGTTGTTGTCCTCATTCAATTCGGCCACATCGTCATCGGGATCAACGTCCACTGTAAATGTGAACGGTTGCGCAAACCCGTCACCTGCCTCCCACTCATCGCGATCAAGCAGCCAGCTATGTTCGAGAGTGAGCGTCGACTGCCCTGAGACCGTTACCGTTTCAGTGGAGGCATCTGGATAGAGCGGATTGGCCATCACTTGCGTTCCTGATCCCTGTGCAAGCGGGTAGATCGCGCGACCCGGTGTGCCAGCAGCCTCCGAATCCTGGACGTGCTCCCAATGCACTTTCACGCTGCCGTAGTAGGGCGCACGCGACTGTCCAAGATTGCGCAACTCCACAAACAGCGTCACCTTCACCGATGCATCCGAGATCGTGTCCACGTGTGTACGCACATACACGGGCTCGAAGTCGGGCTTGTCATAATCATCGGCAATGCCATCCCCATCGCTGTCTGCCGACGCAGATGTTGGAGCGGTCTCATCCGAGCGCCAACCAGCGACAAAGCAGATGCCGTCTTGCAGAATCAGCTCTTCCGTCGTCCCCCAGTCGTCGTGGTCATGCCAGATGTCCTCGGCGAAGTGACCGGCCTGCTCAAGATCTGGCTCGAACGCTGTCGAATGGACGCCATCATGCCCATGGATGTGGTAATTGACGTTGTCCACCATCGCTGCATCGAGCAGCAGGGGGGCAGCGCCCAGTCCAATGTTCGGCGAGCTCGATGGCACAGGCCGGATCGCGTACAGATGGTATTTCACTGCCGCGCTATCCTTGGTGTGATCGCCCAGCCGCAGATAGCGGCTGGAGTCAACGTACACATTCTGATAGCCGGTCACCATGCTATTCGGATCGTCTGACTGATTGGCTTGAATCACCAGACGGCGGCTGCCGTCGGTTTGGTCATAGCCGACGACCACACCGTAGTGATCGCACACCTTGAACGTATCGTCGTTGTTT
>Ga0272441_10007304_pt1 | contig 18005 bp, 13 predicted proteins | sample SSMProp6N_FD_193582 | JGI IMG/M metagenome (GOLD analysis project Ga0272441, IMG submission 193582) | Marine sediment archaeal communities from Little Sippewissett salt marsh, Falmouth, MA, United States - SSM-Prop-6N | ecosystem: Environmental > Aquatic > Marine > Wetlands > Sediment ... | reverse complement strand
GCGCCCTGAACCGACAGCGGGCCGAGGCGCTGGGCGTGGAGGCGCTGCGGTCATGGGACCTGGCCGTCGATGTCCGCGGGCGCCGGCCGCTGCGCCCCTTCGAGAAGGCCGACGACATGGTGGAAGGCTGCTCGCGCCTCTTTCACAAGATGGATCCCTCATTGGGGCCGATGTTCGACGGTCTGCGCGACGGCGAAAGCCTCGACCTGGAATCGCGCAAGGGCAAGGCCCCGGGCGGCTACCAGGAGAGCCGCGATCGAAGCCGCACGCAGTTCATCTTCATGAACGCCGCGGGCATGCAGGGCGACCTGGAGACGATGATCCACGAGGCGGGCCATGCCTTCCACTCGATGCTCACCCGCTCCGAGCCCCTGCTGCATTACCGTCACGCCCCCATCGAGTTCGCGGAGGTGGCATCCATGAGCATGGAGTTCATGGCCCATCCCTACCTCGATGAGTTCTACGACGATGCCGAAGCGGCACGCGCCAAGCGCATGCACCTGGAGGATGTGCTGCGGCTGCTGCCGTGGATCGCCACCATCGACGCCTTCCAGCACTGGCTCTACACGCATCCCGACCACAGCCGCGAAGAACGCGCTGCGCACTGGCTGGAGCTGGATGAACGTTTCGGCCCGGCGGTGAGTTGGGACGGGCTGGAGCAATATCGGCCCGTCGCCTGGCAGCGGCAGCTTCACCTCTTCGAGGTGCCGTTCTATTACATCGAGTACGGCATCGCCATGCTCGGAGCGCTCCAATTGTGGCTTCAGTCGAAAAAGGATGAGAAAAGCGCGATCGCCCATTACCGCAAGGCCCTGTCGATGGGCGGCTCGCGGCCGCTGCCGGAACTCTTCGCCGCCGCAGAGTTGGATTTCGACTTCGGGCCCGAGACGATGAAGAAGCTCATGGACATGATCGCCGCGGAGCTGGAATCGCTGCCCTTATGATCACGTTTGCGGTGACCGGGCCTGCTCCCGCGCTCAGGCCTGACCGGATCCGGGCGCTGCGCTGGACGCGCGGAGGAGGATCAGGCCGAGAATGCCGGAGATAAGCGATGCCCCGAGGATACCGATCTTCGCCTCCTCGAGCAGCGCTCCCTCCCCGAAGCCGAGGGAGGCGATGAAGAGGGACATGGTGAACCCGATACCGGCCAGGCAGCCTGCCGCGTGAATCTGACGCCAGTTCGTTCCCGCCGGCAGCCTGCCCAGGCCGGACCGGACCGCGATCCACGTGCAGGCGAAGACGCCGACCTGCTTGCCCACGACGAGGCCGAGCACGATACCCCATGACACGGGGCTGCGCAGGGCGGCCCCGATCCCTTCGCCGAGCGGCACGCCCGCATTGGCCAGCGCAAAAACAGGCATGATGAAGAAGCTCACCAACGGATGCAGCTTGTGCTCGAGGCGCTGCAGCGGCGTCTGAACGTGTTCGCAGGCGATCTCCATCGCCAGGACCCGGACCTGGCGAACGAAATTGGACATGATGTCATCCTCGTTCCCTCCCCGCTGCTCGAACTCATCCAGCATCCGGCGACCGAAGGACACGAACTCCGCGCCGCGGATGCGGAAGCGGGAGGGAATCGTGAAGGCCAGCAGAACGCCGGCGATCGTGGCGTGAACGCCGGATTCGTGGAACGCCGCCCAAAGCACGAATCCGAGAAGGCCGTACACAACCGGCGAGCGCACGTGCATCAGGTTGGCCGCAATCAGCAGGACGAGGATTCCGCCGGCCACGCCCAGCGCGATCCAGGACAGATCGCCAGTGTAGAACAGGGCGATGATGAGCACGGCACCGATGTCATCCACGATCGCGACAGCGGTGAGGAAGACCTTCAGCGACAGCGGCACCCGCTTGCCGAGCAGAGCCATCACCCCCAAGGCGAACGCGATATCGGTCGCCGCGGGAATGGCCCAGCCTTTCATGCCCTCCCCGCCGCCGAAGAGATTGACGGCGACATAGAACAGGGCCGGAACGGCCATTCCGCCCGCCGCCGCCGCGACGGGGATCGCCGCCTGCCGAGGCGAGGCGAGTTCGCCGGCGAGCAGTTCCCGCTTGATCTCCAGGCCCACGACGAAGAAGAAGACCGCCATGAGGCCATCATTCACCCAGTGGGCCAGTGACTCGCTGATCCGGAACGACCCGATGCCCAGCGAGATGGGGATGTGCCACAGGTCGTGATAAGACTGCGCCCATGACGAGTTCGCCCAGATGAGCGCCACGACGGTGCAGGCCAGCAGCAGGATGCCGCCCGCCGCCTCGACCCGCGCGAACTCCTGAACCGGCTCGAGCAGACGGTCAATCGGACGCGGCCTGAGCGGTGGAAGAGGCGGATGAGAGCCGGCCATATCATGTCTCCTTTCACGCCGCCGATGACTCCATTCCCCCCTCGCAACCAGTGCCGGCCGCCCCCTCTCCGGCCGCGGCACGGGAACACGGTGAGACTACCACATCTCGGCTGGAGACTCCCCGTCCATCCGCCGACCGGGCCATTGCACCGGCAATGACCCGAGGCGATGATCTTCGCCGCCGAGGATGCGATTGTCAGGATCCTGCACTCGGCGCATCTCTTCGATAGGACGCCACCCCCGTCCCGGACCGACCCCGGGACGGCAAGCGCCACCGCGATGATCAAAGGAGAACGACATGTCATCATTGACCGGCCGTGCCGCCAGAGGGTTGAGCGTGGCCATCGCGCTTCTTGCGATCGGCAGCGATGCCCTTGCCCAGTCCGGCCAGCGCGGCACGATGATCATCGGCAACGACCAGGGCAGGCACGTGCTGCACTATGCCGAGCCGGATCTTGATCTTGTGCTCCGGCCGGACCTCAGGCCGTCGGATATCCGCATCTTCGAGAAGGAGTTGAAGCTCAGCGATGCCCAGCGCGAGGTCATCGAGCGCCTGCTGGAGGAGTACCTGGAGGCGTACAAGGAGCTGTTGGAGACGCAGCATCCGGAGCATCCGGCGGACGAAGCGGCGCCGCCCACGCCGAGGCCGAGGCCGAGGCCTGCGCCGCGCCAGGCCGGGGAGGCGCCGGGCGAAGGGCCGCAGGCCGCCGGTCCTCCGGACGAAGAGAATGCCATTGATGCCATCATCCTCGACGAGCTGCGGCAGGCCGGCTTCGATACCGCCTCCCTGGAGGATCTGCCCTTCAGCCCGCGCATCAGCATCGGCGTGAGTATGCCCGCACCCGGCGAGGGAGCGGGCGCGGCCGGCGCAGCGACGGGACCACCTGAGCCGAGCTTCGATGTGTCCATCTCCTTCGAGAGCGAGGATGATGTGCTCACCGATGAGCTGCGGGCGAAGCTCCAGGCCGCGGCCGACAAGATGGTGCCGCGGATCACCGAACACGCCAAGGCGCAGATGGCCGCGCAGATGGGCGCCGGCATGGGCGGCGGACCCGACCCGGCCGAGCGCATCGGGGAGAAATGGCGGGAACTGATCGAGCTGCGCGCCAGGATCAAGGCCTTCCTCGCCGCCAAGCGGGCTCTGCGCGCCCGGGTCATGGCCGAGGTGCAGGCCATTCTCGCCGAGGAGCAGTTGGCGCTCTGGCCGGCGTTCGAGCGGACGCTGACGCGGATCAAGACCCTGCCGCTGGGCACGTTCGATGGCGAGAGCACGGACCTGCTGGCCATTCTCGATGACCTGGACCTGTCCGAGACGGCGCTGCAGAAGATCGCGCCCCTGCTGGAGTCCTACGAACTGCAACTCCATGCCGCGCTGGTCCGGCGCAACGAACTGCTGGAGGATGTGGACGCCGAAATCGACCTGGCCCTCTACGAGCATGATGGCGATCGGGCCCTGATGCTCGTCGATCGCGCAACCCGGGCGCGCACCACCATCCGCCGCCTCAACGAGCAGTACCGGGAGATGATCACCGGCGAGCTGAGCCATCCGCAGGCCGGCGCGTTCCGTCGCAGCGCGCTGGCCGCGGCCTATCCGACCGTGTATCGCCGGACGCTGGGTGAAGAGGCCTTCGCGCAGGCTCTGCAACTCGACTCCATCAGCGGGGATGTGCGCGCTGCGATCACGACCCTACACGCCGATTATCTCCAGCAGCTCGGCCGGATCAACGATCGGATCGTCCGCACGATCCGCGACCAGCAGCCCCGCCGCGTGCGAGAGGCGATCGAGCAGGCGGTTGCCGAGCTGACGGCCGCGGAGTTTCCGTCCGAGCGCTCGGCGGCCCGCGACACGATCACCGATGACTTCCGACGTCGCCAACAGCTTGATGGGCGCACGCTGCGTTCGCTGTACGGCATGCTGACGGAAGCGCAGATCGCAAAGCTGCCGAAGATCCCGGAGATCGATCTCGCCGAGCCGGTGACGGCCGAGCATTCCGAGGGCGGGCTGGATGAGGAGGATTACTGAGGCAACGGGCCGAAGCAGCAAGGCAATGATGGTCGCGGAAGCGCAGTCCGGACGCGCTATTGCGTGGCGTTGATCTTCTGCGGCCTGCGCGGAAACGAATCGATCGCCGCTTGGAGCTTACGGCGTGCTTCCGCGGCCGTCCCATCCTCAGCCCGCGGATCGAGCGGCTCCTTCTCCTGCGGATCGTCATTAAGATCGAACAGCCGCCCGTCACCGTAAAGCTTCCATCGCTCATCGCGAGCGAAGCGCTGTTCCGGAAAGCCCTTGCGGCCGGGACGCGGGTTGTAATAACAGAAGATCCACTGGCGCGGCGCGCCCGCCTCTCCCTCTATCTGAGGCAGGAAGCTGCGGCCATCGGGTTGCAGGCCGGCCGCGACCGGCTCGATCCCCGCGGCCTGCGCCATGGTGGGCAGGATGTCGCTGAAATCGACGAGATCGTCACATGCTGAGCCGGCCCGCGCGCCGGCCGGCCAGTTCACGACAAGCGGAACATGCGTGCCGGCATCGATGGTTCGTCCCTTGCCGCCGCGCACGGCGATCTCCCCCATCATCGAGGTGATGTTCCGGTTCGTGCCGTTGTCGGCAGTAAAGAGAATCATCGTGTTCTCGCGCAGGCCGAGCCGATCAAGCTGATCAATGATGCGCCCGACGATGCGATCCATGTACGCGACCATGTCGGCGAAGTTCTTCTGCCGGTCCTTCGATTCGCGATCCGCGCTGTCCGGCGTGGGAACGAACGGGTTGTGCACGAGCGCCATCGGGTAGTAGATGAAGAACGGCTTGTCCTGATTTCGCTGCATGAAATCGCAGATGAAATCGCAGAAGATGTCCGGCCCGTACCGGCTGGCAACATCATCAAGCACACGGCCGTTCCGCTCGATGAGCGGGTCCCAGTATCGCGAGCCGAGCCTGTCGATCTGCCAGAGGCAGTATTCATCGAACCCGGCCTCGCGCGGATGCATGCCCGTCCCCGCGAGTTCGCCGTAGTTCTCAGCGCCGTAGAGCTGCCATTTGCCGGCCACGGCCGTTGCATAGCCCGCCTGCCGCATCATCGGCCCGAACGTGGGCTCATCCGGATCCATGATGCCGAAGTGGCGATAGTTATAGATGTTGCTCCGCCCGGTCATGATCTTGACCCGGCTCGGCGTGCACAGCGGCTGAGAATGACACTGTGTGAAGCGGACGCCATCGCGGGCCAGCGCATCGATCACCGGCGTGTCGTAGCTTGTCCCGTCATAGCAGCCGAAGCCCTCAACGCCGACATCATCGGCCATGATGAGGATGATGTTGGGGCGATCGGCCGCGGGCTTCATCGCCGCCGATTCATCGACGCCCGACTCGCGCAGAGCCACGCAGCCGGCGAGGAGCGAGACGGTCGCCGACGCGGACAGGCATCCGATGGATAGGCGATTGTGCAGCATCCCACTCCCTTCGTGTCATGATGCAGGGTATTTGATGCATCGACAGGATAGCGACCGGGACGCGGTTGCGTCGTTCGGTGCGGCCTGAGCAGGCGTTGCATCCGGACCTGGCCAAGCGGGTGCTCATACCCGATCCGCGCACCGACCGGGACGGGATCGACCACATGAGCGCCCTCACGCCGGTTCAGATGACGCGGGCCCGGCACGGCAAGTCCACATCGCCGGAGGCCCGCCGCACGGAGGTGACGATCCTCGACGTGCAGGGCAACGCGGCCAGCGTGAAGCTGCACATGCACGACTGGATCGACTACATGCACATGTGGAAGTTCGGCGGCCGGTGGCAGATCGTCAACGTCCTGTGGGAGTTCACGCCCGAGGCGAAGAGGGGCTACGGCATCGCGGCGGAACTGTGAGGCGCGGGTCTCCGCGACGATGATCCCGCCGCGATGGCGCGGCGGCAGGCGACCCCGAGCGAGCGGCATGGCATTGCTATTCCGGTTGCCCCAGATCGGCCGTGCCCTTGCCCCCGTCCCGCGAGCTTTCTCGCTGGACCCGTCGGGACGCTACGTTCTGCGCCAAGTCCTCCGGGTTCCAGACAACGCTGACGCGCTTTCGTTCGTCAAGTTGCTTGAGATCCTCGGACAGCTCGGGCGGATTGGGGAACAACTCAACAAGATCCCCCCCGGCCTTACTATCCTTCGATGGTCCGAAGAGCCAGACCCGATCGAAGGGATGATTGCGCATTTGCAGCATCTCGACGGATGAGCGCGTGCAGATCGATTGTCCGCCGACGGGAAGATCGATGCTATAAACCAGCAGCCAAAACTGGCCTGCCGTTGGGCGAGGATAGTGGAGTTTCTTCCCGATCACGTCAGAGAGAAGATCGGACATCTCGCCAGGCTCGAAATGCCGACCATCGACAAACCCTGGCTTGTCCGAGCGGCGACGCTTTTCATCAACACATTCGGTCACCTGTAGCTCGATGCACTGACCGCGTGAGTCGTGCAGGACCACATCCGCCCGATCTTCCCGTGATTCGGCAATCGTCAACGTGGTCCCTTGCTGCTCTTTGAAAGCAGCCAAAAACCGCTCGACAATACTCTGCTCAAGCGCCTTTTGCTCACGCGGCAGATGCTCCGATTCAACTCGGCTCTTACCGCCTGTCGAAAGGACAAAGGCCGTGAGAGGCTTATCAGGCTTCTTCGGTGCGGGTCGTTTTCGTGCCACGCTTTCGTTATCCGTCTACGCACGCCTGCTGCGATGAGGCTACCGACATGCGCATAGCTGATCCGGACCAGCAGATAATACACCAGTCGCCAGCCAAAGCTCAATTGTATTCGTCCGGGCCTTCCTCACGCCTCCGCCGCGACCTGCACCCCCAGCGCTTCAGCCATCGTCGTGCCCAGGTCGGCGGGCGACTCGGCCACGTGCACCCCAAGCTCCTTCAGGGCCTTGATCTTCGCCTGGGCGGTGTCATCGGCCCCGCCGATGATCGCCCCGGCGTGGCCCATCCGCTTGCCCTTGGGGGCGGTCACGCCGGCGATGAACGCCACGACGGGCTTGTTCATGTTCCGGCTGATCCACTGCCCGGCCTCGGTCTCGTCGGACCCGCCGATCTCCCCGATCATCACCACGCCGTCCGTGTCGGCATCCTGGTTGAACAGGTCCAGCAGCTCGATGAAGTTGAGGCCCTTCACCGGATCGCCGCCGATGCCGATGCAGGTGGACTGGCCGATGCCGAGGACGGTGCACTGCCAGACGGCCTCGTAGGTGAGGGTGCCGGATCGGGAGATGATGCCCACGACCTTGCCGGTGGCGGCATCCTCCTGGGCGAGGTGGATGTAGCCGGGCATGATGCCGATCTTGCAGCCCCCCTCGAATTTCGCCTCCGGCCCCTCACCGGAGCCGCGAACCTTCCTTCCGGGGGTGATGATACCGGGGCAGTTGGGCCCGATGAGGCTGGCCTGCGGGAAGTCGTTGAGGGCGGCCTTGACCCGGATCATGTCCTGGGTGGGGATGCCCTCGGTGACGGCGACGATGACCTTCAGCCCCGCCGCGGCGGCCTCGATGATGCCATCGGCGGCGAAGGCCTGGGGCACGAGGATCATCGTCGCCTCGGCCCCGGTGGCCTCGGCCGCCTCGGCGACGGTATTGAAGATAGGCAGGCCGTTGGTGTCCTTCTGGCCGCCTTTGCCGGGCGTCACGCCGCCGACCATCTTCGTGCCGTAGTCCAGGCAGCTCCTGGTGTGGAAGGCACCGGCCGAGCCGGTGATGCCCTGACAGATGACCTTTGTATCGCCGTTGATGAGTATCGCCATGGAAGCACCGCAGGTTCGGGGTTTGAAACGGGACCGAGGAGGATAGCGACCACCGCCGACGGGGACAAAACAGGCCCGGTCGCTGAGCCGAGGAGCCCGCCGATCTCCGGCGGGTCGGTATGATGGCCCGCCCGTGGCCAAGAGGGCTTCCTCCCAACCCGAGCAGTCCGCCAAGCTCGATGCCTCGATGCGCGTGGTCATCCTGCGCGGGCCGGACCAGTACCTCCGTCGGGCGTACACGGGCCGGTTGATCGAAGCCCTCCACGGTGCATACGGCGAAATCGAGCAGTTCACCTTCGAGGGCGAAACGACCGAGCCGGCGGTGGTGCTTGACGAGCTGCGCAGCTATGGCCTGCTCCAGCAGCACAAGCTGGTCATCCTCGACAACGCCGACAAGTTCCTCGCCGCGGCGAAGGACGAGAATCAGACGGCGGGCCCGGGGCGCAAGACTGCCCGCGAGTTGATGGAGAAATACGCCGCCAACCCGGTCGACAGCGCCACCCTCCTGCTCCGGGCCGACAGTTGGCATCCGGGCAAGCTGGACAAGGCCGTCGAGAAGGTCGGAGCAATCCTGAAATGCGAGGCCCCGGGCGAGGCGAAGGCCGTCAGCTGGTGCCTGGGACGCTGCGAGAAGGAGCACGGTTGCGGCATCGACCGGCAGGCCGCGGAGAGGCTCGTTGAACTTATCGGACCTGAACTGGCCCGCTTGGACACCGAACTGGCCAAGCTGGCCGCCTTCGTCGGCGACAGGGCCACGATCGGGCCGGAGGACGTGCGGGAGATGGTCGGCATGAGCCGCGAGGAGCAGGCCTGGGCCATCCAGGCGGCCCTTCTGAGCGGCTCTGGCAACGTTGCAGTGTCGAAAGTACGCGAGCTCCTGGAGGTCTCCCGGCAGCCGGAGCAGTTGATCATCTGGGCCATGACGGATCTGTTGCGGAAACTCCACGCGGCCTGCCGCCTGCTGCGCCAAGGCGAGAGCGGCGGGGCGATCGCCGGCCAATTGAGGCTGTGGGGCGAAGGGCGGAACGCGGTCTTGAACGCCGCCCGGCGGATCGAACCTCAGCGGATGGCGCAACTCCTGCGGCAGTCCATCGAGGCCGACCGGCGAAGCAAGAGCGGCCTGGGCAAAGCCCCGCGCACTCTTGAAGCGCTGGCGGTGCAGATTGCCGATACCCTCAGGTGCGCCTGAGCGAGAGCGGTATGCTCATCGTCCGGCGCGGCACGCAGAAGGCCAGGAAGGCCGATCTCCTGCAGGAGGCAGCGATGCGTGGTGTCTTCCAATCCAGATGGATGGTTCTTCCCCTGCTCCTGGCCGCCGGCGCCGCCCTCGAGGGCTGCGCCTCGGGCGACGGCGCGTCGACCTCATCGGCCGACCAGCCGCGATTGAGCGAACAGCGGCCGGTCCTCCACGCCGACCCGCGCGACGATGCGGACCGGGATCAGGGCACGGCTCTGGCCGCCCGGGCAGAGCAAGATGTCGACGATTTCCTCGAGATGCGCCGGCAGGCCGCAGAGAGGGATGCACGCAATGAGGCGGCCGAAAGCGAGGCACCGGCCGCCGACGCCGAGAGGTCGCGCCAGGCCATCGTCTGGAACGAGCCTGAGCAACTCGAGCCGTCCCTGGGCCAGGCCGGCGGAACGGCCGAGCAGCCTCCGGTCAACCAGTCACCGCTCTTTCGGGACCCCGCCGAGTCGCTTGATGTCGATGCCGGACCGGATGGAGGCGCCGAGAAGCCGACGAGCGGGGCCGGGACGGCCGCGGCCGATCCGCTCGACCTGCTGCTGGTGAAGGTCCGCCAGCACCTGAACAACCAGGCGGCGTACAGCGACCAGCCGCTGCGCGAGCTTCTGGGCATCGCGGCCATGGTGCTGGTGGATCCCGAGTTGCGTCTCAACCCGCAGGCGTTCCCTGATCTCAGTGAACAGGAGCGGCAACTGCTGGAGAAGCTCCAGAATTTCTTCGCCGAGCTCGGGGAGAAGCTGGACGGCTCGGCGGAAGCCGAGGAGGTGGTGGTCAACGCCGTGCTCACCCTGCAGAAGGAGCTGGTGCAAGAGCCGGAGCTAAAGCTGCCGGCCGCGGCGATGTGCTGGCGGGTGGGCGGCTTCGGCGATTACCAGGCCTTCGATCGCGATGTGTTTCTCGCCCACTCCGAGCAGCAGATCATCCTCTACCTGGAGATCGACGGGTTCACCAGCGAGCTGAACAAGATGAACCAGTGGCTGACGGAGATCAGCCAACAACTGGAGATCATCAGCGACAGCGACGGCATTCCGGTCTGGAGCGAGCCTTGGCAGAAGGCGGTGGACGTGACCAGTCATCGCCGCCACGACTTCTTCACCACGCAGATCATCACGCTCCCCAAGGCGCTTTCGGTGGGCCGGTATCACCTGAAGATCCGGGTGCGCGACGAGAAGAGCGGGGCCGAGACGGAAGAGAGCATCACCTTCGAGATGGTGGCGGACCCCAAGCTCACGGCAAAGGTGCCCCGATAGAGAGAGCCGGAGACCGCAGGCCGCCGGCGGCTCACACCCCGGCCCGGACGCGGATGTTGTCCAGCACGTTCATGAAGTTGATGTACGCGTCGTAGGGGCTGTCGTAGGGGCTGAAGTACTTGTGCACGTCGCCGTCGGCCCACCACTTCGTGCACATGTAGTACAGGTGATCGGAGGTGGTGAGCTTGCGCCAGTCTTCGAGGATGTAGTCATCACCGGCGGCGTGCCTGGCCTTCACCGGCTTCTCCAGCCGATACAGCTCGGCCGCCGCATTCTCCTGCATCGCGTTGCCCAGCCAGGCGGACAGATCCCGCTCGGTGTCCGCCCAGGAGATGGTGTGGGGAACATCGTACTCGCCGACCGGCTCATACCGAGCGACCGCGTCGCTGGGCGTGCAGAAATCGTTCTCGCCGGGGTTCACATCGAAGATCTTCTCCGGCAGAACATCAAGGAACTCAAAGATGCCGGTGTCTTCCCACTGATGCTCGCCCAGGGTTTCGTAGTCCATGAACAGGTTGCAGAGGTAGCCGTCGCCGTTGATCTGATTCACCCACCGGGCGAATCGCTCGGCGGTGAGCGGCCACTCCGGCCAGTTCCGATCAGAAAAGCGGAAGGCGATGTCGTCGCTGAGCCGGTAGTTCTTCAGAAGCAGCTTGACGCGGGCGTGACCGAGGTCCCCCTGCGTGCCCGGCGGCACGTAGACGTAGTTCGGTGACCGGTATCCCAGGAGCCGATCGGCGCCCTCGCACAGGATGGCGTCATAGCGCCCCAATGAGCCGATATGGGCGGCCAGATCGTTGTTGTAGGTCAGCTCGGTGTTGCGGAAGACCTTCGGCTTCTGATTGAAGTACCGCTTGATCTGCTCATCGTGCATCGCCACCTGTTCGGCGAACTCCTCGCGCGAGAAGAGGTAGGCCAGCGAGTGGTGCGAGGTCTCCCCGAGAAACTCGCAGCAGCCGGAGGCGGCCAGCTCCTGAAACATCTCCAGCACGTCCGGCGCCCACAGCTCGAACTGCTCCAGGACCGTGCCCGTGAGGGAGTAGGCAACCCTGAACCGGCCCTCGTGCCGTTGGACCAGGTCGAGAATCGTCCGGGTCGCAGGCCGGTAGCACTTCTCCGCCACCTTCTCGCAGACGGCTCGGTTTTCCTCGTTGTTGAAGTAGAACGGATCCTCGTCGAAGACCGAGTAGCGGCGGATCCGGAACGGCTGGTGGATCTGAAAGTAGAAGCAGACGGATGCCATGGAGGCATAGTACGGCCCCGGGCGGCAAAGGCAACGAGGCGGCGGTGCCCGAAGCGCCAATCAAGGCCCCCATCCGTTCCGCGCGGCGCGCCAAACCGCGGCCAAACGACACCCGGCGCCTTGCCCGCTACCATGCGTTCATGACCGCAGCCATGAGCCGAGAGCAGGTCGCCGACCGCATCGCCCAGACCGCCCTGTTGCGGGGCACCTTCACTCTCCGCAGCGGGCGAACGAGCAGCTACTACCTGGATAAATACCTCTTCTCGACGCAACCGGACATCCTGGGTGCGCTGGGTGAGATGTTCGCCCGGCGGATCGCCGAGCTTCGCCGGGCCGGGGTGCCCGTCACGAAACTGGCCGGAGCGGAACTCGGAGGCATTCCGCTGGTCTCGTCGGCGTCGATGGCCAGTGGCCTCCCCTGCCTCTTCATCCGCAACAGGAAGAAGGAGTACGGCACGGCCAGGCAACTGGAGGGGACGCTCCGGGCCGACGACCGGGTGGTGATCATCGAGGACGTGGCGACCACCGGCGGACAGGTGCTGGAGGTCGCCCGGGTCATCGCGGAGACCGGGGCCGAGGTCGTGAAGATCATCTGCACCATCGACCGCGAGGAAGGCGCCCGGGAGAACATCGAGGCCGCGGGCTACGCCTTCGACGCCCTGTTCACCGTCGCGGACCTGGGGATCGAGAAGGAGGCGTAAGGCAATCGCTCCGGGCGGGCCTCCCGTCGCCCCCCATGACCCGGCCGGCCGGCGTGGTGACCGCCTGCCGGATCGAGGAGGAGGTTCAGGCGGCGCCTTGACCGCGGCGGCGCCGGGCCAGCCACGCGATGCCGGCCAGACCGAGCACGGCAATCACCACGAGTTCGGCGGCGCGGTTCACCAGCTCCGCGGTGATGCCCAGCTCCAGAACGTACTCCGTCAGGAAGGGGGCCGTAAGGCCGATGGCCCACTCACGAAGGCCCAGGCCGTTGCTGACCAGGGGCACCATCGTGGCGATCATGCTCACGCAGGCGAAGGCCAGCGCGCCCGTCGCGTCAACCGGCGCGCCGATCAGGGCGAACGCGGCGTAGTACCGCATGGCCCACACGAACACTTCCAGGTAACGCAGCAGCGCCGCCGCCATCCAGATGCGCAAACGCGGGATGGCCGTCCCGGCGGCCAGGACCGGCAGCGGCGCCACCACCCCGTACACCAGCGAGACATGGAGCGCACCGGAAATGGCGATGACCAGGCCGAGATAAACGACGATCGAGACGCTGAGGATCGCGGCTTGGATGATCGTCTTGGCCGAGTGGACGGCGAGGATCCGGTTGACCGCCTTGTGATAGGCGATGCGACCGAACAGGCCGGGCCTCAGCGGCAGGAAATTGATCAGCGTGGCAGAGGCGATCAGAGCCTGCATCTCAAGCACGCCCACCCGTCCATAGCGGCTGATGAGCAGGCTGAACAGAAGCCCGGTGAGCAGGACGTTGCCCGCCACGCCCGCCAATAACAGCGCCACCAAGCCGGGCGCGGGCCGGCGCATCGCGGCGATCGCAAGGGTGACCGCGTCGTGCTGCCGCACCACCACGATCAGGGCGGCGGCGACCAGTCCCAGACCGACGAGCACGGCAATCCCGCGCCACCACCGGCGGTGAACGAGCCGCGCCGCGCCGGCGGCGTCCGAAGCGTCGTCCATTGGCGAGAGTGTCGGTTTCATGAACGACGATAGCTCGGGACGGCCCTGCCCAAACCTCACTCGGGCCGGATCGGCTGCCCGGGAACGGCGGGGGGCGGCGGCCCCTGAGCGCCCTCCGACATCCGTTGGAACATCTCGTGATAGGTCCCGGCAACGCTGCGGAGGTGGTCATCTGACGACTGGAGCGCCACCTGGAGCACCGGATCATCCGGCCCGACCACGTGGAACAACATGTAGGCCAACTGAAGCAACCGCTCGTCGCTCTCGCGGACCATCTCGCGAACGGGCCCGAGGACCTTGCCGGGGGGCGTGACACTCAGCAACCACGCCTGCGAGACGTCGTCCAGGCTCGCGAAGGCGCTGGTGAATGCATCGCCGGCTCTGATGAAGAGATCGACCTGCCCGGCGGGCATCCGCTGTTGCGCCTCGTACTCGGCCTGGCTTCGCGGCGGGCCGATGAGGTGGCTCAGCAGGGCCATCGACACCAGATCCTCGGAGCTGTCCGGCTCGCGAATGGAGTTGACGACGGCCCGAAGCCACGGGGAAGTCACCCGCGCGCCCTCGATCCGGATCACGGACGTCCATTGCTCGCTGCCCAGCAGCGTCGGTTCAATGGCACCGCGCGGGGTGACGACCGAGTTCAAAGTCGCCTTCACGCGCACGAGCGTGCCGTGCAGCGCCTGCGTATCCAGCGCGTTCCCGATTTGAAAATAGCGCAGATCGATCGGGATCACCAGCCGCTCGCGCGGCTCGAGGCGCAGCCGACGACCGATATCGATCACCGCCGTGGTCGATATGCCCTCCAGCACGGTGGCCGGAAGCGTGGTGCTGAACTCGAGCACGAGCTGCGGACGAATCGGGCCATCTCGATCGATCGCCAGGGGATAATCCGGGCTGTTATTCGTGATCTCGACGTTGATGATGATCGGCTCATAGGGCTGGAACATCACCTTGGCCGGCTCGATACGCAATCCGACGGCCAGCGTGGACGTTTCGGGATACCGATCGAAGGCCGGCGGGATGGACGCGATCAACGCCTCCAGCCGCTGCGCCTGCTCGGAGAGGGGCAGGCGGCGTCCCACCAGTTCCGCCAGCTTATTCGCCGCCCAGACCTCGATCAGCGAGCCGGGCCGAGCCCGTGCGATCTCCAGAAGCACCCGCGCCGCGTCCTGGCGCCGGCCCATCTGGAGGTATGCCTCGGCCAAGCCGAGACCGGCCGCCGGATCCGTCTCCGCCAGCCCCCGCAGAAGCTCAACGGCAGCCGCCGTCTCGCCCCGACGCAGTGCCAGCCAGCCCTCAAACCGCGCCCGAGCGGCATCGCTGAGCGGCTGGTACCGCTCGGCGGCGCTCAGCAACGACTCAACCGGCGCCAGCTCGCCGCCCAGCCAGACCGCCACCCATGCCATTTCCAGTTCCAGGCGCGCCACGAGGGCCGCGTCAGAATCCTCTGCCGTCTCGGCACGATCAATGATGGTCGCGTAGGCCTCCAGTGCTCGTTTCACGAACCCCGGGGCCTCCTCTGCGCCGCGCTGTGTCTGGATGGCCGCGCGTACGGTGGCGAGCGTCGGATCGATCAGTGCTCGCTGCCGTGCCTGCTCGGCACGCTCTCGCGGATCCAGCTCCGGCTGTTCGCTGAAGAGTTCTCCCTCCCGGAGGTCATCAACCTGCTTCTGCCGCTTGCGAATGGTGGCCAGGGCCGCCTCGGCATGGCCGTTGGCCCATTGGGCGATGGCCTGATCGGCAAGAAGACCGCTTGCCGAAATCGTCCGCGCGGCAAACTGATTCCGGGTGGCCAGTTGGTAAAGTCGTTCGGCGCCCGCGTAGGCGCCGTGCTCCAGAAGCAGCTCGGCCAAAGCAATCTGGGTGGTGATGTCGGTGGGGTCGGCCAGCATCAGATTCACCAGCAGCTCCGCCTGGCCGTACGGATCCTCCACATTCATCCTGAAGAAGCCGGCCGCGATCGCCGCCGCCGCCCGATTTGACCGGTCGAAGGTCACCGCGTCCGACAGCGCCTCGCTGAAGCCCTCCAGATCGCCGTTCCGGCGGAGCAGAAGAGCCAGGTCCAGGGCGAGGCGGGAGGCGACCGCCGGCCCCAGCTTGGCGCGCTGTTCCGCCGTCAGCAGGCGCCGATAGGCCTCAATCCGCTCCTCGACCGTGTCATATCGCTCCAGAGCGAGATTGAGGCGAAGGAGGCGAGCGGCATCATCGAGAGGATCGAGCTGAACCAGCCGGCCGACCGCCTCCTCGTACGGCGCCTCGCGGTCCGCCAGACTGGCCAATTCCTTCGCAAATCGCCAGAGTTCGGCGTTGTCCGGGTCCAGGCTCAGGGCCTCGCCGACCAGGCTTGACGCCGCGTCGATGGCCGGCACGGTCAACGTATCCACGTCAATGACGCGGGCCGCGGCACGGGCGAACTGCACGGCCAGACGCTGCGGGGGCGTCGGTGGGGCCGCCCCGGCCCCGCCGCCGAGGGCCGGCAGCACCGCGACGGCCGCGATCACAACTCGCAAACGAAGCATGTGGCACCTCGCAGATCTTCCGCTTCGCACGTCCAATCGTGCCGCTCGGCCGCCCCCGGCCAACTGGCAATGTAGGGCGAGGAGCGAGGCTGAGCAAATCCGGGGATCGGCACGGTCGGGACGAGTTCCCCAGCCGCCGGAGGGGAGCCCCGGCGGGCTTTGGGGCATATCGTTGACACTGTCCAACCCCACTGGTACGTTCCATCGTTTACCCTGTTCGGCGGCAGCGCCGCCGAGCCTGATCTGGAGCCGCTTTGCGATGCGTGACCGCTTTGTCATTCTCCGAGCCGCCGCGGTGGTCCTCGCCGTGCTGCTCGCGGTCGACTGCTGGGGTGATCCCCCCTCAATCAGCAGCCTGGCCACCAACACGAGGTTGACCGCGGAGGAGCAGGAGAGCGTCCAGACCTACGCGACGTTCTGGTGCGAGCAACTCACCGCCGGGAAAGACAGCCCGGACAGTGTGCGCACCGCTCGCCGGCGGCTGCTGGAGCCGCTCCGCGGCGATCTCGCCACCGCCGCGTTCCTCGACGAGTATGGGCGGAGATTGATCCCGCTGCTGGAGTCGGTGATCGATGACGGCAATGCCCACGTGTCCGTCAACGCGCTGATTATCGTCTCCCAACTGGGGACCGAACGGGCCCTCGATGCGCTGCTGAAGCGGAGCAACGTCCGCGATGAGCCGAAGGAACAGGTCCGGCTCCGCGCCGCCCGGGGCTGCAAGGACCTGCTGGAGAACCAGAATCTCAGCTCGGTCAGTGCGCGAATGATCACCCTGGCCGCCCGCAGGCTCCGCGACGCGGCGAGAGCGGAGGATGACACCCTCATCCTTCGTCATCAGTTCCAGGCCATCCTTGCCGCGGACCGCCCCCGCTTGGGTGACAAGCAGCGCGAGCAGATCCGCGGCTACCTGGTGGAGGCGCTGGAAAGCACCGCCCAGCGCGCCATCGAGGCGCCGGCCGGGGCAAACCCGAGCGGGATGGACCTGTTCGAGACGACGTATCCGGTCCTCGTCGAGGCACGCAACGCCTATCTCAGGCTCGACATGGCCTCCCAACAGAATTTCGGACGGCAGATGGGGCCGTGCCTGGGCCGATTGCTGGCGGTCCCCGGCGCCCAGTGGGAGGCCGGGCAGAATGCGCCGCGATGCAAGGAGCAGTGCGGCAAGGTCGTCCACCTCTGCGAGCGGTTCCTCACCACGCTGGATGCCTTTGTTCGAGGCCACGACGGGCCGCCGGAAACCGACCTCAAACGCGCCTGGGACGCCGGCGATGCGGATCGCTACCAGCAGGATCTGGAACGCTGGGAGAGTGTCCTGGGACGATCGCCCTACCAATCGCCCTGACGCCTGCCCTTCTCCACTCCCTGGCGGCTAGACTGACCGGTGATGAAGCTGCTTGCGCCCTTCGCGCTGATTGTGATCGTCCTGGCCGTGGTCATCTGGCTGGATGACACGCCGCCGGAGGCGGATCTGGTCTTCGTCAACCAGAACGAGGTCTTCACGCTCGATCCGCAGCGAATGAGCTACCTGCAGGATCTGCGCCTCGCCCACGCCCTCTACGAGGGCCTGGTGCGCTGGGACAACTACGATTTCTCAATTCTTCCCGCCGCGGCGGTAGCCCTGCCGACCCTCGCCGATGACGGCCTGACCTGGCGGTTCCATCTCCGCGCCGAGGCGCAATGGTCCAACGGCGACCCCGTCACCGCCCACGATTTCGTCTATTCCTGGAAGCGCGCGATCTTGCCCGACACCGCCGCCGACTATTCCAACCTCTTCTTCGTGATCGCCGGCGCGGAGGATTTCTTCCGCTGGCGGACGGAGCAGACCGCGGCCTTCGCCGCCGACCCCTGGTCTGATGCGGATGCGCCGCAGAGCGAGACGGTGCTGGCGATGATCCGCCGCCTGGATGGTCTGCTCGCCGCCGGTGACCTCCCCGAAGCGATCCCGCGGCCGAGCGAGAATGATCTC
>Ga0272441_10007303_pt1 | contig 18006 bp, 23 predicted proteins | sample SSMProp6N_FD_193582 | JGI IMG/M metagenome (GOLD analysis project Ga0272441, IMG submission 193582) | Marine sediment archaeal communities from Little Sippewissett salt marsh, Falmouth, MA, United States - SSM-Prop-6N | ecosystem: Environmental > Aquatic > Marine > Wetlands > Sediment ... | reverse complement strand
ACGGCATTACTGGTAATTGCGGCCTATGTAATAGGAAACAGACAAAATATGTTTGGCAATACCTTTATAATCCATGCAGTTTTTAAAAATGTAAACGGGTTAGAACCGGGGAACAATGTGCGTTACTCAGGAATAAGTGTTGGGACTGTGAAAGATATAGAAATGGAAAATGATTCTACGATAGATGTAGTAATGATCATTCAGGAAAAAATGTTGAAGCATATTAAAAATGACGCTATAGCTACCATAGGCTCTGACGGATTAGTGGGCAGTATGATCGTAAATATTGTTCCCGGAAGTGGATCGGGAGCAATGATAAAGTCTGGAGATGAAATTATTTCTTATAGTCGTATTGGCGCTGAAGATATGATGAGTACCTTAAATGTAACTTCTGAAAATGCTGCACTTCTTACTGCTGATTTGTTAAAAGTAACGGCGGCTTTAACAAAAGGTGAGGGAACTTTAGGTCGCCTCCTTAATGATACTCTTATGGCCAAAAATCTTGAGCAGACCATCTTGAATCTGAAACTGGCCAGTGCCCGTGCCAATAATACGCTGGAGGAAGTAAACAGATTTGTTAACGCAGCCAATTCTGAGAATTCTGTGGTAGGTGTTTTACTGCGCGACTCCCTGGCCGGACTCGAAATAAAACAAATTGTTCACAATCTTGAATCGGCCAGCGACAGGATGCAGAAGTTAACGGTTAATTTGGATAGTGTGGTTACCGGCATTTCGGAGGGTGAAGGAGCTTTAAATTACTTAGCCAAAGACACCATTTTGGTTCAGCGACTGGAAGCAACCATGAAAAGTATAGAAGAAGGTACAGCCAGGTTTAATGAGAATATGGAGGCTTTTAAGCATAATTTTTTAACCCGGGGTTATTTTAAAAAAATGGCCAAAGAAGAACAAAAAATGGCCAAAGAAGAAGAAAAAAAAGCCAAAATGGAGCAGAAAAATAAATGAATTGAATTCATATTATAGTTATGATCAATTGCATGGCTGTCTTATTATAGTCTTCCATTTTTCAGGGGCGGCTCTTCTAATGTCGGAAAGGTAGATTTCATGATGTTTTCCCGAAAGCTTGTACCCATTATCGATAATGAAATCATGAACTTTTTTGATGGTTGGACCTTCTTCTGAAAATGGACCTATATGTAATGTTTGCGCCGCTTTTCCCTCTGTAAAAGTTTCAAAACGAATTTTAGATAATGCTTTTGGATTCTTTTTCTTTCTAACCTCCTCAATGGCTCTAGTTACCAATTCACCGGTCACCACTGCTGGTTGCATGATCAGTGCGGTCCATTTCCAATCTTCCTTTTTGTTTGGATCAAACTTTGACTTATCGTCCACCCACCAAAGCCCCTCCAGAGGCATAACCCCGTAATCAATTTCTTGTTCTCCTTTTTTAATTATAAATTTTAGGGTATAGGATAATGTAAACAGAGCTTCTATAGCTTCTTTATAGGCCAAAGAAGTATTTGGATCACCAGTGCCGTCTATCATTAAAAAATTCATTTTAGGGATATCTCTAAATTCAATTTTGAGGGGAGATGGTTTGTAGAGATGTTTCAATTCTTTTTTGTAATCAACCTTATCCATCTTATGGCCGTTTGAAGTAAATATTCTATTAATTTTAAAAATAGTCAGGCTACTAAAATCGAACCCTTTAATTCAAATGAGGTCTAAGAACCGTTTTGTTCAATATTAAGCCGTCTTTTGTCTTTTAAGGCCCAGTAGATGCCTTTAACGCCCGCAACCCATTTGTCATATAAATAAATGAGTGTTATTTCTTCAATTGTTTCTAAAACCCCTAAAATGATCATTACATAAAACAACCAATAAACGGGGCCAAAGAATAATAACCATAGTATAAATACCCCTTGAATAACAGCAGATAATTTGGCCAGATAGGTATGAAAGGCAGTGGCTTTTCCATATTTTCGAAAAGCAAGTATCATTTGTAAAATATAGGGCACAAAAGCAATTAAAATTAAGATATAGTTCTCCCTCATAAAATTGGTTTCAAAAATTATCAACCCTATTAAGCCAACCACAAGAGTCATTTGATCGCCGTAGGAGTCTAATTGAGAACCACGTGCACTTGTAATCTTAAGTTTTCTTGCTAAAAAACCATCAATAGCATCCGTAGAATAGCTAACCAGTAAAAGCCAGGTAAATATTTCGCGTTCATTCCACCATATTAAAATAAGCAGAAAAGGTACCGCAGCTATGCGGTAAAATGAAAACCAATCTGCGATATTAAATTCTTTAAATTTTGGCATTACCCAGTATTTAATTTTTTTAAAAGCACTTTAAAAGATTTGTATAAAAACTTAAATCTAGTGCCTATAAATTATATCTTAAGGATATCCGTTGGAGTTTCTATCAATATGGTAATATTTCCACGGAGCGCTATAGGCTGTTTCATTATTTCGGGGTTGTGTCTGATCATTTTTATCCAATCACGAGATGAAAATTCATGAGCTTCAAATTTAGAGGTATAGGCCGGATGATTTTGGTTAACCAAATCTTTTACTTCCATTCCTAAACGATCTGCCAATTCGGCGATTTGAGTCCCGGTGGGTGGGTTTTTTATTATATCTATCTCATGTATAGGCCAACCTTCAGATTTAGCATAAGCCAAAGTTTGCTTGGCCCTTTTGGACCTGGAACTATAAAACAGGGTGATTTGCCTGTCTGAAGTAGCTATTTCGCCCATAATATGAATCTTTGTTGAGTTATATAAAATTAGTTCATTTGGCTAGTAGCGCGTATGACAATTGTCATATTGTGGTTTTCTTACAGGATATGACTTAGGTCATTTTTAGTTGTTTTTCTTTTTTATAGATTCATCCTGTTATTTCAATTAATTCTAAATGCATATCCTATGAAAACTATACTCTGTGCAACGGATTATTCAGATAATTCAATTTCAGCACTAAAGTTGGCCAATGTGTTTTGTAAAAAACTAAAAGCCGAGCTTCATGTTGTTCATGTATTTGATATTTCAGCTACTTTTATTAGTACGGTCAGTTTGGCATATGCCCGCTTGGAAGAAGCAGCCTTTAATAATCACCGGGAAAAACTGGATGCTTTTTGCTGGAAGCATTTAAATTTGAAAGATGCTGACAAGAGCCCTGTTATTTCTGTGGTTGAGAATAGTATTGAGTCAGATGGGATTATCGGAAAGGCTGAAGAAATAAAGGCGGATCTGATAGTAGTTGGGATGACCGGAAGTAATATTGTAAAAGACCTGATTATTGGCAGCACAGCGACTGCATTGATAGAAAAATCCTCTGTGCCTGTACTATCTGTTCCTAAAAACGCGAGGATTACGGAAATAAATACCATTGTATACGCAACGGCCTTTGAGGAAGCAGATGTTCCGGCTATTGCAAAGATTACTGAGTTTGCATCTGCCTTCAATACCGAAATTAAATTAATTCATGTTTCAACCAAAAAAGAATATGCTGCCGAAGATCAAATGCTTTGGTTTAAGGAAATGCTTAAAGAAAAGGTTACGTATGAAAAGATCAGTTTTGAATTTAGATTATCAGAAGATATTTTGAGCACCTTAAAAGACTATTTAAAGGAGGTAGATGCAGATATTCTTGTAATGCTGGAAAGAGAGGGTCATGCCTTAATTCCGAATCTTTGGCATTTTGATTTGGTAAAACGCATGAAATTGGAGCGACTTGTTCCATTGTTAAGCTACCAAAAAACAGTATTGGAAATTCATGATCATTGACCACAAATCATCTTATTAGTAATCGTATAAAAGAAAAGTATAGGCAATACTTCTCAAAAAAGGTTAGCGGAGAATCAATGCTAAACATTTGGTTCGGTCAAAACCTAAACAAGGCATTCATAGGGATATTTTTAACAGGCATTTCCTCGGCCTCCAGAAAGTAGACATTTCCACCTTGGAGAAAAGTATATATGGCAGCCATATTTAATAAGGAGATATTTCGCATTTCTTTACGGGAATCAATAATTAAGCATCCTTTAGCACTGTTATAGGTGCCAAAAACATCTTCTTTTTGCTGCACAAAGAGGGTATCTATTTTTCCTTTGACAGCTGCCGGAAAAATTTCCGAGGGGCGACAGGAAGTTTTAGAAGTATGAATTTTGGCGATAAAGTTTGCCAGTTTTACACGCTTTGTAGTTTCAAAATAATATTGAACGAGACCCCAGGATTCTTTGTGTAACTCATTCGTGCCTTTAAATTCAGGATCACCACTTAGATGGGTATCCCATAAATTATGGTGTGAATTTATTTTCTTGTAAATAGGATACAATTCATCGGTACATGCTAAAATCAATGGAGCCTTTTTACTTGACAGCATTTCAGTAACACCTTGATTTATTTGTCTAAAGAAGCTAACCAGTTCTTTTTTTTGGTCTTCCTTGCCTTCTCCCTGACCATGAAATGACCCGGCCGGATACATCATATGACCTGTTCTGTTTTGTAACATCTTTTGCTCAAAATCATAACCCACAACAGCTTCCAACTGTTTGGGAATTATTTTATTAATTTGAAGTTCACGGAAGTTATTTCTGGAGCCCTTGTATAATTTCACATAGTCGCGGCTTAATTCCAGAAGATAGTAAATGCCGTTGTTGTGAAACAAAGGAAGTAACGGGATTAAGTAAAAATGATCGGCAACATAGGTTTTTATGTCAAAGGGGAAAGGTAATTTATAGTACCTGAATCCGAGATCTTTATCTAAAAATATTGCCAGACCTTCTGAGGGATTTCTCCAGAAACTCAGATCGAAAATAAGATTCCGGATTGGTTCAAGATATGAATTTATTTTAGTTTCATGATACCCGTATTCAACCAATACTGCATGTACTTTTTTCAGACAAGATTTTAAATTAGATTGCCCTAAGCCTTCATTCTGTTCTTTACCTTTTTTATACATTGGTAAGTAAATAGAAACGCAATGCTGATTCCTTATTGCAGCTAGCTGTTCAAAAACTTTTTTTGTAAATGTGTGTGCTAAAAAATTAATCATGGCCCTAATTTTTCTCAATGTATTAAATCATGCTGAAGTCCGAAATGACAAGGATCAGGGAAGTTGAGTTAATTCATGATTTTGAATGCAAATTTGTCTTAAGCATAAGAAACTCGCTTACGTTATTTACATCAATTGCACCTATTAGTTTGTTGGTTTTGTCTGTAACAGGAAAGAAACGTTGCTGCTCATTGTTGATCATAGCAAAGAATTCTTTTAACTCATCCAAAGCGCTCATAGTATTATATTTTGTGTTCATAATTGTCCTTACTTTAATTGAACCATTTTGAGCATTTTTAATAATGTCTTTATGATTTAAAATGCCAACTATTTTCCCATTTTCTGTAACTACAAAATCTTTTTCTGTGCCGGCTAATATTATTTCAAAAACATCTTCAAGACTATTTTCGGGATGTAAAAGCGTAATATTAGTCAACAAGGCTTCCTTTACAAAATGTCCTTCGACCAGGGATTTCTGTTTGACCATTTGATTTTCACTATAGGCAGCTATATAAATGAAGAGCGCAATTAATATCAGGAAGGGATTGAAAAACAGACCCAGCATGAAAAAAATTACAGCTAAAGCCTGCCCTAATCCTGCTGCTATTTGGGTAGCTCTGGCCCTATCCATGGTAAAAGTCAGCAAAGCCCGAAACACACGACCGCCGTCCATAGGAAAAGCGGGGATTAAATTAAAAACCACCAGCATCACATTGGCTATAAAAAGATAAAATAAAAGAGTCTCCATGCTAGGTGCTGATAATAACTGTATCAAACTATCGGCATCCAGGCCAAAATAATTTTTCATAGGCACCACCAGAAAGAGCAATATTGCAATTATCACATTTACAGCGGGCCCCGCTAAAGCTACAATCAATTCCTGCCCTGGCTTTTCAGGCATTTTTTCTAAAGATGCCACACCACCAATGGGTAACAATGTAATTTTTTTGGTATCTATATTAAATCGCTTCGCCGTAAGAGCATGTCCTAATTCATGCAGTACTACGCAAAAGAAGAGCAAAAAGATTAAAATAATATTCATCAAGGCGGTATTCGTAGTTCCGCCGCGTTGTATATCAAGGAAAACTACCCAGATCAATAAAAGCGTAAAGGTCCAATGCACCTCTATTCTAATTCCGGCAATTTTCCCGAGTTTTAATACACCTTTCATCTTTTGGTTTTTCATGAAATTATTCAGATACGGGAATTTTAACAATGACCATGGTCATTACTTACTTATTATTTGAATTGTAATTTTAAGGATAGTACTCTTCAAATCATCTCTTATGGACACATTACAGCAAGATAATTATGTACTCCTGGACAATTTAACTTCAATCTGGGATCAAATTTTCACTGTAGCTCCTTTGGTCGTAATTGGGACAAAGGAAAAGCAAGGTTATGATCTTGCGCCCAAACATATGGCCATGCCCTTGGGTTTTGGCAATTATTTTGGATTTGTCTGTACGCCAAGGCACAATACATTTAGTAATGTGTTGGCCACAGGTGAATTTACCGTTAGTTTTCCAGTACCCGACCAAATAATCACAACTTCTTTGAGCGCCAGTCCACGATTGGATTATATTTCAAAATCAGAAGGGATAGTTAAGGCCTTGCCTGTTTTAAAGGCGCCTTCAATGGATGCGCCTATATTAGCTGACGCCTATTTTTATTTGGAGTGTGGATTACATAAAATTATTGATGGCTTTGATGATTATAGTATTATAACTGGAAAAATTAAGTCTGCTTATGCCCATAGAAATTATATAAAAGCTTCGGAAATGGATGAGCAGGATCAAATTTCCAAAAACCCCTTACTTGTATATATTGCCCCTGGCAGGTTTGCTAAGATCACGGAAACAATTGCTTTCCCCTTTCCAAAAAATTTTAAGCGATGAAAAGCCCGGAGAAAATAGCGGCCCATATCAAGGAGTATCTTTTGACTAATAAAGAACAAATGATTCTCTTTTTAAATGAATTGGTTAGTATAGAATCGCCCACGGACAAAATTAATTCCCAGCACCAAATATTGACTTATCTAAGAGATAGATTTATTGCTATGGGTTATTTGGTAATTCATATGTCCGGCAAAAATACCGGCGGTTACTTGTATGCAAGACCCAAAAATAGAAAGAAGGGTTTACCCCTTCAGCTTTTGATAGGTCATTGCGATACTGTTTGGCCCTTAGGAACAATAAAAAATATGCCCCTAACTTACATTAGAGGTAAGATAAAAGGGCCTGGTGTTTATGATATGAAAGCTGGTATTACCCAGATGGTTTTTTCCCTAATGGCGATCAGGGAGATGAACATAACACCAAAAGTGGAACCTGTAGTATTCATAAATTCTGATGAAGAAACAGGAAGCAGAGAGTCTACTAATGCGCTTAAAAGATTGGCAAAACTTGCAAACCGGGCCTATGTTTTGGAACCCCCTTTAGGATTGAATGGAAAATTAAAAACAGCAAGAAAAGGATTAGGTCGTTTTACTATAACCGTTCGCGGCAAGGCAGCGCATGCCGGATTAGACCCTGCCAAAGGCGTGAGTGCCATAGTAGAATTATCCCAGCAAGTCCAGAAGCTCTACGCTATGAATGATCTGGATAGAGGGATCTCTGTAAATATAGGAATGATCGAAGGGGGTATCTCACCCAATATGATTGCACCTTTAAGTAAAGCGGTTATTGATGTTAGAGTGCTTAAAGAAGCAGATGGGGATGTGATTACAAAAAAAATAAAAGCCCTAAAGCCAATACATAAAGATGTTGTAATGGAAATAGAAGGGGGTATTGGCAGACCCCCTATGGAAAAAACTCCTCGTAACCAGCTTTTATGGGAAATGGCAAAGAAACAAGGACAACAATTGGGGCTGGATCTGGAAGAAGCAACTGCCGGGGGAGGTTCAGATGCCAATACAACCAGCCTTTATACTGCTACTCTCGATGGTCTTGGAACCCCCGGAGATGGGGCACACGCAGCGCACGAGTATATTTTACAAAACAAGCTTATTGAAAGAACAGCCCTTTTAACACTCTTGTTATTATTAGAACCCTTAAATAAAGAAACATGAACCATGAATACATTTATACATCACTTACTAGAATTTCCGATTTAGCTGACATCGAATTCAATGTAGAAAAACTTGATAGGGACCAATGGGCAACCGGTGATTATATTGTGAGTAAGATTCTGGACCCAGGAGGTAACACACTAAATTTAGAGCTTACCACGGGCAGAATGCGGGGAGTAATTGGAGGGGAGTCAATTGTTGGTGCACTGGGGGAACGTTTTGCAACTCTTGAAGCGACAGGGACATGGCGTGAAGTTAAAGCCGACCTTAAAATGAATGTTTTAACAGGTGGCGGCCTGATGGGAAAGTTAACCTCAAAATCTGTTTTTATGCCAAACATGATGGAAGTAGATTATGTAGGCCATGCATTCAGGGATGGTAAAAAACTTACCATGAACGATTTTGTGGAAACAGTTGAACCAATCCCATTTAACACACCGGTGATCCTCTTTGTGGGGACATCCATGTCCGCCGGAAAAACAACTTCTGCCAGAATAGTGACCAATCTTTTTAAAGTTGCCGGATACAAAGTGGTGGGCGCTAAGCTGACCGGTGCCGGACGTTATAAAGATATTCTGGCCATTAAGGACGTGGGCGCAAATGCGGTTATGGATTTTGTAGATGTTGGACTGCCATCTTCAATTTGTCCCGCAGATATCTACAAGATTAAGTTAGAGCAGCTATTAAGCAGAATTCAGCATCAAAATGCCGATGTAGCCATTATTGAGATAGGCGCATCACCTTTGGAGCCCTATAATGGTGATTTGGCTATTAACGCTTTGAGAGAACATATTAAATGCACTATTCTTAGTGCTTCGGATCCATATGCCGTATACGGATTAATGGAAGCATTTGAAATAGTTCCGGACATTGTGACCGGGATTGCTTCCAATACGCTGGCAGGAGTTAATATGGTTAAAAAACTTTGTAATGTTAAGGCACTGAATTTAATTGATTCTTCCACTACAGAGGAGTTGAAGAAAGTGCTGTCTATAAAGACAGGTTTTTCATTATCCGGAAAAAACAAGGTATATGGATAACAATATTCTTTACTGACAAATATCATACTGTATTAATCACTTAGTTTTTACCTTAGAAATGAAAATTAAAATTGAATAAACCATGAAAGCTTCAGAAAAGAATATTTGTCAGAGTTGCGGAATGCCAATGAAAAATATGACAGATTTTGGGACCGATAGCGATGGAAGTATAAATACGGAGTATTGCCACTATTGTTATGAAGAGGGAGAGTTTACCGATAAGGGGATTAGCCTTGAAGAAAAAATGGCAAAGAATATGAATATTGCCATTAAAATGGGAATGTCAGAAGTTGATGCAGCCAAATTGACAAGTAGAACACTTCCTGCCCTTAGGCGCTGGAGGAAATCAAACAAAGCTAAACAAGCAGAAAAATAACACTGAGCAGATATCAATGGAAACGGTTTCACTTGATGAACAACGAAGAACACGCTTCACATTCCTTCAAATTCTGGAAGGAGTAGAGGGTATTCTTATTATTATTGCAGCCTACTTAACCTTGCTTTTTAAACCATTAAGGGACCGATGGGGTATGAATAGCAAGGAGGCAAGCGCTTCATTTCCGGGAGATCATCTCGTGCCGCAACCACGCTCAGAGTTTGTTCATGCGATAGAAATAAATGCCCCGGCGAGTTTTGTATGGCCATGGATTGCCCAACTAGGGCAGGGTAAGGGTGGTTTTTACAGTTATGAGGCATTAGAAAACATACTGGGTTTACACATCTATAATGCCGATAAAATCTTACCGGAATTTCAACAGCCTAAAATAGGAGATTTAATACCCTTTAGCCCAAAGGATGCTTATCCACTTGTAATTTGTGAACATGGCAAAGCTATGGCGATTGAAAATTGGTACGATTTAAATAAAAATTCCGTCTACAATCAGGCTTTAGAATCTCCTATGAATTATTTGCATCTTAGTTGGTTGTGGATGGTTGAACCAATTGATGAACATAGGTCAAAGTTTATCTCTAGAAATAGAGTAGATTTCAAACCTTCCTTTAAAAACAGTTTGCTATTTGGGCCTTTGGGCGAACCTGTTGTATTTGCCATGGACAGGAAAATGTGTTATGGGATAAAAAGAAGAGCGGAGAATTTATATAGGAATACTCCACGATAGCCATTGTCTCTCTCAGGTTTTTTATAAACTCGGAATATGATAGGCTTATGAAAATAAATATACTTCCGGTAGTTCCTAAACCTTCTGTATTGCTCATACCACTTGCAGGAATGGGTATATTTGTTGTTTTATATGTTTTGGCGGCCATTAATTATCCCGGGGGTTCATGGATGGTATTGGATCAGGAAGGATTCAGTTTTTGGAACAACTACCTATGTGATTTATTGGACTTATATGCCATAAACGGGGATTTAAATCCTGCGCGGTTTTTCGCCAGAGGTTCGCTGGGAGTGCTTTGTGTAAGCCTGATTTTATTGTGGTATTATTTACCAGGACTTTTTTCAAATAAAAGCACCAATCTCATTGTCATGTGGCTTGCAGGGATTCTGGCTTTAGCAATTACCATGTCCCTCACATCAGGAACTCATGATATTACAGTTCGTATCGCAGGATTTTTTGGGGTAATTGCCTTTATCAGTTGTTTTGTTGAACTATACAAGGCGAAATATTTCTCTCTTTTGATTTTGGGTATTATATGTCTGTTGATTTTCTTGGGAAACTATTATATTTATGAAACCGGGACTATGATAAGAAGCCTTCCTGTTATCCAAAAAGTAACCTTTATCTGCTATATTCTGTGGTTTGCTTTACTGGATATATCCTACTACAAATTTTTGAAACTTAAACAGGATAAAATTAAGGTGAGCCATTAATAAAACCCTGGATATCAAGTCTTAATAAAATTAATAAACGTATTTGTATCAATGTTTTTTGACGCTGATATGTTTTGTTTCGGGCCATATATTTTGTAACTTTAAAAGAGCCTTGTTTTAACCTGAAGGTGAACTCCATCTTCCATTAGTAGTCGGAGGATCAAGCTTTAATTGGATTAGAAAAACAAACGAAGAGTAGATCTTAGGTTTTATTTACGGGAAAATAAAAATAATTTAAAACTATCGGTATGAGCGCACTATTTGTTTTCACCATTGTATTCCTGCTATTTCTATTTGCAGGAATAAGAATTGTCTATGAGTATAAAAGAGCATTAAAATTTCGATTCGGAAAGTATGTGAAAACATTACAACCTGGATTCAGGTGGATAATACCCATAGTGGATACGGTTCAGACAGTAGATATTAGGGTTATTACCATAAATATTGTATCCCAGGAAGTAATGACGGAAGATAACGTACCCTGCAGTATAGACGGAGTGGTTTTCTTTAAGATTAATGATCCGGAAAAGGCGGTCCTGGAAGTCGAGGAATTTACCTTTGCAATTACACAGCTTTCTCAAGCCGCATTAAGGGATGTTTGTGGAAAAGTAGAGCTGGATACCATTTTATCAAAACGTGAAGAAATGGGCAAAAATATTAAGAGTATCGTTGAACAGGAAACTCATCAATGGGGTATTGAGATTATAGATGTAAAAATCAAGGATATTCAGTTGCCTGAAAACATGAGACGAATGATGGCCAACCAGGCAGAAGCTGAAAGATCAAGAAGAGCCAGGATAATCCTTGCGCAGGCCGAAGAGCAGGCTGCAGGCAAATTACTGGAAGCAGGATTACAAATAGATAAATCGCCTTCTGCAATTAAGCTGAGGTTATATCAGACATTATCCAATATTGCTGCAGAGAAAAATTCTACTATACTCTTTCCGTTTCCTGAAGAAGTATTGCCCAGAACACCCAAAAAAGAAGATTCCTAGGAAAATTTCTTGGAAATATGGAATGTGTTTTAGTAATATGAGTTCTAATTGACATTCTCTGTAGTATAATCTTTTTTTGTGGCCGGGAATTGACTAAGTATTATGATTAACACTCCCAGAATTGTATAGGAGAAGTGTAGATTATTATAAACAATCCCAAAGTAGAGTTGCATATTAATCCACAGAATAAGTAATATCCCAATGTAAAAGGAAAAGGCGTTGGACCAATGAAATTTCTTATCCCAATTGATCTTCCGGGCCCAATTCAGCCATTTCCTGGTTAGTAATCCGTACAAAGTAATTAAGGGTATCAGGCCTAAAACTACTAACAGGAATAATCCGGGAATGAAAAAATTCTTAAATGGTGTATTTTTGAGTACATCTAAAGAAAGACCAATACCATTGCCTGAAGGATCATTTAAAAGACTCAAGCCCGAAGGAATTGCACTTATAGCTTGAAAAAAAATTAATAAAATAAGAAGATTAGAAGAGATTGATCTTTTCATTATTAATATGTGCGATTCGTATACAAATAAATCATCCCCCATAAACCATAAACGGTTATTAATGTTAATATGATAGGAAAGGAAATGTATTTATCAGGGTTCAATACAATTGCGTCTGTTTCGATAGAAATAGTATATAGGTGCACGATGGGCCAATAAACCGAGATGGCCAAACCTCCAAACATAATAAAAGCTCCCCATTTTTTTCCTTTAATTAGTCCCAGTACTCCAAGAACCAGCATGGGGATATAGAATATGGTATCTCCAAAGGCGAAACCCTTGGCAAATGCTATTCCAACGTTACCAATTTCATTTTCTGATTCTTGTAATCCCAGGTCTATGGCCAAATTATAATCTATTAATGATAAAGTTTGGCCTGCGGTCAAAAAGAGAATTAAAACAAGTGCCGTTGAAATTAAAATCCAAAATCCGACGCCTTTTTTATTATTCATAACTGCATTTATAATCGTTGCTGCAATCTCTTATTTTTCTAATTGGGCAAATAGTACCATGTAGTTATGACCAGCTTCTTTAGCACATTTGGGGCAGTAGGCATAATGCACATAATATTTCTGACTCTTTTGGTGATGTTTTCGTAAATAAGTGTCCATTTGCTTTATGAATTTTGGGATATCATTATAGGCACCATCAAATACCTTACCCCTGAATGTTCCGGAAAGTGTTGTGTTAACGGCGTTTGGTACATTGTCGGTTACGGAGAGATAGATTTCTGACATAAAAGCATGTGGGTCCGTAAATAATACCAGGATATTTTCTTTATCGGCTGCTAGTTTTTTAGAATCCTCCGCCAGTTTCATCATTTTGGTAATTCTATTTCCTATCATTGGGGGTAATGGAATATGAAAAAAAGTAGGCACGGTAGCCTTAATAAACTTTTTATGATCCCAGTCGAATGTCTTTTCATTCCATTTTTCAGGATGAAATTTTGGGCAACATTCTTGTTTTTCCACTTCCATAACGTATAATTTTAAAGTACCGGTCAAGGGCTAACAGATTAGCTTTCCTGGAGTAGTTCTTTTTTTAATATATTTCTAAAACGAGTTGCGCTTAAATAATGATCTTCAATTAGCTTTCCGTTGTGTATTAGGCTAAATACCCCATAGCCCGAAGGAGCCTGCTTTGCCTCGTTTGCGCTATTTAGCCTAGTTACTTTAAGATCAATGCCAAAGTCTAAAGCCGTATTTAAGAGGGCAAATACCGACTTTTCGTGCCAAGGACACTGATCTGCATAAACCAAATGCCAGCCTTTATATTTCTTTTGATTTGTTGTCCAGTCTATTAGTTCAGGGTCTTTAGCTATGCGTTCCCATTTTTTAGACAATAATTCAAATCTGCCTCTTTGATCAACTTGTATAAAGCCGTTATTTTTAAAGATTCTTTTATCGGCAATCCAAGCCCCTTCGCTGGTCATCACACAAATACCCACCATTTTTTTATTTTTGGCTTCTTTTTCGGCTTCATTTATAAGTAATGATCCATATCCCTTGTTTTTATTTTTGTTGGGGTATACGTATATACAGTGAATAAACATAAAGTCATTTCCTGTAACAGGGCGCCAGGCATGGGACACTGGGATATACTCTATAAAACCAATCATTTTATCTGCATCGTCCTTTAGAATTTTCATCCGCAATCCAAGCTGATATTGTTTTTCAAACCATATACGCTTACTTTGGAACCCCGGGTTCTTTATATCCTTGATGCAAAAAAGTGTTTCTACCGGAATATTTTCAGGTGTAACATCTATAATTTTTGTCATTTTCACATGCTATAGCTTTTCAATGAACTTTCGTTAAATTCCAAAAGTCTTCGGCTTCCTTTTCCATTTTTTCAAGCCTGGTGTAATAATCCGGGAATTCTTTTAAATGGGCCCAGGCAATTTTTCCGGTAAGGTACTTGTCGTCATTAGTGACATTGGTTTCAGGAAACTTTGTTCCATGTTCAAATTCTACATTAATTCCATCAGTAAATTCATCCAAGCTTACTTCTTCCCAATTGATTCCAAGAGATTGTCCTATCTCTTTGGCATCCTTTCTATTCATTTTTTTCATTTTCATTATAGTTTTAATTTCAGTTTTTATATTTCCCATGGGATATATTTTACAGATCAAAGCAACCTATCTTTACTTTTTGCTATTAGTGATATTATCGGTTTCTAATTGGACTAATGGCTGCTTCAGGTAGTTCCGATATTTTAGTAACCCTTGATTAATCATTTTTACCCCGGCTTTACTGGTTATTGTTGCTCCGGAGATACCATCAATCATGTTGACACCTTCAATTAATACCACACCGTTCTGTTTTAGCCCAAAGTCCTTTAAATCAGGGTCCAGGACTATTCCAACAAATTGATTTTCAAAAGAGCTCTGCGTGATTGCGGCACCATATCCTTCCGATTCCGCCATATGTTCAAACTGAAGCTTCATAATTTCTTTCCTTTTATTGTCAATTATGATTTTCGCCCAGATGGCTCCGATATTTCCTCTGCTTTGGATAACCAGGATCACCTCATCAGATCCAAGAATTTCAAATAAGGGCAGCTTAGAAGTCGACCTGCCCTTTACAAGGTTTTTATAAATCTTCGTATTTTTTTCCGAATCGGAAATAACAACTTTGCCATTTTCATCAATAAACTTAAAACCCAATAAACTGGAAATATCAGAGGTATCAGTAAAAGGTATATTTGCAAAAACCAGCAACTCCTTTACAACAGGAGAAATTTGCTCAGTAACATACACTGCTTTGACAGGCTGCTCCAACTCATGTTTTTCCCTGCAGCTCCAAATTAATACAGGTATTAGTACTAACGCTAATTTGATTCCGGTATCTTTTAGTATGGTGTTCATTTAGCTATTTTTAACCAGCCATCAATCCACCGTCTATCACATAAGTGCTTCCGTTTACATATTTGCTTTCATCTGAAGCAAGATAAAGCACCAGATTAGAAATTTCCAAAGCTTCTGCATATCGGCCATAAGGCACGATGGCTTCAAAACCTTTTTGAACCTCGGCTGAATTATCCGGAGAAATATCCGTTTCTATTCTTCGCATCATTTGGGTGTTAACTGGTCCCGGATGTATGGTATTTACTCGTATTTTTCTATCGGCAAATTCTAAGGCCGACACTCTCATTATACCAATAACGGCATGTTTACTTGTTACATAGGCTCCTAAACCCTTAAATCCTTTAAGTCCGGCTACCGAGGATGTGATAATCACAGATCCACCTTCAACCATCTTCGGAATTACATATTTACACCCATACCATATTCCCTTAAGGTTAACGGCTATTACCTTATCAAATACCTCATTGGGATAGTCTTCAATAGAACTGGAGGCTCCTTCGATTCCCGCATTATTAAAGAACAGATTTATTTTGCCAAATTTCGACAGGGTTTCAACAGTATATCTTTCTACATCAGCCGGATTAGATACATCGGCAACGCAATAAGCCAAATGCTGGGAATCCAGTTCTTTGGAAGTTGATTCCAGCTTTTCTTTATTTATATCCACCAGCATGACGCTTGCCCCTTCCTTAAGAAACAATGCGGCTGTGCTCTTGCCAATTCCGGCAGCTCCTCCGGTAATAATGGCGACTTTGTCTTTTAATCGTTCCATAATGATTTTTATAATTCAAGTTTTCGTATTTCCCAGGTATTGGTGGGAGATTTTACGGCCAAAGTGTTAACTGATAAAAATTTAGCTCGGAGTTCAGGCAATTCATAGCGTCTTACAGACATCGAAATTCCATCTCTCTTATTAATAAGTAGCATAATATCGCCGGCAGTATCCAGGAGAACTTCACTAAATCTATAATCGTAGATATTCAATTGGAAATTGTTTTTACCTCTAAAGTCTTTGGTGACAAGAATGCCAACGGCATATCCTTCATTGAATTCAGTCAGATTCAAATATTCGGGTTCTATTACTATTTTGCCCTCGGTATTTATAAAGCCATAAGTAGGAATCTCCTCTTCTTCCATTATTTTTTTTATCATACATCTGCCATTTTTAAATTGAGGAAAACGTATGGCACTAACGTCATTAACTGAGGTATTAGGCAAATTGTTCCAAACAAGATCATCTCTAAATTCTATTGCCAATTGGCCTTCTTTATTAATAAATCCCCATTCATTACCCTTTCTTATTGCTGCCAATCCTTCACTAAATGGTGCTATTTCATCAATTCCGGTAAGTTCTTGTGTATAGAGTAAAAAAGGCAATATGATTAAAGCGAAAAGCAGGAATATTTTTTTCATAAGATTTTATATTAAAGTGTTAATATCAGCAGCAAAATTACGCTGCCGATAGCTGGTATAAAATGACCTTCGTCATCCCAAAAACCCAAGAAGAGCTATCTGTGGCAAGTATGTAGAACAGCTAAAGTAATGTATATCTCTTCTTATGTTTTAGAACATAATATTGGAATAAATCATACTCTTAAGGTCTTTTGGAAGACCATCCCTAATATCTTCCATCTCGCCCAGGGAAATATATTTTCTCAAAATAATAAAGGTGGTATCTATATATTGCTCGGCCACTTCATCACTGTATTCAAAATCATTAATAGCTGAAGGACCGTCGTGTTTTCTTACCAGATCTATAAAATCAGCCATGTGTTTTATTTTCAACTTCTTTTTATTTCTTAGAGTCCATCCGTTTACATAAACTGCTTTTAAGAACATAGGTAATTGCGCAATAAATTGTAAAGATTCCTCAGTGGAAATTATATCGCGCAAGCTGTGCAGAATAGCAGATAATATTCTACCGGCTTTGTCTTTATCGTTACCAAGATTCATTTCCTTGGTGTATTCTTTAAGAAAGGTATTACCCTCTGTCGCATATTGATTAAAATTTAGTGCCATGATTATAGTTTTATTTGTGAACCATAAAGATGAGCAGTAGCGTAGCCAATGCAAATGATTTTGGTCACTTGAATCATAATTATTAAGATTTTAACTATCAATCGGCAAATGCATGTTTTCTAAAAGATTCTACTGATTAATATCATAGTTATCATCTCTGATGCTCAGTAAATTTGAGATTGAGATATAAATACCATTATTATGAACATACTTCTTCCTACAGATTTTTCAAAAAATTCCGGGAACGCCATTAGTTATGCCATGGAGTTATTTAAAAATGAAAAATGTAACTTTTTCTTCCTGCATACGTATACCCCCTCATTTTACCGGATGGATTATATGTTGGGGGGCCCTATGTTTAGTGCTATTCCTGATTCTGGCGTTGATATTTCACTGGCCGGTTTAGAAAAAACGCTTGAAGATGTTAAGAAATCTTATAAAAATCCAAATCATAGCTATAATATCATTTCAGCCTTCAATACACTTACAGATGAAATCAATGAAGTGACCATAGAGAAGGAAATTGATATGGTGGTGATGGGAACTCAAGGTGCAACCGGGGCTAAAGAGATATTTCTTGGGTCAAATACGGTTTATGTTCTCCGAAAGGCTATTGCACCGGTTTTGGTAATACCGGAAAACTATACCTTCCAAAAAATT
>Ga0272441_10007302_pt1 | contig 18006 bp, 17 predicted proteins | sample SSMProp6N_FD_193582 | JGI IMG/M metagenome (GOLD analysis project Ga0272441, IMG submission 193582) | Marine sediment archaeal communities from Little Sippewissett salt marsh, Falmouth, MA, United States - SSM-Prop-6N | ecosystem: Environmental > Aquatic > Marine > Wetlands > Sediment ... | reverse complement strand
ATCCGTTCAATCAGGGGGGTAACGGTGGCGACGGTCTTATCATATGCCGCGAGTAGTGTTTTGGAGTGCTCACGTCTCCGGATGGCAATGTCCATGTCTCTGTCGTACACGAAAGGGGCGACAACTGCTGCAAGAAGTGCTTCATCATCAGGCGGAAAGGCACCCTTCTCCAGGCACTCGGAAATCAGAAGCGGCTGATCCAGCCTGAGCTGTGAAGTCCAGGCCCCCTGCTCCGTGAGTGTGTCATCCGCTGCGACAAAACCCTCTGATTTCAGAAAGGAAAGGTGCCGTTGAAAATCTTTCCAAAGAGTGAAGCGGACCGTGTTTTCGCTCATATTGCGCTGCTGATAATTCGCAAACGAACGTTCGAAAATATTGCGAATATCATCCGGCTTGTGGGAAAGAAGAAGGTTCAACACCATGGAAAAGTCATTGCGTATGCGGCTGATAATGTATTCAGGCCTGGAAAAATGGATATTCTTAATGTGGGCGACATTCATATAGCGCTGAGGGATGAGAAGCACGAATCCGATATTGTCGAGCCCTCGTCTGCCAGCCCTTCCTGTCATCTGGTGAAATTCGGTCGCCGTAAGGGGCAGAAATTCGTGACCGTTGAATTGATCGGAATTGAACAGCACCACGGAACGGGCCGGGAAATTAACGCCCGCCGCCACAGTCGTGGTGGCAAATACGGCATCAAGGTGTCCTGTTTTCATCATCGTTTCAATCGTAAATTTCCATGCCGGCAGCTGTCCGCCGTGGTGAGCGCCCACACGACAGCGGGTGAGGTGCGAAAGCTGTTCATGGTGTCGCAGGTAGGGGAAAGTATCAATCACCCGGCCGAGGTCTCTCTCAAACTCCGGGAGCGGCGTTCGGTGTGACGCCGCCTTTATCTGACTGACGGCCACGTTACACTCGTTTCTCGATTTGAGAAAAAAAATTGCAGGCAGAAGTCTGAATTTTCGCATGACCCGGATGATATCCTCAAAGGGCGGCATTCGGTTGCCGGGTTGATACACGCTTGCGCCGTCTGCAAGATACTGTACCACTTTTTTAAAGAGTTTTTTTCTGCTTAGAAGCGGCATGAGTCTTCCGGAGGGATGCAGAAAAAGCGGATGGAGCGGTACTGGTCGCTTTTTGTCTTCTATCACGGTACAGCCCTTGTTTCGTATCGATGCCAGCCAGCCGGCAATTTCATGTGCATTGCCAATGGTCGCGGAGAGCAGGAGCAGGTGTATCCGGGTGGGAAGATAAATCATGATCTCTTCCCATACAACACCCCTTTCGGGATCTCCGAGGAAATGGGCCTCATCGAGAATGACCAGATCGTAATTGAGATTTCCTCCCCGGTGCATGACGTCGTACAGCTGGTTTCGCAGGATTTCTGTGGTACCGACAATAATCGGTGCGTCGGCATTTTCTTTCGTATCACCTGTGAGGATACCGACGTTGCCGGGGCCGAATCGATCCCCGAATTCGACCCACTTGGAGTTGGTCAAGGCCTTGAGAGGCGATGCATACCAGGCGCGGCCCCCTCTTTTAAACACGGAAAGAATGGCTTGTTCGGCGATCCAGGTTTTGCCTGCTCCGGTGGGTGCCGTAACGAGGCAGTCGGTCAACTCAATGGCCTGCAGGGCGTCCGTCTGAAACGGGTCGGGCCTAAACGGTGTCTGGGGTGGGGTGCCGATGTGAGAGAATATTTCTTTGAGTCCGGTCTCCGCTTCGGGCTTCATCCTGAGCTGTTTTGGCTGTACATGCGTAGCAGGCCGGTGTCCGTGAAAAGTTTTGGAGGCCGGGGGACGTCTTTTTATACCTTTACGTGGTGTATAGTGCTTTTTGTGTCGAGTCATGTGCGGGACCTGTACTATCCGACATGGATTATCATGATATAGGTAGCACAGTTTATCGATGTCGTAAAGTGCATTGGAATGGTGCATGCGCGTGTCAGACCAGGTTGTCCCTCGCCCTCAAGGTTTATCTGGAGTAGAATACAAAGTCGTGATATCTATGCGCAGTGTGAAATTGTTTGTAAGGTTCAGCCGATGGACCTGCAATGACATAACCTGCAATGCAGACATATCGACAGGGGAAAATGTAATAATAAAATAGAAGAAATACGAAACAAATCCGAAATACAACTATTAAAATGACCAAAACGCATTATAACGTCCCTCAAATTATTTCGATATGGTTTGTTTCTTAATGGCATGGGATTGGTTTATGGTTTGTGATTTCAAATTTTGGTCGTTAGACTTTATCTCGACTTTTGTACTTTGAATTTCTGATTTAGGTCATAAGTTTCTTTTGCCCCCCTTTTGAGGGAGCTACCTGAGGCTTCCGGCTATGCCGGAGGAGAATCACTACACAGGCGGGAAGTTTTATATGCCGGGACAGGACCGGAACAGGGGGGACTGTCAAGCAGATAGCGTGATGATAAGTATGAAAAATAATACCATGAGGCAGGAAACCCGCGGCGTATTCTGGGGCTGGTACGTGGTGACGGGGACCTTTGTGATATTGAGTCTCAGCTATGGGTCGAAATACTGTTTCGGTGTTTTCGTAAAACCCATGTTCTCCGAATACCAGTGGCCCATGTCGACAATTTCCCTGGGGGCATCCATTAACTTCTTCATGTATGCAATCGGCGGCATTTTGTCGGGATGGCTGCTCGACAGAATAGCGCCGAAGTGGATCATGACGATCGGTTCGGTGATCACAGCCATCGGATTTTTGCTGACAAGCTTTGTGCATACGCCGCTGCAATTGTACCTTTCGTATGGAGTGTTATGCGGTCTTGGTGCCTCGGGTATCGGTGTCGTGGTCGGCAGTTCTTCGGTGGGTAAGTGGTTTGTGAGGAAGCGAGGCGTCGCAGTGGGTATTGCCTCAATGGGCATCGGACTGGGAACCATGATCCTGAGCCCGCTTGCAGGATTTATCGTGAAACACTATCAATGGCGCCATGGTTTTGTCTTCTTCGGTTTGGTGATACTGATTATTGGGACGGTCGTGTCGCAGAGTCTCATGAGAAAAACGAAGCCGGAAGATCATGGTCTCCTGCCGGATGGGGACGGTTTCTGGGATGACTGTCAGACGGGCGCAAACGATATGTCATCTTCTGTGCCGGAAATTTCAGTGCTGCCAGTATTGAAGGACCTGCGCTTCTGGGTTCTGGTTCTCTGCTTCGGTGTTGCCGTTATGAGCGAGATGATGGCCTTCGTTCACCAGGTGAGTTATGCGATTAATACCCACATCGATAGAGTTGTTGCCGCTTCATCGGTCGGTGTTATCGGTGTCGCCAGTATTTTCGGTCGGTTCTTTTTCGGGTGGTTGAGTGATCGTCTCAAGGATGCCAAGTATGCCGCCTCCCTCGGATTTTTGGGTATGGCAGCCGGCATGTTTATCCTATTGAAGGTGGTGTCCGTGAAACTGCTGTATCTTTATGCCTTCGTGTTCGGATTCAGCTATGGATCACTGGCACCCATGATGCCGGTGCTCATTGCGGATCGATTCGGTCGTCATATTCTTGGTGCGGCGTATGGGTGGCTTACATTTTTTGTCGTGGGATTTGGTGGTGCCTTCGGACCGGTCCTGGGTGGAATGATCTTTGACAGGTTCGGTTCTTACGAATTGGCGTGGCAGCTCGATCTGATCCTGCTGTTTGCTGCGACAGTGCTGATGCTGGCGCTGAAACCCGGGATACCGTCACGCGGATATGCGGCGGGGACTGAAAGCACCGGTCAATTCGACGGTTGACCTGCTGCCATGGAACGGGGCATCTACCACGAGGGAAACACACTAAAAAAGGGATCAACACACATACGTGTTAATCCCCTGTATTTTCTGGTGGGCCGTGCGAGAATCGAACTCGCGACCAACGGATTAAAAGTCCGCTGCTCTACCATCTGAGCTAACGGCCCGTATGCCTGTTCGAGAAGTCACCGTTCTTAACAGGAAGCCTCTTGAATTGTCAAGAAGAAAATGCGTCTGTTGTCCGGTGGTTGTGAATTCAGAGGTGTTGTGGTAAATGAACAGCAGTATGTTGAAATGGTACGGATATTTGAGTAGTTAGGACAACAATTCTATACTACAATACGTTGTTTTCTCTCAGCAAGGAGTTTTTTAAAAAATGATATCGGTTCGTGAAGTGTTGGATAAAGTTCAAATTAATATGCCTTTCCGAATGTTGTATGATACATATCTGCCGATGATCCTGGCGGAAAGGATAAACCCTGAAATCGGGTTTGACTGTTTTGCCCTCGATCGCTTTGAAAAGGATGATTTTCGGCGGGTTGCAGATGATCTTCGGAACGCAGGGCTTTCGATAACGTTTCATGCACCGTTTTATGATCTGAGGCCGGGGGCCATGGATCCGAAAATTCGACAGGTGACGATCGATCGTCTGAAACAGGTATTTGATCTTGTGCCGTATTTCAGCCCATCATCGATTGTGTGCCACGCAGCGTTTGACAGCAAATATTATGTCACGCATGAAGAGCTCTGGCTGGAAAACAGCGCCGATACCTGGAAATATTTCGCGGCCATCGCCGTCGAAATGAACACGACCGTTGTCCTGGAAAATGTGTATGAAAAGGATCCTGTCATGCTCTGCAGGCTTTTTGATATGTTGCATGAGAGCGACGGCATTTATTTCTGCTTCGATACGGGACATTTTAATGCATTTTCGACAGCGACGCTGCATGACTGGACAGATAGTCTGGGAAGGCGTATCTTCGAGGTGCATATGCACGATAACAGCGGATCGTCCGATGAACATAGCCCGGTGGGGGAAGGCAGCTTTTCATTCTTGCAATTGTTTGAATTTTTAAGAGAAAGTTGCCTGCGACCGATCATTACGTGTGAACCGCACACGGAGGAAAATCTCTGGCGGACTGTCAAGAGCATCAGCGACCTGCAACTGCTTGAATACCTTGAATAGACATTATCTTTTAATTTGACGGAAACACTCATTAGATTATTGTTGCTTACGGAGGATACGAGTCGTCCGTAAAAGGAGACAGCGTTGCTCAGGTACATCATAAAACGAGTGGTGTTTATGATACCCCTGCTCTTGGGGATCACGGTGGTGTCGTTCGTTGTGATTCATCTGGCCCCGGGATCCCCGACAGATCTTCAGACTGAAATGAACCCCAGGGTAACTGCGGAAATGAAGGCACGCATGCGTGCCATGTACGACCTCGACAAACCCCTGTACCAACAGTACCTGATCTGGCTGAAGAAGCTTGCCGTCCTTGATTTCGGTACGTCCTTTTCTCCCGATCGCCGGCCCGTGATCGACAAGATCATGGAACGGTTGCCCATCACCATTATCATCAACGTACTTTCGATGGTGCTTATTTTCATGGTTGCCATACCCATCGGGGTATTGTCCGCCGTTCACCAGGATTCCCTGTTCGACAAAGTGACAGGGGTCTTCGTGTTTATCGGATTTGCCATGCCGACCTTCTGGCTGGCGCTGCTCCTGATGATTCTCTTTGGCATCTATCTCGGGTGGCTTCCGATCTCCGGGATTCGATCGCTGAATTATGAATATCTTCCGCCGTGGGAGGCCGCAGTGGATTTGATAAAACATCTTATCCTGCCCGTCCTGCTTTCGGCCTTTGGAGGACTTGCCGGAATGTCGCGCTACATGAGGGCCAATATGCTGGAGGTCGTGCGGCAGGACTATATTACCACGGCCCGGGCCAAGGGGCTGAGTGAGAGAGTGGTGATTTACAAACATGCGCTGCGGAATGCTCTGCTGCCGGTGATCACTATTTTAGGGCTCTCCGTGCCGGGGCTTATCGGTGGCAGCGTGATTTTTGAAACCATATTTGCCATACCGGGAATGGGGCAGCTGTTTTTTATGGCGGCCATGGCGAGAGATTACCCGGTTATCATGGGCATACTGTTCATAGGTGCCGTGCTGACGCTGATCGGTAACCTGATTGCGGACGTATCGTATGCACTGGCGGACCCGCGGATACGGGTATCGTAAAAGAGCCGTCGGTGCATGGCATCCGGCATGGTGATTCCCGGGTTCCGGCACCTGCGGTACGCCGGAAAACTGACGGGTGGTAACGACAGGTACCGCCCCCGAAAAAAATCGAATTGTGGTGCATGCCACTGGGCAAAGAGCAATGCTGAACATCAAGAGCGAATTCTGGTACAGATTTTCACGGAACCGTCTGGCAATGGCGGGAAGTATCGTGGTGGCCATGCTCTTTGTCGTATCGATCCTGGCGCCGTGGATTGCGCCTTATGATCCGGGTGCAATCAATCTGAAGCTTGTGCTTGCTCCGCCTTCGTATGCACACCTGTGCGGAACGGATCAACTGGGACGCGATGTGCTGAGCCGCATGATCTGGGGATCGAGAATTTCATTAAAAGTCGGCTTCGTTGCTGTCGGTATTGCCGTCGTGATCGGTATGATTCTCGGTGCCGTGGCAGGCTATTACGGTCGCTGGGTTGATTCGGTCATTATGCGGTTTGTTGATATCATGCTGTGCTTTCCTTCGTTTTTCCTCATTCTGGCCGTCATTGCATTTCTGGAACCCTCAATCTGGAACATTATGGCTGTGATAGGATTGACAGGCTGGATGGGCATTACCCGCCTGATCAGGGCCGACTTTATTTCCCTGAGGGAACGGGAATTTGTACAGGCGGCGCGGGCCATCGGCGCGAGTGATTTCAGGACGATATTTGTTCATATCCTTCCGAATGCCATGGCATCGGTTCTGGTTGCTGCAACGCTCGGGGTGGCGGGCGCAATTCTGACAGAATCCGCCCTCAGCTTTCTCGGAATCGGGGTGCAACCGCCAACGCCGAGCTGGGGCAATATCCTGACTGCCGGGAAGGACAATATCGATATTGCATGGTGGCTTTCACTGTACCCGGGGATGGCGATCCTCATCACCGTGCTGGGTTTTAACCTGTTGGGAGAGGGTATCAGAGATTCCCTCGATCCGCGACTCCGCAGTTAAAAATTACAGGCACTCGGACAGATGAAATCTCCTCAGGACAATCATTTTGCACCTGTGGTGCCTTGCCCTATTGACGGGGCCGTTATTTTAGAGTATCACACGGTCGTGTCTGAGTAGTGCCGGGTGCGTAAAAAATCCGATTTTTGCGCTACAGCTTTCGTCACTGCGACGTACGCAGAAGGAGATGAGGGTTACCGTTCGCAAGCTTTCAGCGCAGTGAAGGGTGTACGTTAAATTTATCCACGATAGCGGCGCGTATCGGGATACGGTTTATTCCTCAGGATTTACGGGCCGGGAATTTGAAGCTTTTTATAGTGTCATCTGAAAATGAACGATTTGCGAACGCGTCGATCTCGAATACGTAAGGAGGATCAGTGAATAAAGAACAGAACATGCCGTATGATAAGATCATAGATAAGAGAGTGGTAGAAAAACTTTTACATGCAGGCTCGATTACCGAAGATGATGTAAATGAATACCGTAGAAATCTTCCCGATGTATCTGAGAATGCGGAAGAATTAATTATAGAAATTAAGAGTAAATAGAACCGGAGAGGGAGCATATCCAATGTTGATCGATTCTCACTCCCATATAGAAATGAAGGCCTTCAACCGGGACAGGGATGAAGTTGTCAGACGGGCACAGGATATCGGAGTGGAGCGTATCATGGCGGTTGGTATCGACCTTGATGACTGCAGGCGCGTCATTGCCACCGTGAATACATACGATATGGTGTACGGGGTAGTCGGTATCCATCCCCACCACGCAAAAGACATAACCCAGGCAACGTACGATGCTCTCCGGGAAATGGCGAAACACGAAAAGATCGTTGCCTATGGAGAAATCGGCCTTGATTTCTTTCGCAATCTCTCTGAAAGGGAAGTGCAAATACAGCGATTTGGTGAACAGATGGAACTTGCCCACGAACTGAGACTTCCCGTCGTGATTCATGATCGTGACGCGCATGCGGAAACGTTACAAATGCTCGAAAATTGGAACGGTGATGTCACGGGTATTATCCATTGTTTTTCAGGTGATTATACAATGGCCCGGAAGTGTCTCGATATGGGCTTTTACATTTCGGTGCCGGGAACGATTACCTACAAGAATTCCGGGACACTCCGCGACGTTGTCAGGCGGGTTCCCATCCAGAGGCTGCTTGTGGAAACCGATTCTCCCTTTTTGGCCCCCATTCCCAAAAGAGGCCAGCGAAACGAACCGGCGAATGTCATGTATACGGCAATCAAGGTTGCCGAGATTAAGGCAATGCCCGTGGACGAGGTAGAGAAGGTAACGTATCGCAATACGCTGGATGCATTTGGTATCGTGGCAGATTAACACTGGTTGCGTACCTGATGCGGAAACCTGTGTGCGATGGATACCACGGCGTCTCAAAACCACACGCACGCACTTTTTGTACCGGCGTCTCTCCACAAGAGTATACAGGGTCTTCCCCGATACCTCGCCGGCAGAGACGGGGGACGCATGCAATAAGGAGTTTTCTGTCGGGGTGACCGAGCGGATAATATCTTCCAAGGGAATCCTGCCGTAGATATGTAGGCAGGACGATACCGGAATAATGCGGATATCCGATAAATTTTCTTGATTATCGCCGGCGATTGGAGTACTAGAAAAGAAACAGTTGAATAAAGTGTCAGGGGTGCCGATAAGGCTGAGAGAATACCCTTAGAACCTGATCTGGGTAATGCCAGCGTAGGGATTTATTCTTGAATCTAACGATGTTAAGGGGCATAGCCTGAAAGGTTGTGCCCCTTTTGTTATATGATGCGGAGTCTCGGGTGTGACCATGAAACCCACAGTATTCATTATATCGGGGGGTGTGATTGACGATCCCCGCATTATTATGCGCGAGGTGCAAACCGTTGATTCGCCGGTACTCATATGTGCCGATGGCGCGATACGATTTCTCCATATTCTCGATCTCGTCCCCGACGTTATTATCGGAGATATGGATTCCGCAGACGACAAAATGCTCAGGTATTTCGAAGCAAAGGGCAGTATTCTGATCAGGCATCCAAAAGACAAGGATGAAACTGATACCCAGCTTGCCCTTGAACATGCCCTTGCCCTGAAACCCCGGGCGATCCGGATTTTCGGGGCCCTGGGCGGAAGAATCGACCATGCCCTTGCAAATATATCGCTTCTGGTGCTGGGTGCCAGGCGGGGCGTAGAAACAAAGATCATCGATGAACGGTGTGAAGTGGTGGTTGTGGCGCGACGGCATGTCATACATGGCGCACCGGGACAGACGGTGTCGTGCCTGCCCGTGTCGACGACCGTATCCGGCATCACACTGGAAGGATTTCAATATCCCCTGACGGATGGAACAATGGAAATAGGCATACCTTACGGCATAAGCAACCGGTTGATCGGATCACAGGGTGTTATTACGGTGAAGCATGGCTATCTTCTGGTCGTGCGGTATTTCAGAGAGGAGGAATAATCCATGGAGGTAAAAAAGGTATTGACAATCGCCGGGTCGGATTCCGGTGGCGGTGCCGGCATTCAGGCGGATTTGAAGACCATTACGGCTCTCGGCGGTTTTGGGATGAGTGTGGTGACGGCGCTGACGGCGCAGAATACGCTCGGAGTCCAGGGAATCCATGAAGTGCCCTTCGAATTCGTAGAAAAACAGTTCGATTCTGTGGCGACAGATATTGGTATTGATGCGGCGAAAACGGGTATGCTTGCGAGTTCGGACATTATGAAAATCGTGGCGAACAAGATCCGTGAGTACGGAATATCAATGCTCGTTGTCGATCCCGTCATGGTGGCCAAAGGTGGTGCTCAGCTTATCCGGGAGGAGGCCAAGAAGACACTGATTGAAGAACTGATACCACTGGCGTTCGTGATCACACCGAACGTGCCTGAGGCTGAAGAGCTTGCCGGAATGAAGATTACGCATGTGGATGACATGAAAGAGGCGGCCCGCATAATTACGAGCCAGGGGGCTGCCAATGTGCTTGTCAAGGGCGGACACATGTCGGGCGATGCGCGTGATATACTGTATGATGGGCGCGAGTTTTATGAATTTGTGTCGAAAAGATACGCGACGGAGGATACGCACGGGACGGGGTGTACGACATCGGCCGCGATCGCGACCGGCCTGGCCCAGGGGCTTGGTGTGTATGAGGCGGTGAGAAGGGCCAAAGATTACATCACCACGGCCATCCGATTTTCGTTCAGAATCGGCGGCGGGCATGGGCCTACGAATCACATGGCGTACGTGTTTCGCGAGTCCGAACGGTATCGGTGCATCATGGAACTCAAGGGCGCCGTACAAAGATTACAAGAGGCCCGTTGCGGAAATATCATACCGGAGATCCAGTCTAATTTCGCCTTTGCGCTTCCCTACGCTGAGAATTCGGAAGATGTTGCGGCCATACCGGGCCGCCTGATCCGTGTCGGTGAGCATGCCAGGACACTTCACGATCCCGAGTTTGCCGCATCGAGCCATGTGGCAAAGATCGTCCTCACCGTCATGCGATACGATGGTACGTACCGGTCGGCTATTGACATTAAATTTTCGGACGAGCTCGTATCGATCTGTCGGGAGTTGGGTTACGACCTTGATGAATTCAGTCGTGCCAATGAACCCGAGGACGTGAAGCAGCGAGAGGGATCGTCTCTGGAATGGGGTACCAATGATGTCCTCTCAAGGAGAAACACGATCCCCGATATGATCTTCGACAGGGGCGATATCGGGAAGGAGCCCGTGATCAGAATCCTCGGCAGGACACCCACCGAGGTGGCGGAAAAAGTACTGCGGATATCGGATACGTTGCGGACCCGTCGGGAAGTGTGATCACGCAAGGGAGGACAAACAATGCAGCTGAATGAAATAACCATTACCAGGGCCATCGTCGACCGCTTTTTTAAAAAAATCACGGCATATACCGAACTCGATGTAGCCATTGTCGGTGGTGGTCCCTCCGGACTGGTAGCGGCGGCATGCTGCTTTCCGGGAAGAAAGTGACGCAGTCGATACTGACCGCTTAGTCGGATCGTCGAACCCCGGCTGATCGTTGCGCAAAAGTACTCGTGACGTGCTGCCCGATGAAGGATTATTGTCATGTTGTCTGTCTATGATTTGAAGAAGAGTTTCGATGGGCTGACCGTCTTCGACGGTTTCAGCCTCACGGTGCCGCGAGGCGGATTTACCGCACTGGTCGGGCCGTCGGGATGTGGCAAGAGTACGTTTTTCGATGTGCTCACAGGTGTTGTCCGGAAGGACAGGGGCGAAATTTCATGGTGCGGTAATTCCCTGCCTCATGTGGGGAGGAGCGCGGCCTATATGCAGCAGAAGGATCTTCTCCTGCCATGGCTGACGCTATTCGAAAATGCCATGCTTCCCGAAAAGATATCCGGTACAGAGGAGTCGTCACGTGACAAGGCAGAGTATCTCTTCAAACGATTGGGACTCAACGGTTTTGAAGAGTATCTGCCGCATAAGGTTTCCGGGGGGATGCGTCAGCGATGTGCCCTTGTCCGTACGCTCATGTTCGAACATGAACTGGTACTTCTCGACGAACCCCTCTCGGCCCTCGATGCCATCACCAGAAGAAGCCTGCAAACACTGCTTCTGCTGCTGCAGAGCGAATTCCGTAAAACCATCGTGATGATAACCCACGACGTCGAAGAAGCCCTCTTGCTGGCGGACGAAGTCCTCGTGCTGACGACATTTCCCATGGAGATCCGAGAGCGCTTCGTCCTTGCAAAGCCGAAACCGAGACGAAGCGATGAACACGACCTTCTGAGAATTAAGGAATATGTTATTGAGCTGCTCCAGGGGGAAGCCGCCGAGGGTACTGTGCCGGTATCCGTGACACGTCCGGTCACTGAGGTGGGGGGGGCGTAGCGATGAATATTTCAAGAGTGATTGCCGCGACCGTCATGATTGCGTTTCTCGGGCTCTGGGAACTCTTGTGCCGAATCCTGGCGGTGCCCGATTTCATCCTGCCGACACCCTTGCAGATACTGCATGTGGCCGTTGTGCAGGCCCCCGTCCTGCTGCCCCATGCAGCCGTGACGGCGTTGGAGATTATTTTGGGCATTGTGTTATCGCTCCTGATTGCGGTTCCCCTGGCCACCGTCATGTTCGTCCACCCGTCACTCGAAAAGGCCCTGTCGCCGTTTATGGTGGTCTCGCAGGCAATCCCGGTCTTCGCGCTGGCGCCGCTTCTGGTGATCTGGCTCGGATACGGCATTGCAAGCAAAGTGCTCATGGCGGCCATTATTATTTTTTTTCCTATCACGGTCAGCCTCCTTGAAGGCTACAAAAATTGCGAACAGGAATATGTCGTCCTTTTTCGGCTGATGGGTGCCCGCTTCTGGGAAACAATGCGGCTTTTACACTGGCCGTGGGCCCTTCCTTTTTTCTTTGCCGGGCTCAAGGTAGGCGTCACGGTGGCAACCATCGGTGCAGTCATCGGCGAGTGGGTGGGGGCACAACAAGGGCTCGGCTATGTCATGATACAGGCCAATGCGCGATTAAGCGTCGATATGGTATTTGCGGCGATCCTGTGGCTTTCGGTCATGGGGCTGTCCATGTGGTCGTTTGTCGGGTATCTGGAAAAACGGATTATACACTGGAGATAAACCGCATTACGCGGGGGCAAGGAGAAAGGTTTATGAGACGAATTTTTTCTACCACGAGAATACTTGGTGTTGCACTTTGTCTTATGATGTGCATGGCAGGTCCCCTGAACGCTGCCGAGAAGCTGACGGTCATGTTGGACTGGTTTCCGAATATCGACCATCTTCCGCTGTACGTCGCACGGGAGAAAGGCTTTTTTGCCGATGAAGGTATGGATGTAACCATACTCAGCCCCTCGGCAACGACGGACGCGTTGAAACTTGCGGCATCCAATAATGTCGATCTGGCGGTCTCTTATGCCCCGCAGGCCATTATGGGGGCCTCACGGGGGTTGCCCGTAAAGGTGGTAGGACGACTGGTGGAGCATCCTCTCAGCGTACTCCTGTATCTCGAAGGCACGGGGATTGTGCATCCCTCAGACCTGAACGGCCGGAAGATCGGCTACACGGTTCCGGGAATGATGGATATCCTGACGGATGCATTTGCACAGATCAACGGCATTAAAAAATATGAGCCTGTCAATGTAGGATTTGCCATCGTACAGTCTTTGGTGGCCGGGAAGGTGGATGCCATCATGGGACCATATAAGAATTACGAGACGGTTGAATTGAAGGAAAAGGGTTATGACGCGGGTTACTTCGAACTGCGGGAGTGGGGTATTCCCGATTATGATGAATTGATATTTATCTGTGGTGAAAAGACATTAAAGGATAAGCAAGCGTTGATCAGGGGGTTCGTACGGGCGGTCGACCGAGCCATAAAGGATACGCGGCACCATCCCGAAAAGGCACTTGCGTTGTACTTTAACGCCGTACCTGACGCGCCACAGGGCATGGAGACGAAAGCCTTTGCAATCACATTGCCGCTCTATGCGAGCACTCAGCGTCATGATGTGACCCGCTGGCAGACATTTGCCGATTTTGCCTACAAATATGGGCTTATTGAAGCGAAGGTTGATGTCGTGGCTCTGCTTGCAACAATGGCAGCGGAAAAATAGCTGCGATATAACGCATCCGAAGGAGATGGCACTTCATAACACGCCGGTTTAAAGGACAGGGTCCGTTGCCGGTGAAGAAGCAATAGTGCCTTGCTGTTTATCACGCCGCGTTGTGCATAAGACAGTGACACCCGGCAGGAAAACATGACGGCAAGTGAGGGTAACGGAGAGTGCTGAATAAATCGAGACGGTATTTAAAGGAAATGGGGCCGGCATGGATTATTGCGGCAGATGCCAGTGGGCCCGCGACGCTGGCGAGTCTCTGTATTGCCGGATCGATGTACGGGTACAAGATGCTGTGGGTGGTCCTGCTCAGTGTCCTGTTCGGGGCAACGGTACAGTATCTTGCCGCACGAATTGGTATCCTTGAGGGGAAGGGGATCATTACCATCGTAGAAGAGCGCCTCGGCCCCATGTGGGGGTGGATTCTTGCCCTTGATGCGTTGCTGGTGACATGGCTTGCCGCTCTGGTACTCATGAATGCGCTGGTCGGAGTTACATCTCTCATGACCGGCATCCATTCACGTCTGTGGGGGGTGCCCTTCGCTGCGATTGTTGGTGTGTTCCTGATACGGGGCGGATACCGGTGGTTTGAAATTCTGTGCAAGGCACTTGTGGCGTTCATTCTCGTCTGCTTTGTGATTACACTGGCCATGGTGGATCTCTCATGGTCAGATATCGCCCTGGGGCTTGTTCCCAACATCCCCGGCGGGATAGAGTCGGCCCTCATGATGGCCGCCATCATGGGAGGGGCTGTCCATATCACCATCATCGGACTCCATACCTACAACACAAATGCCAAAGGATGGACGAGAGACGATCTTTCCCTGGCCCGGTTCGACAACTTCGTTTCCATGGGACTGGCCTTCGGTCTTTACAGTGTCATTATTTTTTTTGTTGCGGCGGCAGTGTTGCATCCGTACCATGTCAAGGTGGTCACCGCAACGGATGCGGCCCTCAGTCTTGAACCGCTGCTCGGGAAAGGTGCGTCGGTCATATTCATGCTGGGTGTATGGGGGGCCGCCTTTTCCACGTTATCCCCTACAATGCTGGCGGCAACGTACTTTTTTGTCGACAAGATGAAATGGCCGCTCGACCGGAAAGACAGGCGCTTTACAGGGACGGTCATCGTCGGGTGCATCATTGTTGCCTTCGGACCGTTTCTGAAGGGCGGATTTTTCCTCCTCCTGCCGCTTATGCTTGCCCTGGGACTGTGCGGGACACCGCTTATTATTGCCATCGTACTACACCTCCTGAATAAAAGGGAGGTTGTCGGCGAAGATAAAAATTCCCTGATCCTGAATATCCTCGGCTGTATTGCCCTGGCAGTTACGACATTTCTGGCAATCAGGTTCATTCTTTTGAAAACAGGCCTGCTCTGAGGAGCGTGGACATAAACGACCGGTGCCGGTGTGCGCCCGGCAACCGTCTTTTTCGTATCGTTCACTATTGACCGCATCATTATGGTAGCAGATTTTTTACATAAAAAGACCCTCATTGTCGGTGATGTGAACTCGGGGAAAACGCAGTATACCCTCAATGTCCTCGAAACGTTCATCCGTGGGGGGATAACGGACATAGCCGTCCTGGATCTGGCACCCGAAACGACCGGCGGTATCGGTGGCAAGATGGGTAGAATGGAGCATGCCGCGATCCTGTACCTGACGACAGCCATTGCTGCGCCCCGTCTTTCGGGTATGAACGAAAATGAAACCACGTTGCTTGCCCGCAAGAATGCGCGGGCCATCGAGGGGCTGTTCGGCGAATACCTTGCACATCCTCGTGAGGTTCTCTTCATCAATGATACGACCCTTTATCTGCATGCCGGAAAGCCCGAAACGCTTTTTCATGTGTTGGATACTGCCGCGACGCAGGTGCTCAACGCTTACTACGGGACCACATTCGCCGATTCGCCGCTCTCACGAAGGGAGAGGCAGTTGGTTGACCTTTTAATGACCCGGTGCGACAAGGTGATCAAATTGTCGACCGATAGACCATAGCCATAATACCACCCATCGAACTGATTATGAGCGGTCATATCACAACACTTGTTATTTTCGATTATTCGGGGACGCTCAGCCTGGGTGCCATTCGGTTCGGAACCCCGGAGTATCTCATGAACCGGCTGACGGAGACGGGTCTCGAACACTGCGGTGTAACGGGGACGGACATTTTCTGGCACGATATTGTCAATCCGACCTGGCATGAAGGGAGTACCACCTCCATCGGCTACACGCACCTTATGGTTCGGCAGCTGATGGAAATATCAAAAAAGGCGGCGATTGCCGTATCAGGGGCCGAGATACACAAAGCCGCATGCCGCTTTGTTGAGAGCTATTTCGCACACTCCTTTATCGACCGGCAGTGGCTGTGGCTGCTAGGAAAGCTGGTGAAGGAACCTTCCGTGCTTATCCTCATTGCCACAGACCATTACGCCGAGGCGACGGACGCGATTATTCGGTCACTTCAGGGTCTGGGGGTGGCAGGGGTGTCCCTCAAGGACGATCCGACAGGCGTCCACACCGGGACCGTAAAAATTGCCAACTCTGCAGACATGGGCTTTCACAAGAACGACCGACGTTTCTGGACCGCCGTGCAATCACGGGTGCCGTATCAGGCGCTCAACAGGATCGTATATGTCGATGATTTCGGGTACAACGAGTCTGCCGAAAGCGACTACAGCGTCCCTGGCGCGGTCTAAAAACGGATGCACGCGACGATTTCAATTCTGAAGGATGTATTTTCAACAGAGGTGGTGGGCATCCCCTTCTTGATTGAAAAACGGAACCGGCCGGAGTTCCAAAAAAACACGATGCCAAGGCGCACGATCTCGGAAATTGCTCTGAAAGTCTGGGAATTGTGCGTCCCCGCCAGATGACCGTAATAATTCGAGACACACGAGATCGGTAGCGGTTCGGTTCTGTCCCGTCTTGCAAAACATGTCGTACATTAGTCGCACACGGATGCGTTGTGTACCGTTTCATATAATGTCTGGCGCATTTGCCCCGCAGCGGATACAGCGACAGATCATGCCCGCCACATCCCCAACGTAAATCTCATTTATTCATTGAGGCGCATGATCGGAAAGGCATGCAGGAACGATTTGTGCACCTGGGATGCAACATCCGATCTGTGCCTTCATATACCGAAATCAGTGATGCGCGGCCATACAAGCATAACGGAAATCAGGCAGACATGATCGGGCAAAGAATTAAAAAAACAGAACACATCACATGGAGGAGAAAAAATGATTACAGCCGCGATTTTCCCCGGTCGTTACATACAGGGACCGGGAGCCATTGTCCGGTTGCAGAAACTCATCCCACGCTTTGGGACAAAAGGGCTTCTCATCGTGAGCCCGTCCGGCTATGACACTATTTACCCGGAAATACGGTCAGCTCTGGAAGGGTCTGTTTCAGTTGTGGCAGAAAAGTTCGGGCGAGAGTGCTGCGATGAAGAGATCGCCAGATTAAAGGAGGCCGCAGGATCGAACGCATGCGATATCATTGTGGGGATCGGTGGGGGAAAGACGATCGATACTGCCAAGGTGGTGGCGCATGAGCTGAATGTTCCCGTGATCATCGTACCGACGATTGCATCAACCGATGCGCCATGCACGGGACTGGCGGTTATATACCGGCAGGAAACGGGTACCATCAAACGAGTCGTATTTCCGCGCAGGAATCCGGACGTTGTACTTGTCGATACACAAATAATTGCCGATTCACCGGTTCGATTCCTGGTGGCGGGGATGGGGGATGCGCTGGCTACCTGGTTCGAGGCCGAATCGTGCATGCGGAAATATGCAAAGACCATGACACGGGAGCGGGGTACATTGACGGCATACACGCTGTCGCATCTGTGTTATATGACGTTGCTGGAATATGGGGTTGCGGCAAAGAGGGCCTGTAAGGCCAACGTTGTGACACCGGCCCTTGAGCATGTTGTCGAGGCAACCACACTGCTGAGCGGGATCGGTGCCGAAAGCGGGGGGCTCGGTGCGGCACACGCCCTGCATGACGGACTCAACGCCCTCGACGCGACGCACGCATATTACCACGGTGAGAAGGTCGCCTTTGGGCTTTTGGCATCCCTTTTCCTGACAGGCAAGCCAAAGGGTACGATCGATGAGGTCTATTCATTTTGTGAATCAGTAGGACTCCCCACCACGCTTGCAGGGCTCGGTCTTGCCGATGCCTCGGATGCAATGCTCATGAAGGCTGCCACCATTGCATCCGGTGAGAAGCAGACGATACACAACGAACGAGTGCCCATATCGCCGGCCGCAGTATTGGCTGCCCTCAGGGCTGCCGACATCGAAGGCATCTCTAGAAGAGACGGATAATGATCTGAACGTAGCCCGGTGCGAATACAGGGGTGTGACGCGTCGTGGATGAAAACGCTTCTCTGGA
>Ga0272441_10007301_pt1 | contig 18009 bp, 16 predicted proteins | sample SSMProp6N_FD_193582 | JGI IMG/M metagenome (GOLD analysis project Ga0272441, IMG submission 193582) | Marine sediment archaeal communities from Little Sippewissett salt marsh, Falmouth, MA, United States - SSM-Prop-6N | ecosystem: Environmental > Aquatic > Marine > Wetlands > Sediment ... | reverse complement strand
GGCCAGATGGAGGCCTGCACTTCACCAATATGCGCCTTGCGTAAAAAGAGCATGCAAATCCGTGATTGACCAATGCCACCGCCGATTGTTGGAGGCAGCTGACCGCTGATCAGTTTTTTATGAAAATCCATTTCTGATTTAAAATATTCTTGTTTGGCCTCCAGCTGAGCAAGAAGAGATTCTTTAATAACACGGATACCCATAGAAGATAGTTCAAATGCGCGATTGATAATCGGATTCCAAACAAAAATATCTCCATTTAATCCTCTGTATCCATTTCCTGTTTCAGTAATCCAGTCATCATAGTCCGATGCGCGTAAATCATGTGGTTTACCATCTGAAAGAGGCGCTCCAATGCCTATAATAAAGAGGGCCTTTTTTTCATGGCATAGTGTCTGTTCTCTTTCAGCGGGTGTTAATTCAGGATAGAGATTCTGCAGTTCTTCACTGTGAATAAAGTGAATTTCTTCAGGAAGGAAGGGCTCCGGCAGCTGGGGATATTTTGCCCACACTTTTTTTTCTGTTTCGGTAATCGCATGATAAATCTTCCGAACAATCATTTTTAAAAAATCAAGATTTCGATCTGAGTCCTTCAGAACACGCTCCCAGTCCCATTGATCCACATAAAGGGAATGGATATTGTCAAGTATCTCGTGTGGACGAATGGCGTTCATATCTGTGTAAAGACCTTCTCCATCCCTGAATCCATAATCGGATAGTGCCTGCCGTTTCCATTTTGCAAGAGATTGTACAATTTCTCCAGTGGCCTGCATGTCGTCAATATCAAACTGAACTGGAATTTCCTTCCCCGAAAGATAGTCGTTCAGTCCCGTATCCTTTAACACAATGATCGGAGCAGAGACACGCATGAGGTTGAGCGCATGAGTCAGCTCTTCCTGAAATGTATCCTTGACATACTTTATGCCTTCTTCTGTTTGTCTGAGATTGAGGTGGGATCTGTAACCTTCCGGAATGGAAAGTGTATTTGTTTGAAGCCGGGGAATATCTATTTTGTTTTGTGCCATGTAAGTATCCTGTTATCTATGAAATCAAATCGAAACGTAATTTAAAATATTTATTAAAACAAACAAAATATTTTTTGCTATTATCTGAAAAAATTCAATTGGATAAGGTGGAAAATCTGGATGGTCCGATATGGTGAAAAAGCCTATGGGCCGGCTGGGGAAAATTGATTGTGAGACATTTTTTCCGGGAAACGGATTTCAAACCGCGTTTCCCGATTGGTATCAATTTTCATTGTGCCGCCCAGTTGCTCGGTGGATAACAAATAAACAAGCTGTAAACCAAGACTTTTGGGATTGTTGATATTGACAGGTGCAGTAAATCCCTGGCCATTGTCCTGGACGATCAGATTGTAAAATCCCTTCTTTTCTTTTTTAAAAACCACCTGAATGATTTTCTTTTTTTCCCAGCCTTCAGGAAATGCATATTTCATTGCATTGGTTACCAGTTCATTGACAATCAATCCACAGGGAACCGCAAGATCAATCGGCAGGAAAATACGACGAATTTTATATTCAAAAATTATTGGAGATATGGGATCAATATAGGTTCTCTGGAGATGGACTGTCAGTTTTTTAATGTATTGATTCATGTGAATTGATGAAAAATCACGCGATTCATAAAGCGTTTCATGTACGAGCGCCATCGACCGTATACGATTAATGCTTTCCTGGAAGACAGATTTTGTTTTGTTGTTATTGATATATCTTGATTGAAGACTGAGAAGACTCTGAACGACCTGAAGGTTATTTTTGACCCTGTGATGTATTTCCTGAAGCAGTAATTCTTTCTCACGCAATGAAGCTTTTATTTTATCTGTGGCAATCATCCGCTCATGAATGGTTTTTTCCATCTTCTTATTCACTTTCATCAGGGCATCGGTCCTTTGCTGAACCCTTTCTTCAAGATCCGTATTGGATTTGGCGAGTTTCTTTTCGATAAGCTCCTTATTTTTGATTTCTTTATGAAGCAAAAGATTGGCTTCAGATAATTTCATTTCATTGATAAATGAACGTTTTCTGTTGTAGGCAAGAATCCTTGCGTTCAGCATGGCAAAACCTATCAGACCGATAAAACTGTAATTTTCAAGAATCATTCGTTCAATATTGCTACCCTGGAAATACAGAATAACAAGAATCAACAGAGAAGATAATATATATATCAATAGTAAATAAATAAAACTGAAGTGATAAATTGTGCCTATAATAAAGACTGCAATGATATAAGTAGGGACGGTGCTGGTTGCATTGTGTTCAATGGAGGAGATAATGCATGAACCAAACAGGATAAAAATAGAATTTATAATGACCATGGTTTTATGAAGGCGGGTTGTCTCTTCCTTGATATCAGGTGTATTAAAATGAGAAAACAGGGTAAATGTATAAATCAGTACAGCCAGTAATATATCAATTATTAAAAAATGCTGATACCCATCAACCGTATTGACTCTGTCTTTCAGAATACTATCCATCATTAACATAATGGTAATCCAGACACACAGGCCAACATTGAGAATCCGCATTTTCATAAAATTGTCAAAAACAATTTTATTCTTGAATTCCGTAAGGTAATTTTCAGGTACACTTTCAAATAATTTGCTGAGGACGATGCGGCGTTTAAAAAAACTCGAGGGAGTAAATATCATATCAGTAATTAAATTTGACAATCATAATTTTGAAAATACAAAGAATCGATGCAGACAACCTGTTTATGGGAATAACATTATTTTCTTAAAAGGCTGGCAATAATATCCATAACAATGGGAATTCGTGTGGTTTTAGCTACAAAGGCATCTGCACCGCAATTTTTTGCCAGATCGGCGACATCCTCACTGTCTCTGGATGTCCATATGGCTACAGGAATATGACTCAGTTTTTTATCAAATTTTATCATATAGCATAGCTTGTGTCCGTCAATATCAGGGAGCATCAGATCCAGTACAATTAGATCAGGTTTTTCCTGACGGGCAATATTTAATCCATCGTATCCGTTCTGTACGGTTACCGTGGTATAACCAGCCTTTTTCAGGTGAGCATCGAGCAGCTTCAAGCTGGCCTCATTGTCTTCAATTATTAAAATTTTGGCTGACTGCATAAATTGGATTTCGGTTAATAAGATGTTATTTTATATAAGCACAAATCAGATCAATGTCAAGTTATATTTTTTCAGTAATGAATCCGAATTATTTCGTCTAAATGTGAATCAGTCTATTCGATATGGAGCGGACCCAGACTCAGATCCCCGTGAATTTTTATCAATTTTTTCTCATAATTGACCATTAATTTTTTATCTGGAAAATACTTTTTAATCTTTTTCCTGAGATGTTTTAAAGTGGCATTATGTATTTTTATTTCAATCTCTTCCGGCACCCTGTCCAGTGTGGAAATATGCACATCCACAACATATCCTTTACCGTGTTTTGTGCCAAGTCCCAGCGTAAAGCTGGCGACTACATCGAATAAACCATCATGTGCTTTGTTGGATGTCGTGCCGCGTTTGGGTCTTGCAGGATGCAAGTGATACATATTTCCATACTGGTCTTCGAGATAATCATCCAGGTCATCCATCAGCTTCTTGAGAATATTCTCCCATTCGACCAGGCTGGGGTGCTGCATGTGTACTCCCTTTGTAAATTATGGATGTTGAACAAAAAGACGGCTGAGGAATAAAATATAAAAAAGAATCAAAATCCATCCTTCCCACTGTGTGATCCGTTTTAACTGTGTGATAAAGGCGAATAGAAGTGTGGCAATGATAAGAATAGGCAATGCTTCAATGAGAATGGTTCGAGGAACGGTAAGCGTGCCGAAAAGGGCAGGAATGCCCATGACGGCAAAGATGTTGAAAATATTTGAGCCAAGTATATTGCCCACAGCCATCTCGGAGTCGCCCTGATGCACCGCAGTCAGACTGACTGTCAGTTCCGGCAGGGATGTACCAAGAGCAACAGCGCTTGCTGCGATGACCTCTTTTCCGATACTTAAAGATTCCGACAGCCGGATAATTGATTCAACGGTATATCGTGCTCCCAGATAAATAAAAAATCCGCTTAAACCAAGTGGTATAAGTATACGTCCAATATTTTTTTTAGAATATTGATGGGATGGTGCTTTTTTTGAGTGAGAAGGAAAAGTTACCGATGAATGTGCTGTGTATAAAAGATAAACAAGCATACCAAGCAGTGACAGAATGGCTTCAAAAAGTGAGAACGTGCTGTCCCATATCATAAGGGTCATTAAAAAGGTAGCACCGATCATCAGGGGCAGATCCACATAACCGACATTGTATTTTAACTTGATGGATTTTCCGGCGATGGCAGTACATCCCAGTATGAGAAAAATATTGGTGATATTGGAACCGATTACATTACCAATAACAATTTCTGCTGAGTCCATGGTCACTGCGAATATCGATGAAATCAGTTCAGGAAGGGATGTTCCCAATGCAACAATTGTCACACCAATAATAAAAGGAGGTATACCGAGCATGTGGCCGAACTTTTCAGCTGAACTGGTAAAGTGGCTGGATGCAAAAATCAGAACAAAGAGACTTGCACAAAATACGGCAATCCATATCAATAATCCCAATGAGAACATTTTTTCAGTATCCTATGCAGTGATCTTTGCTAATCAATATAATATATTTGTGACCGAGAAAAAAGAAAAACCGGACAAATAAAAAATTACAGGTTTCCGGGAAAAAAGCCGGAACCAACAGCTCAACGTATGGATAAAAACATTTTTTGAATATCCACTGTGTAGCGTTTAATGGCCGCGGGTGTACCGAAATACAAAAAAACACAGAAATTGTTTTCATCAGGAGAGAAGAAGGAGAGGGTCACCTTGTTCAATTTTCCTTTATCATTGATACCTGAGCCGTAATAAAAGAAAAAAGTATAATCATGAATATCAATCGCCTCAGGTTCGGAATTTTCAAGCTTGGGTATTTTTTCATTGAGGAGATCATGAATAGCAAGCATGGCATGTTCCCAATTGGATACCTGAAGATGAAAACCATTAAAAAAAACACTTTGATCCGGCGGGAAAACGGTTAAAACAGAATTGTATTGTTCAACAGTCCAGTTTAATGGTGTTTCCATTGTAAACAGGGGATTCTTCTGATCAGGAAAAGGAATGGTTTTTGGAAATCCTGATTTTACTGGAAAAAAGAGCAGAATCATGATGAAAATATGTGGCATTTTATGCATAAGAAATTTCCCCTGGTCTGAGCTAAAGCAGCTCGTTATAAACGAGATACGCATAGGCTGCAAGAGCCGCCTTAGCACCTTCTCCAGCTGAAATAATAATTTGGTCAAAGGGAACCGTTGTTACGTCACCGGCGCCAAAAAGCCCCTCAAGACTGCTACGGCATGAGCAATCAATTTTCAGTTCACCATAATCGGTAAGATCAGCAATGTTTTTTATCGGTTCGGTATTCGGATCCAGGCCGATTTGAATGAATATCCCGTCTGCCTTTATTTCTTTCTTTTGTTTATCTGACCTGTTGACAACAGATACAGATTCAACCCTGTTTGATCCGTTAATCTGCACAATATCGTGATCATCGAGAAGATCAATATGAGAATAATGTTTTACCGCATTAACCAGTATTTCGTCCGCATTAAATCCTTTTGAACGATTGATCAATGTCACTTTTTTGGCCACTTTAAGAAGATCCAGCGCGGCAGTAAAACCGGAATTTCCCCCTCCTGCAACCACTACTTCCTTGTCTTTAAAAAAGGGTGCATCGCAGATTGCACAGAAAGCGACACCACGCCCCATCAATTCTTTTTCACCCGGGACATTGAGCAATCTGTGACGTTTTCCCGTGGCCCATATAACCGCTCGGGAAAGATACCGGGTTCCGCTATGCAAATAAACCTGAAACCGATTGTCTGATTTGAGCAATTTTGAAACCGGTTCTCCTTCATGAACAAGCACATCAAATTTTTTAACATGTTCAATAAATTTATGAACAAGTTCCTGGCCTGTAATGGTCTGGTAGCCAAGATAATTTTCGATTTCAGATGTATTTTTTACCTGTCCTCCGAAATCACGCGTAATCAGCGCTGCTTTTAACATTTTACGTGCCGCATAGACTGCCGCGGTCAAAGCGGAAGGTCCTCCGCCGATAATCAACAAATCATAAAGAAACTGAGGATCGGGTTTTTTATGATCCTGAACAGTTGAAAGATCAATCGAGATACCTGGAAAATCCATAATCAATATCCTGCATTTATGAATCAGTTACTGAAGGGTATTGGGTTGTCAGGTAAAACCATCAATACATTCATCCATTTAAATTAAAATTTGAATGGATGAATGTCAAGAAGAGAATGAAGAAATAATCAGGAACCAAAACCTGTAATTACTGTTTAATACTGGTATAAAAATGATCAGCTATGGGAGAGAAAAATGAAAACAAATATGGGTGTTCTGGACCGGATTGTCAGAGCGATCTTTGCCCTTGTCGTTCTGGTTTTGTATTTGAGTCATCAACTTTCTGGAACAACGTTCATTATACTGGCTGTTCTTTCCATTGTCTTTCTAATAACCGCTTTTATCGGTTTCTGTCCATTGTATGTGCCTCTGAAGATCAACACCAAGAAATAAACAATATGATTAAAAAAGCCCCTGTACATACACAGGGGCTTTTTTACATCTGTTCATATCCTAAAAAACAGCTTTAAGAGATGCTATTTCGTCAGGACAATTGTGTTGCTTGACGTATAGCTGGTGGTTCTGCTCATAGCATGCAGTCGGTATACATACACACCGCTTGGAACCATTGTACCGGTATGATCACAGGCATCCCATGTAATCTGATAATCACCGGTATGCTGAACATCATTGACAAGAGTCCTGATTTTCTTACCTGTCATATCAAAAATTGTAATGGTTACATCCGATTCTTCAGGAAGGGTGTATTGTATGCTGGTCATGGCATTGAATGGATTGGGAAAGTTCTGACTGAGAAGCAGTCTGGTCGGAACCTCAGCCGCGTTCGGCCCCTCAACCGCAGCAACCTGTGGATCAATAACCTGAACATTATCAAGATAAACAATGCCCGCGTCGCCGCCGATGTTAAAAAGAAATCTCGCTGTGGGATCATCTACATCCACCGGTTTTTCGTAGGGACCGAATTCTGTATTTCCTGTACCCAATTCGACGGTTTCAGAACCCCAGATATCGTAACTACCATTGTTCGCCTCCTGGATAAAAAAACCAAGATTTCGTGTAGAAGAGGCATCGGCACTAAAACTGACATAGTAGGTATGACCGGCAAAAACAGGAAATTCCTGATAGATTTGAATATGATAGTCTTCAGTGCCCGGATTATTGGGGGTAATCACAGCGGTTGTGCTGTCTGCAAGATAGCCATCCGGATCGATTTCGAAAGTGGCGGAAGCACCTCCACCATAATTTGTACGCCAGGGAGATGTCCCGCAATCAAATGTACCATTATAAATGATGTCACCATTCTCCAGATCACCGACAATGACTCCTACAGAATCGGAAAAGACCTGATTGTTATCCGAATCTGTTACCTTGGCTTTGATTGTATAAAAGCCGGGAGGTACATTTTCCCAGGTTGCGGTATAAGGCGCATCCTGTGCCCGGGCGATATAAATTTGTTTGAGTCCATAATAGAAGCGGACGTCTTTTATTGTTTCACCCTCTGTGGTGACGTTCGCTGTCAGCTCAATATCAGAGCATGGTACCAACCGGGATCCGGCAACCGGCGCTGTAATTTCCACTGTCATGGCTGCCTGCAGTGCAAAGGGAACCAGGATAGATACGGAAATTAGCAGTAATACGGCATTGAGTGAATTTTTTCTTCTCATGATTTCCTCTCCTTGTTTTATATTTAACGTATGCTCAGTCATAAGGGAATTGTCAGATGAAGTTCAATTAAAAATATAGTGTCGGAAAATTCAAAAGTCAAGAAATTTTAATTGGAGAGAATGCAATATTGCATAGATTACACGTTTTAACGGATTAAAATTGCAATTTCCCTTTTATTCGACCGGCTTTCTGTAAGTCAGCTGAATCTATTTTCTGAATAAAGGGATCAAGAATGGCGGATCCGCCTGCTTCACGGGCCACCCATAAATAGGTATAGGCGTCAGGATTTTTTCTATGGTGGTGAGCCAGATACACATACATATATCCCAGGGCGATATTTTTCATATCCCTTTCTGACAGGTTGCCTATTGTTCCTTCAAGCGGGGGAATGTCCAGTTCCAGGTTGCTGAATACATAATCAGGATTGGACAAGGATTTTCTATTGGCCCTGTATATATTGGGCCAGAGATAGACATTATGATAATAACGGTTTGACAGTTTCCATAGATCATCTCCTGCCCGAACCGTATGGGTGATTGTCAGTTTGTTCGGCTTCACAGGATTTTTGGGTTCATTTGGATCATCCGTTTGCTTTTGAGATGTTACAGGGGACTTTTTGATCACAGGTGTATTTTTTGATCCGATACGAGGAATTATCAGCACGACAAATATCAAAACGACAAGAGCGGATATGAGCCACGGCCAAATTTTCCGTTTGGATATTTTTTCTGAAGTATCACCGTTTGAATAAGATGCCGTGTTGTCCCCCTGCATGACAGTACGCTCTTCCGGCTCAATATTCTGGATATAAAGAGAAGAGGCAGGCGGTGTTTCCTGCATCATTTTGGGTTCCTTTTTATTGTATTTGCGGTTGATAAAATGACGCAGCTTCAGTTCCGGCTTGAAATGGACACGCTGCCTGGCCGGAATTTGTAAGGATTCTCCTGTTTGAGGATTGCGGCCCTGTCGTGCCGCATGCCACTTTAATGTGAATCGGCCAAGGCCTGGAATCGAAACATGACCGTCACGATCCAGTCCGAATCGGATCACATCAACGAGATGTTTTGTCAGTTGAAGCACTTCGGATTTGGAAGCACCTGATTCTTCAGAAACATATTGAATTAAATCGGAATATGTCATCCGTACGGCGGTCATATTTCGCTGTCTTTCTCCTGAAAATGCTTTTGAAGGGGTTTGCTGGGTTTATAGGTCAGAACCCGCTTGGGAGGAAGCATCATCATTTGTTTTTTTTGAGGATTGTATGATTTTCGTTTTTTACGCAACCTGGTTTTAAAAGTACCCAAACCAGGCAGATAAACCGATTTGTCCTTATCCAGTATTTGCGTAATCAATCCGGATATTTGAAGCAAAATTCGACGCGTCTCTGCCTTTGATTTTTCAAGGCGATCTGCCATGTATTCAATGACTTCTTTTTGTGTCATGGATAAAATCCGTTTATATGCAACATTCAATCACAATCCGGCTGATAATGCAGAATAGAGGTGCAACGGGTATTTACAAGGTTTACTAAAGAGACACAGGATAGTCGGAAATTGCGATATTCGGATATTACGCTTCATTGTATATGACAAATATACATTTTTTATAAACAATTGTCAAGCTATACACTGTCATTGTTAAATAATAGCGAATACAGGTGTTTCCATGCAATTTGTTTTTAATGATTGTGTAAAACCGGTTAATTGATCCGGATCGGCTGCGATTGGACAAAAAAGGATTTAGTATAATTTAAAGGATACATTCAGATCCAGACCTGCAAAAACATACCAGCGGGTTTCTTTTCTGAACGTATAAGCCCGAATTGAGGGAGATAGTGTAAACTGATCGGTTCTGGTTAAATCAAGAGACAAACCATAAAAAAGGCCGAGGTTGAATTTTACAGCATTCGGATTCATATCCGGATGCCGAAAATAATAAATACCTGCACCGATTTCATAAAATATCCTGTCACCTGTTCGGAGACGATCACATATATGAACATGATAAAGTGCAGAGCCAACAGGATCATCAATGGTCATTGCATCCAGTATATAAACATAATTCAGGTCAATATACAGAGTATGAATTTTTTCATTCAGGAATGCGGCATATATTCCCAGCGAAGGTGATTTTGTGTAATAACCGGCCAGATGTGTGGCCGGGGCAAACATTCCCAGCCGAACGCCGGCATTGGCCGAAAGCGGTGTTTTTTTAATATAGCCGGGTTCGCGCCAGCGTTTGACCGGCGATACCAGTTTTTGTTTGACTGATTCAGGATTCATTTTGCTGACATAATCACCCAGTTGAATGGTTTGATTCGTGTTGAGCTTGACAATTTTGGCAGCTGTTTGATTAATATTGAATTTTATAATTTTTACCGTACCGATATAATGAACACCCTGATTGGATTTTCTGTATACATAGAGATGATCATCGATTTTACCCAGACCTTCGGATACATCGATTAAAACATAACCTGGAATGATTCGGATTATTTTTTGTGAAAAAGCCGGCGATGCAGAAAAGAGAAGGAATAAACACAAAAAAATATGCTTTTTCATTGAAAATCCTTTTTTTAGAGTATGCGTAAATCAGGTCCGGTTTCATTCCGTTTTGAATATAATTCATATGCAATTTAATGTCAAGAAGGAATCTTTCCGGCCGGGAAAATTGAATGGAACCAAATAAATTTCCGGGCGTTTGTAACTAATGCTGTATTATAAAATTCGCTTTTTAATATTGAATTGAATTTTTAAATTAGACAACAGACTGAAAGGAGCAGCAAAATGAAAACAAAGGTTTTACTGATAACGATGTTGCTACTGTTGATTGTCGGGAACGTTCCGGCCGGTGAAAAGGTATGGATGGAAAACTTTGATAAAGCCAGACTGGAAGCAAAGGAATCCGGAAAATACTTGTTTTTAAATTTCAGCGGTTCTGACTGGTGCGGATGGTGCAAGAAATTAAGCAAGGAAGTCTTTTCGCAGGAGGATTTTTTAAGTTTTGCTGATAAGAATCTGGTTCTCGTGAACCTTGATTTTCCTAAATTCAAGCAGCAAAGTTCGGAAATAAAAGAACAAAACAGAAAATTGCTGAATCAATTTGGTGTGCGAGGTTTTCCCACTGTTGTGCTTTTAAGTCCTGAAGGTGGTGTTGTAAATCAAACCGGATATCGAGCAGGCGGAGCGGCAAAGTATGCCAGTCATATACTGGAACTGATCCAGCAGTATGAAGCCAAAGAGTGAAAATGATCTCATTTAAATAATTGATTCAATTTATCCCTGGCATTGCTGGATCTGACATTTTTCTGCTTTGACCCTGAAGATGGTTCAAAGTAGTCACAGAAATTGGCTGAGGATTTCTCCTGCACCCATTCAGCCTGGGGTTCACGACATTGGTGGTAGGCGTTTTCATCATAGAATTTGCAATTCAGGCAGCAATGTAAATATTCACCGCAATTGGAGCAAGTATCCTGTCGGCCTATTTTATGGTCCGATTGAGCCTGCTTTCCGCATTTATGGCATTGATATTCCATATATAATTATTCCTGATTTGAATGGATATTCAACAGCAATCTGAACTACTTAAAAAAATAACAACTCAGGGAAAAATGTCAATAAAAACTTTTCTGTAACGTAGATTGGATTGATGAATAAATAGTTGATTTTAGCGATACAAATCAATATGTTTAAATCAGAATTCCCAATGATGTAAATCACTCTGGGGGGTATGTAACATGAATAAAAATATAACTGTTTTCCGGCTGTGGGCTGCAGTTTTTATCACTTTGATCTTGTTTTCTTCTGCACAAAACCAGTCTGTTTATACACTTCAGCGTCCATATGATGTCATTGTGGTTAAAGGTTCCGATGTGCCCGGTCTGGTGGGCAAATTAATCGAAGACATCCGGCTATATAAATATGTAACAGTTTTTGATGCATGGGAACCGGTTCCATTTCAAATCGATGAGACAGATGGAGCCGGTGATTATTTTATAAACGGCGATGGCGTTTTTGACACGGAAGATGAATTGGTGTTTATGGCTAAAGACATGGGGGATAGTGTCAATACGTATCAGTGGGTTCAGGATGAAGAGGCCAGGCTTGAAAACCGGTATCGCATCGCCTGTACCGATTCGTTGATTCAGGGTGGAAATGGCTGGCTTTATGTCTATATATCGTCAACACTTGCTTTGTCCCCTGATACTTATATTGATTACGCGAATAATCCGGGAGAGGATGACTGGGTCAGAGCCGATGAATATGAAGTTATTCACGGAAGCAACGGGGTACAGAGCGCGCTTTCCATGAACACGGAGACCGGTGGGGACGGTATTGATTTTCTGGACCGGCAGAAGCTTCGTATTAAACTGTTTCTCGATTTTGGATTACTGGGTTCTTTTGAATTGCTGTTAAAAGAGGAGATGGATGAAGATCAGGATGCTGTTCTTTTTCAGAAAGTACATCTTAAAGTGAGCAGACATGCTCTTTCCTATTCTGAAAATCCTGTCATTCGCGTTCATCGAAAAGTTATTCTTTTGATAGAGGGAGACGGACTCGGACAGGAATTTTCCAAGACCGTTCCCCTGACCATGGCCTATTATCCGAATTATTCGGAACTACAGCTGGGGGGAAATATCCCGCAGGATGACTTATACAAGGTGCGTGAATTCAGAATATCCACAGATTTAAACAGCAATGCTACGGGAATGGTATTTTACAATCCCCATAATCCTGAGGGCAATCATATTAACTACAATCCATGGCCGCTGAATATAAATTTGACCTGGCCGGGATACAACTGGTATCTGATTACCGTGGATACAACCTACCCTGGACCGGGTACACGCGGTCTGAACCGGGCCTCTATTGTTACATTAATGCAGTTCGAGGGCGATCCGCCCGGCAGAGAGCAGTTTCTATATTTTAAGGATGGTAATGTAGATCATGATACGGGAGACAACAAGTGCTACGGTGATACCGGTTTTAAAGTCAAAGGGGATAACCTGACAGGTGAAATTGGTTTTGTATATACCTCGTATTATTTCTCAAGGAACATGACTTCTGCGGAAGCAGAGGATATTGCTGAAAGGCATGTCATGTCCCTGAAAACGGCTGTATCCGAGGAGAACCTGAGTTATCGGTATATAACTGTGCAAACCGATCCGTTTATGCTGAAATTTAAAGCAGATGGTGTATCCTACAACAGTCCCCATACATTCGGCTGGATAGAGAATGATAACCATCAGATTTCCGTCGATTCCATCCAGTCTACCCCTGCAATTGGGGTCCGATACCTTTTTGAAACCTGGGAACCGGAAAATAATCGGGAATTTGAATATACAGTTGTTCAGCATGATGATGAGTTTATGGCCAGCTTTGCACCCCAATACAATCTGTATACAAATGTTCTTCCGTCCGGGTCGGGTACAATTGCAATTAATCCTGTTCAAGACTGGTATGATGAAAATGCACAGGTTACAATTACTGCGGAGCCTCTTGATTATTATGCCTTTCTCCATTGGTCCGGAGATGCCCAGGGTGATGATAACCCGTTGGCAATAACCATGGATGAATACAAAGCGATAAAGGCCAATTTCGGAAATTATCCGCCGGTTATCACTTTACCGGATACTTTTTTTGTTGAAGACGACACCCTGATCATGACAGTCATGGAAATACGTCAATGGGCCAGTGATGCCAATCACCCTGTGGAATTGCTGACTGTCTCCGCATCCGGCGGTGAACATCTGGATCTAAGCATCGATCCTTCCAGCGGCGCAGTGCAGATATTTACATCGGTCGAGAACTGGAACGGTGCGGATACTGTGCATGTCGCTGTGACGGATCCAATGGGAGGAACCGGTGAAGATGATATGATTATTACGGTTCTTCCGGAACCTGATCCACCACAGGCATTTGCACTTCTTGAACCGGAAAATGAGCTGATTGTTACTGAATGGCCTGAAACAGTGCTGTTTGCGTGGGAAACTGCCTATGATCCGGATGAAGGCGACACGGTTCGATATACATTCATGCTGGATTCAACAGATCATTTTAACAGCGGTATGCTGATTTTGGAAGACAGCCTGCTGAACACCAATACCGTACTTTCCTGGCCGCTGCTTTACGGTGACAATCAATATTTCTGGACCGTGGAGGCATGGGACAGGGATGGTCATGATGTTATCGCATCCCGGGTATTTTCTCTGAATCTTGCAACAGCTGTTGATGGTGAGTATAAGAAAATACCCGAAGTATTTTGTCTGGAACAGAATTATCCCAATCCGTTCAATAACAGCACAGTGATAGAATTTGGCCTCCCCCGGGATGAATTCGTGCGTATTGCTGTATACAATACCTTTGGACAGCGCGTGCGGCTCCTTGTGGATGAAACAATGGACGCAGGATATCACACTGTTTTATGGAGCGGTATGGATGAACGGAACAGAACGGTATCCAGCGGTATTTATATTATCCGTTTTGAATCGCCGAATTTCAAATTTGTAAAAAAAGCCATGCTCGTACGGTAGTACAATAAAATATAATAAACGCCCAACCCTGTCAGTATGTTGAATGCTGACAGGGTTTTTTATGATTATGAAAGAAATATTGAAACTTATCAGTGATTGACCGGTTCAATATTGATTCATTCTTAAGAATAGTGGCAACTTATGAGGGACAAAATGGAACCGCTACCTGACGTAATCAATGAAATTTTTAAACCTATAGATGAAACTTCTTCCAGCAAGATTGTCTGTGAAGAGAACAAAATACTCAAAGCGATGCTGGACAGTCTGTCGGAAGGTGTAATTGTCGCTGATGCAGGAGGTAAATTTCTTTATTTTAATACGGCTGCGCAGAATATCCTGGGAATTGGATCTATGAATGTCGAGCTTCAGGAATGGAACACGGTTTACGGTTGTTTTTATGCGGATACGACAACACCGTTTCCTTCAGATAAGCTGCCTCTTGCGAGAGCCATTCAAAATGAAGTTGTGGACAGTGAAATCATTTTTATAAAAAACGAGAAACGTCCTCAGGGTGTTTTTATCGATGTCTCCGCAAGTCCAATGAAGGATCAGAACGGCAGTGTTATAGGGGGCACAGTCATCTTCCGGGATGTGACCGGTGAAATCTTGAAGGAAAGAGAATTGAACAAACTTTCCAATGTGGTTATGCAGACAGCAGACAGCGTGGTCATTACGGATCAGAATGGAATTATTGAATATATCAATCCGGCATTTGAAAAGACAACTGGATACAGGGGGGAAGAGGTTTTGGGTCAAAAGATGTCAATTCTAAAATCGGGTGTACATGATAAGGATTTTTATAATCATTTATGGCGCACAATTTCCAGTGGTAACTCATATGAAGGAATTATTATCAACCGTAAAAAGAACGGTCAATTGTATTCAAGTGAACAGACCATTACACCCATGAAGGATGAATCGGGACAAATAAAGCAGTATGTTTCGGTATTGAAGGATATTACACAGATCCTTAAACAGCAGGAGCAGGAAGTTCAAATTCGTATCGCCCGTTCTATTCAGCAGCAGCTGTATGCATCGCGTGTTGATATTCCCGGATTTGACCTTTACGGGGCCACATTGCCGGCTGCTGAAACCAATGGCGATTATTTTGATGTGATTCAGATTTCAAAAGATGAATACGCCATGATCATAGGAGACGTCAGCGGGCACGGTATTGGTGCGGCGATGATCATGGCCCAGACACGGGCATCGCTGCATGCCTTTTTAAAGCATGATACCGATCCGGGACTTATCCTGACCTGGCTGAACCGGGAACTGGTCAGGGATCTGGATGAAACCCGTTTTGTGACATTGATTTTTGTGCGGATTAATATTAAAAATCTAACAATGGATTATGCAAGTGCCGGGCATATACCGGGATATATACTGGATCAAAATGGTCAGACCAGACAAATTTTGGACAGTACAGGGATCCCGCTCGGTTTTCTTCCGGACTATAAATATGAGACCAGTGAAAGTATGGGCCTGGATTCCGGTGATCTGATTCTTCTTCTTACCGATGGAATTATTGAGGCGCATAACAGGAAGCGAGAGGAATTTGAGTCTGAAAGGGCTTTGGAGACAGTGAGAGAAAATATCACATCATCCTCTGCAGAGATTAACTTTGCGCTTCATCAGTCGGTTCTTTATTTTACATCCGGATCGGATCCTGAGGATGACATAACATCGATTGTATGCAGGTATAAAGCATCCGGATAAAAATCCTTTTCATTCAAGTTTTTGTTGTTATTCAATCCTTACTGCTTTATATTTAAAAAATTACTTATCTCTATTTTACATTTTCAAAAAATTAACATGCTGCAAACGGGACTAATGTTAGTGGCCTTGCTAATATTAACATGATAGGCTTTACGATTGTATATAATACTTTGATGGCATAAAATAACAATACAAGAGGGAGGATTCGATGGACGGAAAAGGCAAAGAAGCAACCACATGGACCTGGGCCGATCAAATCAGCAGCTACCGTTTTTGGGGATTGCTGATTTTTTACATCTTGACTATCGGGGCCTATTCTCTTTATAATTCATCGCTAGTATCATATAACTACGATACAAAAGAATTGAGCCTGACAATGGTTTCGAGCTCATTTATTGCAGGCCGGTTTGCATATTTATATGGATTTTTACTGGCATGGATCGCTATCAGAACAATCAAACATTATATGCTGTATATTTGCAGTATAATGATTTTTGTCGGTATGATCTTGACATTTATTCTGTTTAATTATGTAACTATTTTTCCGTCACAGATCATCATTTCGCTGGCTATAGGTGCTATATCTATAATTATCCCTTCAATAATCGCTGGTGGACGAAGAGGAAGTGACATGTTTGTAGTTTCCTGGGGGATTTTAACTCTATTTAGTTTCTATACTGAAACCGGTATTAATCAGGCAGGGGTATTGTTTGGATCAATACTAGATACATCTTATTCATTCCTCATTTGTGCTGCAATTGTTTTTCTGACTATATTCTTTTTGATACCTGTCAATTCTGAATTATTTGCCGGCATTCCTCCTTTGAGGGGAAGAATTCAACCTCTACAAAAAAGAGAACCCCTTCATGTCTTATTGTTGTGCTTTATCCCGTTTTTTTATTTGTATTGGTTGTATCATGTCCATGGAGAAATCAGATCAATTAACAATTCACCCAAACTGCTGTCACCCAGGGCTTCTGTATGGTTGGTACTTTTTATACCCATTCTATTTCCAATTATCATGGCTACCCTCAATGATTGTATTAATGGAGATGATGGGTCTCAAAAAATGAAAGATAGTTATTCGACAGTCTGGATTGTATTCTGGAGTTTTGTATTTTTTCCGATTGGTGCGGCTATGATACAATCAAGTATTAACCGTTCAATTCAATCTTAAGTAAATTATTATCAACTAGTGGTCCTGCTGTTTTGAAGAATTTCATGGGGACCGCCTTTCTGATATATCACGGTGAAGGGTTGCGAATAGAAAAAAAGGAGATGATTCAATGAAAGAAAAAAATACAGCATCGATAACATGGACATGGGCCGATCAAATCAGCAGTTACCGGTTTTGGGGCCTATTGCTTTTTTATATCCTTTCGATTGGTGTTTACAGCAGTTTATACCCTGTGATTATTAATTATTTTTATAATTCAAACTTTGGAATTCAAATATATGATAATAATCTATTTAGTGTTGTCAGGCCAGTTGGAGTGCTTATTGGCTTTTTACTTGCCTGGATTGCAATTAAAACAAAGAGACTCGTGGCGCTTTATTTCTGCAGTGTAATTGGCCTTGTATCTCTTGCTGTATCATTTTTTATAATAGATCATTTACCTGTCGGTACAATAATCAATATTACTACCATTGTAATGAACATCATAGCCATAATATCCATTGCTATTTTAATCATTGTTCCTTCAATTATCGCAGGCGGACGCAGAGATAGTCAAATGTTTGTAATTTCGTTTGGAATTTTGATATTGTATAATTCATTGAGTTTGGCAGGTTTTGGTGCGTTATCAGCATTTTCAATACAATGGATTAAAGAGTATATAATATACACCCCGACACAATTATTCCCTTTATTGTCTGCTCCCCTTGTACTCA
>Ga0272441_10007300_pt1 | contig 18010 bp, 15 predicted proteins | sample SSMProp6N_FD_193582 | JGI IMG/M metagenome (GOLD analysis project Ga0272441, IMG submission 193582) | Marine sediment archaeal communities from Little Sippewissett salt marsh, Falmouth, MA, United States - SSM-Prop-6N | ecosystem: Environmental > Aquatic > Marine > Wetlands > Sediment ... | reverse complement strand
GTGTTCGACACAAAAACTGTTTTTACATGTCCGGTTCCACGATAAAATTTCTCGATCTGCAGGAGATCAACCGCCGCCATGCCGACGAGCTGAAGCGCGCCGCGGCGGAAGTGATCGATTCCGGCTGGTATGTAAGGGGGGAACGGTGCGGGCGTTTCGAAGCCGCCCTGGCACAGTACATCGGTGTCCGGCACGCGATAGGGGTCGGCAACGGCATGGATGCCCTCCGGCTGATTCTGCAGGCCTACATGGAGCTCGGTTTCATGCGTGAGGGAGACGAAGTGATCGTGCCGGCGAATACGTTTATCGCGTCTATTCTTGCCATTCGGCATTGCGGCCTGACTCCCGTGCTTGCGGAACCGGATACAGGGACGTATAATCTCGATCCCGCTTTGATTGAGCGCCATATCACCGGCAGAACCCGCGCGATCATGGTGGTGCATTTGTACGGCAGGGTCTGCTGGTCCGGCGAACTCGAGCGGACAGCCGCCCGCCACGGGTTGAAAATCATCGAGGACAACGCCCAGGCGATCGGTGCGAAATGGGACGATAAACGGACGGGAGCTCTCGGTGACGCCGCCGGATTCAGCTTTTATCCCGGAAAAAATCTCGGCGCGCTGGGGGACGGCGGTGCGGTCACCACGAACGATTCCGGGCTCGCCGATGTTATCCGGGCCTTGGGGAATTACGGATCGAACGAGAAGTATGTTCATGAATACGCCGGGTATAACAGCCGTCTCGACGAAATGCAGGCGGCGTTTCTCGAGATCAAGCTTCGCTGTCTCGACGCGGAAAACAGGCGAAGGAGGGAGATCGCGGAATATTACTGCGGCAACATCGTCAATGCCGGGATCATCCTGCCGGCAACGAACCCGGCCGAAGCTGTTTCCGGGGACGAAAGCAATGTCTGGCATCTGTTCGTGGTCAGGACAAGGAGGCGCGACGCCCTGATGAGCTACCTGAAGGAACAGGGGATCGAGACGCTCGTTCACTATCCGGTTCCGCCACAAGACCAGGGGGCGTTGAAGGATGCAGGGTATTGCGGATCGGCGGTTTCCGACGCGATCCACGAACAGGTCCTGAGTCTGCCGATGAGCCCGGTGCTCACCGATAGCGAGGTTTCGAGGGTCGCCCGGGTTGTTTCCGGCTACAACGCTTTTTCCTGAAGAGTTATGATGGATCAGGGAATGGTTTCGATCGTCATGCCCGTCTATAACGGGGCGAAATATCTCGACCGGTCCATCGCCTCGGTCCTGCGGCAGGGGTACGGCAATTACGAGCTTGTCTGTGTCGACGATGGTTCGACGGACCGGAGTCTCGAGGTGTTGCGGGAATACGAGTCGAGGGATCGACGGATAAAGGTGCATACGAAACCCAACGGCGGTTCGGTTTCCAGGGTGCTGAATTTCGTGCTGCCACGGCTCGAAGGAGAGTACTTCTACTATATGTCCCAGGACGACGTGCTTTCCGATGACCTGCTGGAGACGATGATCGCGCGATCCCTCGAAACAGGCGCCGATGCGGTTATTCCCGGCATGGTCTACCGCTACGAAGATGGAACCGAAGAGGCCCTGGATCCGGGGCCCCGCGTGGACCGTAATTCGATCCTTTCCGGCCGGGAGGCGGTAAGGCTGAGTATCGACGGGGCTGTTCACGGCTTTATCCTGTGGCGCATGTCGCTTGTCAGGGCGCACGGATTCGAGGAGTTCGCAATGAACGCCGATGAGTACTCGGTGCGGGTTTTCCTGTTTTCCTGCAGGAATGTGGCGTTCTCCGGGGGCTGTTTTTACTACCACCAGCACGAGGATTCGATCACCAGGAAGCTGTCGGCGAGGATTTTCGACATACCCTATACCGATTACCGGTTGTACGACTTCGTGCGGAGTCACGATTTCGACGCCGATTATACCGGGAGCGTTCTGGAGGGAGCGGTCGTTCGCCTGATGAATTACCAGATCAAGTACGTCAGGAACCGGTCGGTCCTCGGCGATGAAGAGAGGCGGGAGATCGTCTCCCGTTTGCGGAAGACGTACGGGAGTCACGCGAAAAAAGGGATCGTCGGACGGTTCGCATCCCGTTACAGGGCCACGGGAAACCTCAAGTACCCGCTGTTCATGCTCTGCTTCGCGGTGGACGATTACCGGTATTTCTCGTTTTGCCTGAACCTGCTTGCGCACTTCCTGAACATGAGAAAAATCGACGCCCTCGTGTAGTTTTTACTTTACTTTGTACGGCCAATCGTCAATATCGGTGCACATTGTCTGAAAAATCGCATAAACACATACTCAAGACCACCGGCATAATCGGCGGCAGCCAGGTGATCACCATCGCTGTCGGTATTCTCAGAACCAAGTTCGTCGCCATATTGCTGGGGCCCGCGGGTTTTGGCCTGGTGGGCCTTTTCCAGTCCATCATCGAGCTTATCCGTTCCATCACCTCCTTCGGTATCGACTTCAGCGCGGTTCGCGACATTGCCGAATCCACGGCGGAAGAAGACAGGAAAAAAATCACCCGCACCTACGCAGTCGTCTATCGCCTGACGCTGATAACCGGGCTGCTCGGCGCGTTTGTTGCCATCGTTTTCGCTCCGGTTTTCAGCCATTTTACCTTCGGCGACACCTCCTATTCCTTCATGGTCGGTCTGCTTTCCGTTTCGCTTGTCGCCGATGCGATCGTGGGCGGCAAGAGCGCGCTGATACAGGGAATGATGCAGATCAGCAAGATCGCCAAGGTCAAGATACTGCTGAGCGTTCTCTCGCTTGTGGTAGCCGTGCCGCTGTATTATTTCTTTCGTCTGGACGCCGTTGTGCCGGTCATCATCCTGAACTCGCTGATGAGCCTTCTGCTGTTTTCCCTCTATGCGGAAAAAATAGATTTCAGGGCCGTCAGGATCAGCTTGAAAGAGGTGTTCCGGGAGGGGTTCGGGATGATCAGGCTCGGTTTCTATACCGAATTCGTGACCTTCCTGTCGATGCTGACCATGTATATCGTCAAGGTTTTTCTTACGGGCAAAGGCGGGGTGGAGTACGTCGGATACTTTCAGGCGGCATGGTCGTTTTCGATGACCTACCTCGGCGCGGTCCTGACCGCGATGTCGACTGATTTCTTTCCCCGGCTGAGCTCGGTAAACAAGGATTCGGAGAAAGTACGGGGAATGGTGAACGACCAGACCGAGATGGTGCTTTTCCTCGCCGGTCCCATCATCATAGGCATGCTGACCTTCATGCCCCTTGTCATCAGGATCTTCTACTCGGGCGAATTCACCCAGACGGTGAACATACTCCAATGGCAGATGATGGGCGATTTTCTGAAGGTGCTTTCCTGGCCGATCGGCATGATTCTGCTCGCGAAGAACATATCGCGAACATTCATTCTTGTCGAGGTAACCTGGCTGCTGCTGTTTCTGTGCGGCATCTACGCCGGCTGGGACCTGTTCGGGCTCGACGTTACGGGAATATCGTTCTTCGTTTCGCATCTGATCTATTTCTGCGTACTGGTCGTCGTGGTTCGCAAGTCGGTCATGTTCCGATACAATGCCGGAACATTACGTTTCATTTTTCTTTACAGTTCGATAGCGGTTCTGGCTTTTCTCAACGGCGTGTTGCTCGAAGGAGCGCTGCGATATGTTCTCGGAACCGGACTCACCGTTCTGGTCTCCGTCATTTCCCTGTATTTTCTCAACAAGTACGTGGACCTTGCCGGGTTTATCAGAAAAAAACTGGGGCTGCCGGAATAAAGGAGTTTCTCCGATGTTTGTCTTTACCAATGTGACCTATCGATGGCCGGGCGGCGCTGACAACCTCGTGTACCTGCTCGTCGAACACCTGTTCAGGGAAACCGGGGAAAAGGTCATGATATTCGGAAAAGAGGACAGCTACCTGGTCGGGAGGCTTTCGCAGAACGGCATCGGTTTCGAATTTTACGATATCGACGACGATGCCGGTTACGCGAAGGTGGGAAAGAACGACGTGCTGGTGCTGTCTTCCAGCTATTACGGTCTGAAAAAATTCAGGCGGACCGGCTGCCGCGTTCTTGTCTGGAATATCCTGACCTTCTCGATGATCCGGTGGAACCGGCTGCAGTTCCTCGGAGAAAACAGGTTGGCGGAGCGCGTCAGGTTTTTCTTCAACAGGGGTTTTCTGCGGTTTCTGCGCGCAAGGAACGCCCTGGTCTGCATGGATGCGACTACCCGGCGCGAGCTCGACGAGTACATGGGGGCATCGCTCGAGACGCCGATCATCCAGGTACCGATAAAGGTTTCGGAAAACAGGCATGGCTCCGCCAGGCCCGGCGAGGTCGTCAACATCACCTACATAGGCCGCGGCGACGAGGAATGGAAAGTCGCGCCGGTAAAAAAAATCGTCGGGGACCTGCGTGCTTTCGATCTTTCGGCGCGAATCCATGTGTTCACCTCCCAGACGGACCTTTTCGAGAGAGAGCTGGCCGGATGCGCCGGTGAAGGGGTCGGGATCTCCTATCACACCGGTTATTACGGCGAAAGGCTCCAGCGCATGCTGCTGGAGACGAGCGATGTCAATTTCTCCATGGGCATGTCGGCCCTGGAGTCCGCGTCCATCGGCGTGCCGACCATTCTCATCGATCCCACGCATTCCGGTTATCCGCCGGGCTACAGGTACCGCTGGCTTTTCGAAGCACGCGATTTCTCCCTAGGCGAGTTTGTCGACGAGCATTCGCCGATCAGCGGCAGCATGGACCTGCGACAGGTTATCGGGACCCTGCGGGACGATGACGCCCGGCGTTCGGTCTCCGAGCGGTCGTTTGATCATGTCAGGCGGAATCATGCCGTCGGGATCGTGTTCGAGCGCTTCATGAACCACAGGCACTATGTTTCGATCAGGGATGTCGCAAGATTTACCCCGAACATGTGGCTGTAACGGAAAAAAGCAAGACGATGCACAAGATACTGCTGGTCATCAAGGAGCCTTATCTGGACAAGATCCCGAGCCTGATGTCCCTTCTCAGGTACTTCTCGCTGCAGGGTGCCGGGGTGACGATCGTAAGCGTCGTCGCCGATGAGTATCCCGTTCCCGCTTTCGATGACTGTCCGAACGTCACGTTTCTCGGAATCGGCCAGAAGCGGAAAAAATTTTCCATGCCGACCTCTCTCAGGCTGCTGCTCGGGGTCGGCAGGCACATCGCCACGGGCTCCCTGGGGAAAGAGCGGTACGACTGCATCATCGGATCGGGTTCGCACGGCAACCTCGCCGCGTTCCTCGTCGCGAAAATGACCGGGTCGCTGTACGTGAATTACTGTATCGAGTACCCGGCTTTCAGGAATATCGGATCGGAACCCTATACGGCGATAGATTCGTTATACAACAATGTGGCCCTGAAGCAGGCGGACTATATCGTGACTTTCGACGATACGCATGTCGATCTGATCGCGGAAAACATCGGCATCGATCGTTTACGGTTTCTCAAACTGCCCAACGCCAAGCTGGGCGGGGTGTTCAAAGGCGATTCCGACATGATCAGAACGACGTTCGGTATTCCACGGGAAAAGACCGTCATCCTTCATTCCGGGGGGCTCGGCGTCTGGTTCGGTTCCTCTGAAATCGCACAGGCCGCGAAAGAATGGGGTGACGATCGTGTCCTGGTTTTCCATACCAGCCATAATGCGGCGCGGGACACATACTGCAAGGCGATGCAGGCGAACGACTACGGCGGCAGGGTCGTGTTCTCCACGACGCCGGTTCCCTCCGGAAAACTCGACGAGTTCGTCGCGAGCGCGGATATCGGCCTGGCCTGGTACGACAGGGATGTGCTCGGCTACAGGGGAGAAAACATGGGCCAGGCGGCCGGAAAAATCGGCGATTACCTCAAATGCGGGCTTCCCGTGATCACCAACAATTTTCATTCCCTGAGTTCGTACATCGAAACATACGGGTGCGGCATCTGCGTCGATACCATCGCCGGAATCGGCGACGCGGTGAAGGGGATCCTTGCCGACTACGGTCGCTACAGAGAGAACGCTTTCAGGTGCTACGAAGAACTCTGGAAGCCCGACAGCTACCTCGACACTATTTATCACAAGGTGCTCGGGAATGGATAGCGGGCTGATTACAAGGTCGACAAGACGACTGCTCAAGCCGGGTTACCTGGCGGTAAAACGGATGTTCTTCAGGTCCTGGTTCGCGGGCCTGAAAAGAGAGTTGCCTTTGTACGGCAGGGTGCTCGTGGTCGCTCCGCATCCGGATGACGAGGCGCTCGGCCTCGGGGGTACGATCCTGCGCTTTCTCGACGGGGGAACGGATGTCCATATCCTTTTCATGACGCAGGGGGAGGCGAGCCACGACGACCTCGACAAGGCAGCCGTTTCTCGCAGCAGAACCCGCATAAGCGACGAGGTCCTTGCCTGCATGGGAATCGATGCCACACGGGTGACGAGATGGAGTCTGCCGGACGGCGCTATTCCGCGCCGCGGCGCTTCCGGTTTCGAGGAAGCGGCAGGGCGGCTCGGAGAGGTGCTTGAAACGGTTCGGCCGGAAGCCCTTTTCGTGACGCACCCGATGGAAACCTGGCCGTACGATCACGTCGCGTCTTTCGAGATAGCGGAAGCGGCCCTGAACGAGTACTCCGGTTCCTGCGATTTTTATGGTTACGTTGTCTGGCTCTGGTATTCCCTGCCGATGCGTATGATTTTTTCGATCAACAGGGCCGCGACCTATACCCTGCCTGTCGGCACGCGCCGGGAGCGCAAGGAAGTCCTGGTCCGGCACTATCTCGAACCGCTGGCGCCCAACGGGAAGCCGTGGTCGGGCGTTTTGCCGAAAGCGATGTTGAAGGCGCTTGAGTATCCTTGTGAAGTATTGACGAGGTTGGCGTAAGTCTCGAAACTGAAAACCCGACAGGAGACGTTACGTATGTCCCGGACGTGGAAAATACAGGTGTTGAGATCATGGGACGAGGTTGAAGACCCTTCGTTCGTCGAACAGTGGACCGACTGGGCCGAACGTTCAAGGGGCGTGCACGTATTCAATCATCCGCGGCTTCTGAGCGCATGGACGGATGCATACCGCTCGCTGGAACAGATTTCCCCTCACTATGTCATAGCCGAAAAAGAGGGAGCCCTGGTGTTTCTGCCGCTTGTTCTATGGCGCAGGAACTGGAAAAACGCATTTGTCAGGACAATCATTCCGGCAGGGTATTCTGATTACGATTATCATGATCCTCTTGTTGTGGGGGACGCTTCAGGGCAATTGCTGCAGGTTTTCTGGAAGCAGCTCCTGCAGGATGTCATAAGGGATGCGGAGTTGCGCTATGATATGGTCGATCTCAGGGGGATGAGGGTGCCGGGAAAACACTTCCCCTGGGTAAAAGAAGAGACTTGCCCCTACGCCGATTTACGCCGTTACAGGGATTACGAAGATTATTTCGGCAAGCTGGGAAAAAGCCTGAGAAAGGACATTCGCAAGAGGACCAGGATGCTGGAGTAGCACGGGCGGGTCGATTTTCATGTTTACGGGCCGGGCGAACTGGCGGCCGCCCTGGACGCTCTCGCGGTATTTCTGGGCGTACATGCAAACAGATGGCCCAATGCCTACAAGGCGCCGGGGTTCCACGAGGAGCTTATGCGAAAGACGCTGCCCGCCGGGATCGCTCATTTTTCGGAAATCCGTATCGACAATGAGCCCGTCAGCTGGGAACTCGGTTTCAGGTACAGAAAAAGGGCCTATTCCTACATGCCGGCGTATCTGAAAGAGTACGCAAACTGTTCGCCGGGAAAGGTTCATCTTGCATTTCTGATCGAAGACGGTTTTAGCAACGGGGTTGAAATTTTTGATTTCATGCGTGGTTCCGAGGAATACAAGGAAAAGTGGACCGATGACGAGGTTGCCCTCTATCGGCATGGACACCGGTGTTCGGCGCCTCAAAGCCGCCTGAAACTTGCAGCCAGGGATATGTTGCTGTCTGTGAAAGGCGGGTTTCGTGCGATTCCGATGTATTTTATTCCGAATGGTATTGTTGTGGAGCATTGGTGACCTGTAACAAGTAGTAACAAGCCAAGCTGGTAACCGGGGAGTTTGCCCCTATGAAAAGCACTTTCAAGCTCAGGATTTACGAATCCTGGGACGAGGTTGAAGACCCTTCGTTCGTCGAACAGTGGAGAACATGGATCGAGAACGCGCCGAGCCCCCATGTTTTTTTTCATCCGGCGCTTGCAATCGCCTGGGCGAAGGTTTACCGGTCGCTTCACGATATCTCGCCGCTCTATGTGCTGGCGGAAAACGGCGAAACGAGGTTTTTTCTGCCGCTGGTGGTATGGAAAAGAAACTGGAAGAACGCTTTCGTGCGCATGCTCGTTCCCGTTGGGTACGCGGAGTTCGATTATCACGATCCCCTGGTAACGCAGAGTGTTTCGCCGGCACTGCTCGAATCGTACTGGTCGGAAATTTACGGTGCCGTTTTCCAGGGCAGGCGCAGGCTGTTCGACATCGTGGAGATTCCGGGGATCAGGCAGCCCGGTGCAGGCGAAGGATGGGAACGTTCCGGAGAACTGTGTCCCTATGCGAGACTGTCGGATTTCAGTAATTACAGTGCATACCAGGCATCGCTCGGTAAGCGTCTGAGAAAGGATATCGTCTACCAGGCGAAACGCCTCGGGAAACAGGGCGCCGTTGAACTGAAACGGTACGAAGCCGAAAACATGGCGGAGGCCGTGGCGGCGTTGCGGCAGTTTCTCGAGGTACACGGCCGAAAATGGCCCAATGCCTACAAGGCGGAGGGTCTGCACGAGGCGATGCTGCGTTCGGGCATGGCTGCGGGGGTCGTCGATTTCACGGAACTCACCCTGAACGGGCAGCCGGTATCGTGGCATTTCGGTTTTCGCTACCGGAAACGGTATTACTATTACATGCCGGCCTACAGCGAGGAGTTCAGGGGGTTTTCTCCCGGCAAGGTGCACCTTGCCCGCCTCTCTGAAGAGGCATTCAGGCAGGGAATGGATATCTTCGATCATCTCAGGGGGGAGGAAAACTACAAGTCCGGCTGGGCGGCCGGAGCGCTCGAGCTTCATGCATACAGGGGTAATGCTTCTTCCGTTCTGTCACGGTTGCGGCAAAGCGCGTACGAAGGGCTGCGCTCGCTCAGGGCGATGGGCTGAACCGGCAGAGGGGATGGTTTTGCATAACGCGTTTTTTGTTTTCCCCTGTCGCGGGAAGCCATGAAACAGGTCAGGTTAAAAGTATGATAATCGTCAAGTTGATGGGTGGTCTGGGAAACCAGATGTTCCAGTATGCCACCGGACTTGCGCTTGCGAGGAAGCACAACGTTCCCTTCAGGGCCGATCTCAATTTCCTGCTCGACAGGCGGAAACGTTATTACGAGTTCACGCAACGGAAGTATGCGCTCGATATTTTCGCTGAACCACCCGAGGCGGCCGACGATCGCGAGATAAAAAGATTTCTGTACCCCAGGCACGGCAACAGGTATGTCTACCATGCACTGAAACGCCTCTACGGAGAGAAGAACGTTTACCGGGAAGACGATGTGCGAACCGTCCCGGATTTTTTTTCCCTGCCGTCCGAGGCGTATCTCGACGGGTACTGGCAGAACCCCGGATATTTTTCGTCCATTGCCGAAGAACTGCGCGTCCGCTTCGCGCCGGCAAACGGACTGCCCGCTTCGCACCAGGAACTGTGGCGGCGGATCAAGGGTTCCGCGTCGGTCTGTCTGCATGTGCGCAAGGGCGACTATGTCGGGCATCCCGAACTCGACGTCCTCGACCCGGACTACTATTACCGGGCAATCGAACGCTTGTCAGAAAAGGTGTCCGAACCGAGATTTTTTGTTTTTTCGGACGACATCGGATGGTGCAGGGAAAATCTCCGGACAGATGCCGCGAGGACGGTTTTTGTCGATACCTTTCCGGGGGAAAAAGCCGAGTACGATTTCCGGCTCATGTCGGAATGCAGGCATTTCATTATCGGCAACAGCACGTTTTCCTGGTGGGGGGCGTGGCTGGGAAACGATCCGCGAAAGATCGTCATCGCCCCGAAACGATGGAGCCGCAGCCAGGAGGAAGAGGTGAGCAGCACTCTTGAAAAAGACTGGACGGCGCTTTGATACAACCACCTGAACCGGATGCGAATGAAGGACGGAAATAGCGGCCCCAGGGTGCTGATTACCATATCCTGTCTCGGAAGGGGAGGAACCGAAATGCAGACCCTCTATCTCGTCAGGGCGTTGCTCCTGGCCGGTTACGAGGTCACGGTGGCCTGTGTTTTCGAGCACGAGCCGGAGGTAGAGAGGGAATACAGGAATGCCGGCGCCAGGGTTCTCCTGATGGAGCAGGACAGGAGCCGCGGTGCGTTCGCGCTCGTCGGCCGGTTCCGGGCCCTGTTCGCCGAAGAGCGGCCCGATCTCGTTCACGTCCAGTACATGACGCCGGGAATGCTTCCTGTCGTTGCCGCCCGCCTGGCCGGGGTCCGGCGGGTGCTTGCCACGGTGCACCAGCCCTACTCGCGGTGGCACAGCCCGTTGTGGAAACTGTACCTGCGGTTTTCCGCCCTGCTCTGCGATCATTTCATCGCTGTTTCCCGGGCCGCGGAGCAATCCTGGTTCGGTTCGTCGCACAGGTATGCATACGGTGACGAAACACGCCTGCCCGCTCATTTTACGCTCTACAACGCGGTCGATGTCCGGAAGATACGGGAGCTTTGCGCCGAAGGGCATGAACAGGCGGAAAAAAGCGGCAGGGGGGCGTTTGTTTTCGGTTTCCTCGGACGGCTCAGCCATGAAAAGGGGGCTGATCTGCTCTTTGACGCGTTCGATGTTCTTTCGCGGAAGCACGAGCATCTCGGCCTGCTGGTCGTCGGGGACGGCCCGGAAAAAAAGCGGATCGAGGATCGGTATTCCGGGAGCGGTTGGTGGAAAAAGGTGACCTTTCAGGGATTGTGTTCATGGCGGGAAGCCATGACGCAATTTGCCTCGATGGATGCGGTTGTCGTGCCCTCGCGGTTCGAGGGTTTCGGGCTGAGCGCCGTGGAGGCCCTTGCCGCCGGCAAACCGGTTATCGCTTCGGAGTGCGGGAGTTTGTCCGAAATAATAGAAAACGGGATATCCGGTCTTATCTTTCCTGAAGAGGACACGGACGCTCTCGCCGCCGCGATGGAAAGACTGCTGAGCGATCGGCCGTTACGGGACCGGTTGGCAACGCATGCGGCGGCAAGAGCTGATGAATTCGATGTCGGCCGTTTCAACCGGAACGTCGCCGGCATCTACAATCGGATGTTTCAGGATGCAAGACGGTAATTTCTATTGGTTCTACCGGGCGGTCTTTTACACGGTTCTGCCCCCGTATATCGCCAACGTGGTGCCCTTCATTCCCGAAGGATTCGGCGGGTTCAACATGACGGGCTTGTCATGGATGGTCATGTTCCTGATATGCGGCGTGTTCTTTCTCCTCGAAGTCGGCAGGAAAAAAACATTCCCCCTGGTTTTCTGGGCGCCGTGGCTGCTCTACGTGGTGGTCTATCTTCTGGTGGATTTCTCCTTTCCCGGCCTGCAGCTCACCCTGCAATACCTGCTGCCGATCGGCATCGGCATCGTCGCTTCCGGATTCACCTACGATCGGGAAAAACTGCATTGGCTCTTCAGGCAGTTGCTCGTCGTATCGGGGGTCGTTATTTCCCTGGCCTATTACGGCCATCTTTTCCGCGGAGGATGGACTCCCTATACATCGGGCGGGCCGATGCTGCTCTCGATCCTCGCGACGCTTTCGGTCGGAATTTTTTTCATAACCCGGAAAATCCGTTTCCTGCTGCTCTACCTGCTCTGTTTTTCCGTACCGATCCTTGACGTCACCCGGATGGGGCTTGCGGTTTTCGTCGTTATTCTGGTGTTTCATTTTGCCAACAGGAAGCTTCTGTCGAAGATAGCGATCGGTTTTGCCGGCGCGGCCATGGCTCTTGCCGTTTTCTATTCCGACGCCTTCCAGGAAAAAACGTTTTACGAAGGGCAGGGGGGCCTGAGCGATCTCACCCTCAACTATTACGAGGAAGAGTCCGCAATGAATACAAGCGGACGAGCCGGATTTTACGCGTATTACGAACCCGGCCTGAAGGCGTCCCCGATATGGGGCAACGGGCCGAGGGCGGACATGTATGTTCTCAGGGCCATATGGGGCGGAGAAGGTATCAGCGAGGCGCACAACGATTATCTGGCTATCCAGTATAATTACGGTCTTGTGGGGGTTGCATTGCTCGTGACGGGATGCGCGCTCACCTTTATGTCCCTGTACCTGAAGAAAAGGCAGGAAAACGATCCATACAGGTTCCTTGTTGTGACCTCGGCAATGGTTTTGATTATCGGACTCATGATGTTCATGTACTCGGACAATATTTTGAAGTACACCATATTTTTCCCCAACATATTCTTTGCGTTGCTGGGGGTCGCTTTTGCCAGGTTTGACGGTAACTAAACCAGAATCGATGAAAGTTTCGGTTGTTGTCCCGCTCTATAACAAGGCGGATACGATCATGAGGGCGCTGCATTCCGTTTTGTCGCAAACGGCTCCTCCCGACGAGATAGTGGTTATAGACGACGGCTCGACGGATGCTTCCGTCGATATCGTACGGTCTTTGCGTATCGGGAATCTCCGGTTGTACAGTCAGGAAAATGCAGGTGTGTCAGCGGCGCGAAATGCGGGCATACGGCATGCCCGGAATGACTGGATAGCATTTCTTGATGCAGACGACGAGTGGAAGAACGACTATCTCGAAACGATTCGGGACCTGCATGTTCACTATCCCGACAGCCGGGTTCTCGCCACCTCGTATGTCTATAAGGACGGGGATGAGGAAATGGTGCCGGCCATATGCTTTCCCGAACGGGTAGGAATCATGAGGAATTACTTCAAGGTTGCATCCGGCGGTTCCCCGCCTCTGTGGACCAGCGCGGTGACGGCCCACAAGCAGGCCTTGCTCGATGTCGGATGTTTTTCCGGTGAGATTACCATAGGGGAAGATCTCCTGGTATGGGCAAAGCTGGCCCATAAGTTTTCAATTGCCTATCACAACGAACCGAAATCCATTTATTATTTCCCCCTGAACGTCACCGTTCACTCCCGCCTGCGGCATCCTGACAATCACGACCTTGTCTACAGGGAGCTGAAGAAAATCTATATGGATGAGCGACGCAGCGACTACCGGAGGTATATCCGTCGTTATATCGGATACTGGTGCAAGATACGGCTGCATCTTTTTTCCTTTTACAGGGAGAAGAAGAATGCGCTGCGGGAATACCTGAAGCTTTTCAGGGAGACGCCGTTCAACATCAAGGCGTTGGCATTGCTCCTGCTTGCGTTTTCCCCGGGATTCATACATGAGTATGCGTTCAATTCCCTGGGAAACAGGATGAAATAAAATTGAGACGCTATGCGAAAAGTCTTGTACTATCTCTATTTCAACCTTTCGAGGCTCCTGAAGATTTTCAGGTTCAAGGAAGCCAGTATGACCCTTTTCCGGAAGGCTCTGGCAATAAAGGGCGTCAGGTTTTCCGGTAGGCCAAGATACATAGATCACAATGTCTACCTGGATCCGGAGGGGGGGCTTACCCTTGGATACAACGTCGTTATTTCAACGAATGTGATTGTTCTGACTCATGATTACGCCTATACCGTGGGTCTTATAGCACTCGGGAAAAAACCGCCTACAGACGTTGCCGTCGTTGCTCCCGTTTCTGTGGGCGACAACTGTTTTATCGGAGCGGGGGCCATTCTCCTGCCCGGAACAAGCATCGGCGACAACGTGATTGTCGGGGCGGGCGCGGTGGTGAAAGGGAAAATAGATGACGACGCAATCGTTATCGGCAACCCGTCGAAGGTTATCGCCAGAACTTCCGAGTGGGCTTTGAAAAACGAAGGACGTTTACAGGAACTGACGCTGCTTGTGGACAAACATTGACAACGTTCGTATACGTTCCTTTTTGGAAAAACAGATGAGGATACTGCAAATTCATAATCACTACGGCAGCCATTCCGGCGAGTCGACCGTCCTCGAGGTGCACAGGCAGTTGCTTTCACAGCGTGGCCATGACGTCAGGAGCTATACGCGCAGCAGCGTCGAGCTGGAGAGCATGCGGATGGGTGAGATCCGGGCGTTTTTCACTGGCCTGTACAACCCGTTTTCAATCCGGGATATCGAAAAGGAACTGCAAGCCTTCAGGCCGGATGTGATCCATATTCACAACCTCTATCCCCTTGTCTCACCTTCCATATTGCCCGTTTTCCGCCGTGCGGGGATCCCTGTCGTGATGACGGTCCATAATTATCGCCTGGCGTGCCCCAACGGCCTGTTTTACAATAATGAAGGCATTTGTGAAAAATGTTCGGGCGGCAGGGAGTGGAATTGCGTGCTGCATAATTGCGAATCGTCTTTTCCCAAGAGTTTCGGTTACGCGCTCAGAAACGCCTGGGCGAGACTCGCGGGGTACTACCGTTCGAATGTCGATGCCTTTCTGTGTCTGACCGGTTTTCAGAAAGGTAAGCTGGTTGAAAACGGCTTTCGGGAAGACGCCTGCCATGTGCTGCCCAATTTCCTGGAACTTCATCCGCCGTTCGGAGAGCGGACCGAGAGGGAGCGGAGCGGTTTTTTCTTCATCGGCAGGCTGAACAGGCAGAAGGGGATAGATTTCCTTCTTGAGGTCGCCGAGCGCCTGCCGCAGAAGTCGTTCAGGTTGGCGGGATCGGTCGATTCGAGCGTCGTCGATATCGCGAAGCTGCCGTCGAACGTGCAGTGGCTGGGGGTTATCGATGAGGAGCAGAAACTCCGTGAGTTGCGCTCCGCCGAGGCGCTGCTGTTCACCAGCCGTTCCTACGAAGGGTTCCCCATGGTTTTTCTCGAGGCGATGCAGCAGGAACTGCCGGTCATCGCGCCCGATCTCGCCGGTTATCCCGAAATCGTCAGGAACGGGGTGAACGGATGGCTGTTCGAACCGCAGGACGCGCAAGCGTGCGCGCGCGTCATAGACGAGGCGCACGCGGCTGGGGACGTGGCCCTGCAAATGGGGAAAAACGGCCGGGAGATACTTGAAAGGGACTATGCCCCGGAGGTATGGTACAGGGCATATATGAAGGTCATAGAGCCTCTTGCCGCACGATAGGGCATTCAGCTAATTATTCCTCCCATGCTCTTCAATTCCTTTGAATATTTTTTCTTCCTGCCGCTGGTGGTCCTGCTGTTTTTCCTCCTGCCCCAGCGCTGGAGGAATCCCTTTCTGCTCGTTGCGTCATATTATTTCTACATGCGATGGAAATGGGAGTTCGGCTTTCTCATTCTCGCCACGTCGTTCGTCAATTACCTTGCGGGTTACCGCATAGCGGAAAGCGGCAATAAAACAGAGCGTCGTGCGTGGCTTCTGATCGCTCTCGGGGTTTCCCTGGGCATCCTGTTCTATTTCAAGTATGCGGGGTTCTTTGTCGAATCCTTCGCTTCACTCGCCGAAGCCGCCGGTTTCAGTTTCAGCTATCCGGTGCTCCGGATCCTGTTGCCCGTGGGGATTTCGTTTTTCACGTTCCAGGCGTTGAGCTATACAATCGACGTCTACAGGGAGAAAATGCATTGTGAAAAGAACCCGGTGAATTTTTTCCTTTTCGTTTCCTTTTTTCCCCAGCTTGTCGCCGGTCCTATCGAAAGGGCAAGCCATCTGCTCGACCAGTTCAGGGAAAAGCATCATTTTTCCTCGCAACGTCTGCTCGACGGAGGCAAGATCATTCTTTGGGGGCTGTTCAAGAAAGTCGTCATCGCCGACCGGCTGGCGGCCTATACGGACATCGTCTACCAGAATCCCGAAAATTTCACCGGGCTTTCATTGCTGCTCGCAACGCTGTTCTTCGCTTTCCAGATCTATTGCGATTTCAGCGGTTATTCGGACATCGCCATCGGAAGCGCCCACATACTCGGTTTCCGGTTGATGCAGAACTTCAATCTGCCCTATCTTGCACGGTCGATTTCCGATTTCTGGAAACGCTGGCACATCTCCCTTTCAAGCTGGTTCGGGGATTATGTCTACAAGCCGATGGGCGGCAACCGCGTTCCCCTTTTCCGCTGGGTTTTCAACATCTTCACGGTGTTTCTCGTCAGCGGCCTCTGGCACGGCGCAAACTGGACATTCGTCGTCTGGGGAGGGCTTCACGCCTGTTACTATCTCGTCGATTTCTTGGCGGCAAAAGCCGGTACGGCGCTGGGCATACGCGAGCGGCTCGAGCGGTCGGCTCTTTGGAAAGCGACGCAGACCGCCTATGTTTTCATTATCGTTCTCTTTTCCTGGGTTTTTTTCCGGGCGGACAGCGTGCAGCAGGCGGCCGACATCATCTTGCGGATATTCACGGATTTTTCCCTGCCGCTGTATACTGGCTCCTCGGCTTTCGATACGGCCGTGGGACTCGTCCTGATTCTTGTGCTCTACGGCATACAGGTCATGCAGTACCGGGGCATCGTCTCGATATATTTCAGCCCGTCCCGGGTGCCGACGCCGATACGATGGGCCGGTTACGCCTTGTCGGTCATACTGATCGCCCTCCTGGGCGTCGGTTCCGAACAGTTCATCTACTTCCAGTTCTGATTGTTTCTCATGGCTAACGACCTCATAGAAGATATACGGCGGGATGCGGGCTTACGGAGGAACGCCGGCAGGATGCTGCTCTTTCTGGTGCTGCTGTTTTCCCTCGATTACCTGGTTTCCTGCGTTCTGCAAAAAGGGGTCGAGCGCTACTACGGGCTGGGAAGCGATGCGGAAATTCTCATGGTCGGCCATTCGCATCTCATGCTCGGGATAGACAAGGTTCAGCTCGAACGCCGGCTCGGAACGAAGGTCGCGAAATATACCAGGGAAGGGGTCAACGTCGCGGACAGGGAGGTTATGCTGCGCCATTACTTCATGGGGCAAAGCGGACGCTGCCGTCTGGTGGTTTACGGCATCGATCCCTGGATCTTCACCGGCGAGGGGCTGAGCGCAAATTCCTACACGCTGTTTTATCCCTTCATGGACAATCCCGAAGTCGACCGTTACGTTCATGCGCACGCTCGGGACCGGTTCGATTACTATCTCCATAAATGGTTCCGGTCATCGAGATATAACGTGCTCCTGATAAACGCCGCCCTCCGGGGTTACCTCGGCAACTGGAGCAACCTGAAGATCGGGCGTCTCGATACCCTCGCCCTGAAAAAAGAAATCGGGACAGGCAACTACCGGCGTATCGGGATCGACGAGGAAAACGTCGGCCGCTTTACGGAAACGCTCGATTTTCTGAATGAAAAGCAGGTCGCGGTGATCCTGCTCAATACGCCGGTGTTTCATGCCCTGACCGAGGTGCAGAAGGCGGAGCAGGAGAAGGTTTTTTCGCTCATACAGCGTCTCGCCTCGCGTAACCGGAACATCCGTTTCGTCGACCTCTCGAAGGGGTTCGACCACAGGGCGGAACTGTTTTTCGATCCCATTCACATGAACCCCGAAGGGCAGCGTGAACTCACCGACGCATTTTCCGTATTCGTGGATTCAATGCAGGTTCTTCGCAAACGGTAGGGATATGGATATGACGGGGAGATTGTATATCGGAGGCGCGGCCATATCGCTCACCAATCCCGGGCATGCGCTCCGGACTGTCGAGGCGGCCCGGAGGGACGGGAATTTCGGGTATCTCTGTCATATGGATACCCGTACGGCGTATCTTGCCGCTCACGACCGGGAGTACGCCGCTGTCCAGAACAGTTCACTCATGACGTTTCCTGACGGCATGCCTCTCGTCTGGCTGGCCCGCCTGCGCGGTCACGCCGGGGTCGCCAGGGTTTCGGGAAAGGATTTCATGGACGCCGTTTTTTCCGTTTCCGTCGAGAGAGGCTATACCCATTATTTCTACGGCAGTACGGAAGAGACGATTGCAAACATTCGGAAAACCCTTGTCGAAACCTATCCGGGACTGGTTATACTGGATGCGGTATCACCACCTTTTCAGCCGCTGGAGGATTTCGACATCGACGCTCTGGCGGAT
>Ga0272441_10007299_pt1 | contig 18011 bp, 10 predicted proteins | sample SSMProp6N_FD_193582 | JGI IMG/M metagenome (GOLD analysis project Ga0272441, IMG submission 193582) | Marine sediment archaeal communities from Little Sippewissett salt marsh, Falmouth, MA, United States - SSM-Prop-6N | ecosystem: Environmental > Aquatic > Marine > Wetlands > Sediment ... | reverse complement strand
TCTTCACGTTACCGCAGCAGGTAACCTTCACCGACACCGCTCTGTCGATCGGCGGCGGCGCCTGGCACATCGCGATGTCGCCCGGTTCCGAGAACCTGACGGACCTCGCAGCCGACAGGATCAAGTCCGCCTTCGCGGATCATGGCCTGGCCCAACCGGCGATCGTGACGACGGGGCCCATCTCCAATGCGATCTTTCTCGGTACGGTATCCGCCGCGCTGCCCGAGCTCGGCGCCGGGATTCAGGCCGCGGGCTGCCAGGCCGACGGTTCGGACCTGGAGGTCCAAGGCTATACGCTGGTGTTCGATGAAGCGGCAAGAAATGTCTACATTCTCGGCAAGGACCCGCACGGCGCACTGTACGGCGTCACGACTTTGGAGCAACTCTTCAAGGGCCAGGGCGGCAGCGCCTATTTCATCGGTGCCGAAATACAGGACTGGCCCGATATCAAGTGCCGTGTGCTCGGCTCCGTCCAGTCGTTCCCCTATTGGGACAGTTCACCGGAGGCCACGGCCACGTTCAAGAGCAGCTTCACGCCATACCTGAACAACGTCCTTATCCCACGCAAGATCAATGCCATCACCATGGCACGCGGCGGATTCAAGTACCACACGGAACCGGCGGAATCCGCGGAGATCACCAACCGTATGGCCTGGGCCGTGGCCGAAGCCGAACGGCACGGCATGGTCGTGGAATACCACGACAATATGGCCTGCGCGTGGGCGGACGTCTATCCGCTCAGGACGAACGGCGTCGCGCCCTACGACGAGATCATATGGGACAACTCGCACTCGATCTTCTACTGCTATACCCGCACAAACATGATCCGGCAGGTCGCGGGCGACATGGGCCGGTTCATGGCGGATATGGGGGTCAGCATGCTCTACTGCCATACGCAAGACAATGGCTGGGAGAACTGCTGGCTGCCACGTTGTTCGCAGTGCCGCGCACGATGGCCGAGCAGCCTCGATGATGACCACGCCGCGTTTGCCCAGGCGCAGGCCAATCTGGCCAACATCTACTACGACGAGATAAAGAAATATGTGCCGGACCTGGACTTCACCATGGTGCAACGTCACTACACGGGCGGATATCCGGAATACCAGGCCGCGCTCCATACCAACCTGCTGTACCCCGACATCAGAATCTTGATTCGCGAACAGCCGCAGAGCGTCGTCAACGAAATGCGCAGCCACTATCCCGGCCGCGCGCTCTACGCACACGTCTTTGAAGGCCGCGGCGAACTGCAGTGGGCGCCGATCTTCCAGATGACCGCCCGGTTCAACAAAGACTACGACTACGGCAACGACCGTGACGTGCTGCTCGGCTGGTACGATGGGTTGATGCGATCGCTCGACCAGGCCACGTTCGCCTACTACTGCTGGAACACAGACGCGCCGGGCGGGCAAATCAGCACAAACCGCGCGCAGCTCTTCAACCCGCGCAGAGATGTGGAGGCCATGCCGGCCGCCGCGCAGGCAAGCCTCGACATCATCGCAAAATTCGATTACGGCCGGACGCTCGGCCCAAAGGTGCTCGCCGCATTCGCGACTTGGGCAAGCCCGGGCCTGATGGCGGACCCCGACCACATATTCGACCGGTCCTGGCTGTGGGACAACGTAACGGCGTGGTTCCCGGAAGTCGACGGGATGCCCGCGCAAGACGCAAAAACGAAAATCACGGAATTGCATCTTGCCGAAACACAGCGGGCACGCACACTGATCGAGAATTTCGTCGACCAGAACGGGATACCCGAAGAGGTGCGCAGGGCCTATGGCGGGTTCCTGAAAGCCGACCTGTTGGCCGCACCCCGCTACTGGGAATTCAAAGCCAGGGCGTCCAACGACCAGGCCGACTACAGGGCAGGCCTCAAAGCCGTCCGCTACGCGATCACGAACAAGTACCCGGGCTACGCCCAGACCGTGGCACAGGACTGGCGCAGCAACCAGGGATTCGGCGTCGTCTGCAGGCCGGAACAGACGCTCGAGGATCTGGAAGCGTGGTTCCTCACCAGAGCCGTGCCCGAGCTGACCGCCGTCGCCGTGTCCGCCTCGCAAGTAGACCTGACCTGGCTAGATACCGGCAGCGGAGAAGAGAACTGGAAGATCCGACGCAGTCGCGACGGAGTAACCTGGACGAACGCCGTCTATGTTCTGCCCGCCGACAGCTCGAGCTACTCCGACACCGGCCTCGATGCGGCAACAACCTATTACTACAAGGTCAAGTGGGAGACCGCCGCCGGCGACGGGCCGTACACCGCGCCCGTCAGCGCAACCACGGCGCTCGACGCGGAGCCTGCCACGTGGGTCGCATACAATGACCCGGCATGGGAGTCCTTCCAAACGACAAGCAATATCACCACCGTCAGCCGTGCCGAAAAGGGGCTGCTTGCCGAGCACGATACCGGCCTGCCGATCCCCGTCCTGCTCACAATCGATGACGGCGGCAACGGCCCGTTCCCATCACCCAGCCAGCACGATCACCTGACGCAAGGCACCGATGCCTACGAGCTGTTCCACGGCAGAGTCGATACCGACGGCCATATCAGCTATGGCGGAGCAAACCTGACCCTCACAATCAGCGGGCTGCAAGCTGTGCCGGCATACGAAGTCGTGCTCTACGGTAATCGGAATATCGCGCAGTATGCCGACCGGCTCACACGCGTCACCATTACGAACGCCGCCGGCTTCTCCAATACCAGCAGTGCCGGCGCCGTTTTTGGCGGCCAGTCGGACCCGTCGGTCGTGATCGCGAACGGGTACAACAACGCCGGGTATGTGGCCCGGTTCAGTAACGTCGATCCCGGGAGCGACGGCCAATTCGAGCTGATCGTCGACGACGGCGGATCGGCGAGCCCCCCGAAATTCTACGTGAGCGCGTTCAGCATGAGCCGAGCCCCGGTGACGGCGCCCGCAATGCCGGGCAACCTCAGCGCCGTGGCCGTCGCCGACAACCGCGTCGAACTGCGCTGGCAGGACAACAGCGAATGGGAGCAGAATTTCAAGATCCGGCGCAGCACAAACGATCTGGACTACAGCCATGCCGTCATCGTCCCGGCCAACACGACAGTATTCACCGATACCGGGCTCGCGCCCGGCACAACCTACTACTACAAGATCCAGGCCGAGCATGCCACCCTCGGCGACTCGCCCTATACGGCGCCGGTCAACACGACAACAGCGCTGCCGACCGCCCCGTTCGTTGCCTACAACGATCTCGCGTGGGCGGCCGGCCAGCATGCGGCAAACATCACCACCTATACCCGCGCGCAGCAGGGCCTGCTCGTCGACTACGCCTCCGGCAAACCTGTCGGTGCGCTGTTGACGATCAACGGTGGCGGCGCTGCGCCCGGCGTGATACAAGGCGCGAATGCAGCCGCCGGCACGGACGCGCATGCCTTTTTCGACGGGAGGGTGGACTGTGCCGGGCTGATCAGCTACGGCGCGAACCCGCTGGTCCTGACATTCAACGCACTGGATACCGGCGCGGTCTATGAGCTCGTCATGTTCGGGAACAGGGACCACTCCGCCTATACGTACCGATACACAACCGTCACGATTTCCGGTGTGCCCGCGTTCACAAACGTGAGCAGCGCCGGCGCGCAGAGCAGCACAACGACGATGCCGGCGGATACGGTCCGGATCTGCAACGGGGACAACACAGCCAACGGCTATGTCGCCCGATTCGATCACATCGTGCCCGGGCCGCAGGGCAATATCGTCGTGACCGTCTCCGACACCAGCGGCTACTTCTATCTGAACGCGCTGATGCTGCAGTGCCGGCCGCCGCTCGCACAAGCCGGCAACGGCGCGACATGGCGATACCGGAAAGGGACGGGCGAGGCGTCGAGCCCCGTAACGGCCTGGCGCCGGACAACGTTCGACGATTCGGGCTGGAGCAGCGGCGATACACCGTTCGGCTACAGTGGCGCGGGCTGGCCGGCCGGCACCGAGCTTGCGGACATGCGCGGCAACTACTCGTGCGTCTTCATGCGAAAAACAATCCAGATCACGGACCCCGCGCTCTGCAGCGAAGTCCGGCTCGAGGTCGCGTATGACGACGGGTTCGTCATGTGGATCAATGAGCAGGAAGTGGCACGCGTGAATGTTGACGGACAGCCGGGATCATTCGTGCCCTATGACAGTTGCGCCCTCAGCAACCGAAACGCGACATATTCCGGCGTGCTGACCGGCCCCGACATGCCGGGCCTGATCAAGGGCTCCAACGTCGTGGCCGTGCAAACGTTCAACCGGTCGCTCGCCGATAGCAGCGACCTGATCATGCAGCCCGTATTGACCGTCGTCGGTAGATCCTTCTCCGTCGCGCGCGACAGAGATCAAGACGGGATCCCGGATGCATGGGAAATACTGCTATGCGCAACGGACGCGACATTGCAGACCGATAACGACTATGACAACGACGGCTTGTCCGATCTGCAGGAGTTCATCGCCGGTACCGATCCCACCACCAATGCGGACTGCTTCGCGGTCAATGTCGGCCTGTCGGCGGACGGACTGCTCGTCTCGTTTCCCGCGCGCACGGCGGACGGGCCCGGATATGCCGCGCTCAGCCGCCACTACGCACTCGAAAGAAACGCCGGCCCGCAGCCCGCCGGCGGATGGCTGCCCGTTACCGCCGCCTATGCGGATATCGTGCCGGCAACGCCCGGCACGATCAGCTACACCAACGCCAGCCAGCCCAACGCGTTCTATAGGGCCCGGACCTGGCTCGAGACGAACTAGCCCCCCCACGATCGAGAGAAATCAAACGACGCAGCCCCCGGGAACGTCGGCTGGAACATAATCTGGAACGAGGCCATCGGCGCCGCAAAACTGCAGGTCGCACCGTCGGACTGTTTCAACGGCGTCCTCGACGACGTTCGCATCTATGACCGGCTGCTCTCCTCGAATGATGTCTGGAAACTCCGCAATCTGCCGTACTGACTGACTCGCGATCAGCCGGCCGCCGCCTGCAAGATCAAATCCACCAACGTGCCCGTCTCCGCCGAGCTCACGCGAATGTCCTTCTCAAATGTGTCGACCCGGTGCACAACCACCATGTCCCGGTCCGGAATCACAAGGATGTAGTGCCCCCGATAACCGCGCGCGGAATACGTGCCTTCCGGTAGCTGCACGTTCGGATAGTGCGGGTGCTTGTTGCAGGAACGAGCGACCCACCACATGTAGCCGTACCCGTCGCAGCTGTACAGGGTCGCGTCCGAATGATAGCGCGTGCTCTCGCGTACCCAGCCCTCGGGAATCACGCGGGTGCCCGCCCAGTCCCCGCCACGCAGCATGAGCAGGCCGAACCGCGCCATGTCGCGTGCCGTAATCTTGAACGGGTACGCCGCGTGCACCGACGCGTCGCCACGCACGTATTCGCCGTCCGAGACCTCGAAGCTCTCCATCCCGATCGGGGCGGCGATATCGGACTTGAGCGCTTCGAACACCTTGTTGCCGGTCAACTGCTCGAAAACCGTGCCCAGCACGTTGAAGTCCCAGTTGTTGTAGTACCAGTACGTGCCCGGCTTGTGGCTGCCGCGCGCCGGCTTCAATTCCTGCATACGCGGCGTCTCGTACAGCGCGTCGTGATAAATGCCCGAACGCGACTTTAAACAGTCCCGAATCGTCGCCGTCTTCTCCAGGTCCGTCAGCGGCGGCTCGTCGTCGATGCCGCAGTCGCCCAACGTCCGGTCCGGATCGATCGCGCCGCTCTCGACATACTTGCCGTACAGCGCGCTCAAGAAACTCTTGCGCGTCGAGTGCGTCATGAACTTCCGGTCGACCTCGCCCCACTCCGCCAGGATCACGCCACCCACAACAACCACAACCGCGGCGGTCGCGGTCTCCGCCGTGAACGCTTCCGCCGCCGCCAGGCCATCCGCCGAATAACCCAACGCCGACGGGTCCGCCACCCGCTCCCACGTCGCGCCCGGTACACGCTGCTCTGATAGATCCGACATCACGATCTCCCGCCCCGCTCGCCACGACCCCATCCTATGCCACACCAAGAACCGGCGCAAGCCCCGCACGCAACCGGAAGAATCGCCGCAAAAGAGCACATCGCGACATGGCCCCAGCCCAAAATGAGTTTCAACTACGAAACACGCGAAATACACGAAAGAGGGAGTCCCTTCTCTTCGCGGATTTCGCGACGTGCCGCGCCGTAGCCTTCTGGCGAAAGCGGGTATTTCGTACTCGATACTCTTCGGCCGGAATCCTCGTGAGAATAGAAGAGATTGACTGTCCGTCGCTCCAAATCAAAGTCCTCCCGCACCAGAGTGCGGGGACTTTGCGGCAACGGCACCACGCATTTCGGCCCCCGCCTGTCCCGCCATAGCCCTACAAGGGCGCCGGCGGAAGTCCCCGAGGGGGACGAGAAGAAAGGGCGGTCAGTTTGCCCCGCATGTGGGCGCGCCGCTGCTGCCGCCGCACTCGTGTGCGCGGCAGTAGCGGGAAGCCCGCCGAGCGCAAGCGAGGGAAACGGACCGAACCCCGCCTGATACGCCCGCTCGCTGCTGAACCCGATAATCGTCAATGTGCGACCATGGAAATTGCCGTCCGCTACAAGGATCTCCGCCGTGCCCTCGGGTATGCCCTTCGTCTGGTAGCCCCACTTGCGGACCGCCTTCAATACCGTCTCTACCGCCTCGGCGCCACTGTTCATCGGTAATACCCGATGCGAGCTCGTCAGCGAACACAGCTCCTCGTAGAACGGTCCCAACTGATCGTTGCGAAACGCGCGCGATGTGATCGTCAATCGCTGAGCCTGCGCCACCAATGCCGCAAGGATCTTCGGGTGGCAGTGCCCCTGGTTCACCGCCGAATACGCCGAACACGCGATAAGAAAAGACTCCCCGTTCCGTGTATTTCGCGCCGTGCCCTTCGAAGCCCGACAGGGCGAAGTAGGGTGTTTCGTAGTTGAAAATCCTCTTTGGCTGCGGCTGCGTCGCGTTGCGATACGCTCCGCGCCGTCTCGAACACGACGCAGCCCAGCACGATCACGCAACCCATTGCAGAGTCGGGGCATTGCGAGGCCGGTGCCCCCCGCGATAGTCTCCAAAAGGACGAAGGACCTCGGACCCCGGGAAAATCGCCTCGCAATGATGTGCGGCCTACGGCCTCGTTCCTGATTACGTTCCAGACGACGTTTACAGCGAAAATTTATCTTGACATTATGCCTTTACACTTGTAAATTATCGGCGTTGGGGGCAAGGCTGGGGAGGACAAGGGGATGGCAGGCGAGAGAGCCGGGACAAAGAAACTGGCGCCGACGGAATGGCTGGTGATGCAGGCGTTGTGGCGTGCGACGCGTTCGGAGCCGGAGATCACGGCAAGCGAGTTGTTGCCGGCGATCCAGAAGCGGCGGAAGTGGCATTTTTCGACACTCAAGACGACGCTGGACCGTTTGGTGCGCAAAGGCTATCTGCTGAGCCGCATTCGAGGGAACACGTGCTTTTATCGTTCTGCCGTTTCCCGGGAGGCGGCGACGGGCCGGGCGATCGGCACGTTTGTGGACAACGTTCTGGACGGGGCCTTCGGGCCGCTGGTGAGCTATCTGGCGGACCGTCGCAGTCTGACGCCCGAGCAGATCGAAGAGCTCGAGACACTTATTGGCGAGAGCGCCGGGAAGCGACGCGATGCATGAAGCGGCGGCATTTTGGTGGCGCTACACGCGTGCGATGGCATGGCAATCCTCGGTGGTACTCCTGATCGTGGGCATGCTGTACGTGCTTTGCCGCAAACGGTCTGCGGCGTTTCGCCATTGCCTGCTGTGCCTGGCGCTCGTGAAGCTGCTGCTTCCGCCCGGCCTCTACAGCAGCGTCGGATTCGGTCATTGGCTGGGTCGTGCTCACGAGCGCATCACGGAGGAGCGTTTTGTGGCGGCGCGCTCGCACTTGGCGAGCGAGCCGCTGGTCCCCGACCTCCTGGTCATGGCAACGCGCACGAACCGGATCGGCGCAACGAGACCCGCCTGGCCGTCCGCCCCACCGCCGTCGGCGCGCTCCGAGCGTCCTGCGGGGCACGGCCATCGCACAATCCTGTTCGGGGCGTGGCTGGCGATCAGCATGCTGTTCGCGCTCGGCATCGCGGTTCGCGCCTGGCGCATGCTCGGCTGGCTCAGACAAGCGACGCCAGTACGGGACCCGCGCATTGTCGCGTTACTCGGCGAATGCCGGCGCGAGCTCGGCATCCGCCGTGGCGTGCGACTCGCGGTACTACCCGGCCCGATCAGTCCCATGTTGCACGGCGTTGTGCACCCGACCATTGTCATTCCACGCACACTCACGTTCAAGCCGCAGCTGCTGCGACCCGCCCTGCTCCATGAATTGGCGCATCTCAGAAGGGCCGACCCGCTCGTCAACGTGCTGCAAGTCGTGCTGCAGGTGCTCTGGTTCTTTCATCCCGGCGTCTGGCTCGCCAACCGCCTGATCCGGCGCGACCGCGAAGAAGCCTGCGACGATGTGGTATTGGGCAGCCCGTGCATCGAAGCGAAGGACTATGCACGCTGCATCCTTGACGTGCTGCGGGGCGATACACGCCACTGCCGGATGCTGCCGGGCCTGCTCGCCGTCGCGCAGTCCTTCCGCAGGGCCAGGGCCAGGATCGTCAGAATACTCGACACGCGTCGCGTGCTGGCCGCCCGGCTCGGGCTCTGCGGTATCGTCACGCTCGCCGCACTCGGCACGTTCCTGCTGCCCACGGCAACGACACAAGCGCCGGGCAAGCCGAAGCAGCGCGCGGACTCTGAACGGTGTCCTCAGGTCCGCGCCGCGCTCGAGGCGTTCTCGGCACACAAGCGGGCCCAAGCGGCGGCTATTGCCGCAGAGCGCGCCGTGGCGCTGCCCGCGGATTTCGAGACGGTATTCGACAACGCGCTGACGCTCGACGCCGCGGCCACCGGCGCGCCGCCCGACCGGGTCGTTCACTGGCCCGGCTGGCGCGAAATCGCCGGACTCGCCGAGCCGGCGACCACCAGCGTGTTGCGCCAGACCGTACTGGAAACATGGCAGACCGCCGCCGAATTCGAGGCATGGGGCAGCAACTCGCTCCTGCTGACCTATGCCGAGAATATCCTCGGGTGCCTGCCCGAGAACAGCATCTATCTCGGCGGCAGCGATCCCGGTCGTTTCGTGATCGGTGCGTTCAACGAACTGCGCGGTGCGCCGCGCGTAACCGTGATCGGCCCCAGCGCGCTGAGCGATCCCGCATACCTGGCATACCTGCGCGAGACCTGCAGAGCCGACGTGCGGTTGCCGGAACTTGCCGACATCGCGCAGGCCCGGAAGCAAACCGCCGGACTGGCCGCCACGGCAAGAGCCCTGGCGATCCATGACCGGATCGGCAGACAGTTCTTCGAGCACAACAAACACCGCTACGCGTTCTTTGTCGAGGAAGGCCACGTCGCGGATTGGATGTACCCGTACCTCATGCCGCACGGCCCGATCCTCAAGATGAGCCCTACCCCGCTCGCCGAGCTGCCGCCCGAGCGCGTCGCCGAAGACATGCGTTTCTGGCACACCTACTGCAGCCGCCTGCTCGACGACCCGCGGTTCGCCGCCTGCCCGGCGGCAAGACACGCGTTCGCGAAGCTGCGCACCGCCATCGCGGGCGTCTACGCCCATCACGGCCTTCACAAGCAAGCGGAGACCGCCTTCCTGCAGGCCCGCAAGCTCGCGCCGCTCGCGCCGGAAATCGCGCTGCGACTCGCGCGGCTGCGTGCGGACAACGGCCGCGTCCAAGACGCCGAACAGGGGCTGCGCAGCTTCCTCGAGCGTTTCCGAACGAGCGCCGCGCAACTCGAACACCCGCGGCTGGGCACGCCGCAGGAACAACGCCGCTACCGGCACACCGCGCTCGCCGCGGTGCGCAGGCTGTTACGAAACCTTAAACAGACGACGGGCTGATTCTCGGAAACCTTCGGAGTGCGGCAGTTCAACTGCCGCCTTCATAGATCGCACAACTTGCGCGAATGTCTCCCTATGCTCATGGCAAACCGCAAACGCCCACTGTCGCCACGCAGCACCTCGGTGCCGGCCGACAGGCATAGGCTGAAGGCGGCAGCCCGTCAGTGGGCGAAGGAGGGTTGAATTGCCGCACCCCAAAGGAATTGGCGACCGCCTCGTCTTCGCCATCACCGCCATCGCCGCCTTCGCGCTCTACGCCTTCAGCCTCGCGCCCACCGTCACACTCGAGGATTCCGGCGAGCTCATCGTTGCCGCTTCCTACCTCGGCGTGCCGCACCCGCCCGGCTACCCGGTCTGGACCATGCTCGCATGGCTGTTCCAACGCGTCTTCGGATTCGCTACCTTCCGCGGCTATCCGAATCCCGCACTGGGCGTGAATCTCCTGTCCGCGGTCGCCGGCGCGCTCGCATGCGGAGGACTCGCTCTGCTGCTGAACCGATCGGGCGCGGTCCTGCTCCGGGATCCGCACGAGACGGACACCGAACCGCTCGTACAACGCGACCGGCTGGTCCTGGCCGTGAGCGCGATCGCGGCCGGCCTGATCCTGGCCCTCGCCCCCACGCTCTGGTCCCAATCCGTGATTGCGGAAGTCTATAGCCTGAACGCGCTGTTCCTGGTCGCAATCCTGCTGCTCGCGCATGCATGGCTCATGCGGAAGCCGCGCAAAACCGTCCTGTACCTCACTGCTTTTCTGCTCGGACTCGGACTCACGAACAACCAGCCGCTCGTACTCATCCTGCCTGCGCTCGGGCTGCTGCTCTTGTTCCACGCATGGCCGCTCGGCCGCGACCTCGCCATCACCGGCGCCGTCCTGCTTGCACTGCTCGGGCTCGCACGCCTGCACGGACTCGAGCAACCGCCCGCCCGCTGGGTCAAGCTCTGCACCGGTGCTGCGCTGCTGATACTGCTGCTGGCCCTGGCCCGCCATCGACCGGCCCGCCCGTTCGCCGCCGTGTTCCTGCCTGTGCTCTTCGTGATGGGCAGCCTGGCTCTGGCCAACGCCATCCCGCCCGTGCAGCACCCGCGTTCGTGGCTGTTCGCCGCGCAGATGGCCCTCTGCACGCTCGTCCTGTGCGCGGCATGGCGATGGCTGCCGGAAGGCCGAACAGCCTCGGCGCTGATCCTCTGCGTGTGCGCCGGGCTCGCATTCTATCTGTACCTGCCCATCGCCTCCGCCCGCAACCCGCCCATGAACTGGGCCTGCACCAAGACGTGGGCTGGCTTCAAACACGCAATCAGCCGCGGCCAATACAGCGGGCTCGAACCGGTGCCGGTCCTCTCGCGCGTCTTCCTGCTCCGGCTCCTGTCCTATGCCCGCGATCTGCGCACGCAATTCACCACGCCACTCGCCGCCCTCGCCTTGGTCCCGTTCGCGGCATGGCATGCCCGGTTCCGCCGGCGCCGGTTCGATGCCGCGGCCGTCGCGCTCCTGTGCGTGCTCGCTACCTGGGCCTGCCATGCCGTCGCATATCGGCTCGAATCGACCGGAACGGACGCTGTCCGAACCGCAATCGCCCGGCTCCGCACACTGCCTGTCCTGCTGCTCGCCGCATGGGCCATGCTCGGGTTCGGACTCATGTGCTGGGGCCGCCGGCCGCCGTTCCGATCCGTACGGCACGCGTTCGAAGGCAGAGCCCGGGCCTGGCTTCTCGCGACGGTGCTCGCGTTCGCCGCGTTCAGCGTCGGACTGGTCGTGATCCTCAACCCAAAACCGGATCTCCAATCGCAGTTCATCAATCGTGTCTTCTTCATCTCGTCCCACGTGCTCTTTGCCCTGCTCGTCGGCTACGGGCTCGTCACCATGCTGCGGTTTCTCACTGCGCGTGTTCGCCCGCAACCCGTCTTCGTCGCCGTACTCGCCACCGCCTTGCTCCTGCCCGCTGGGCCGCTGGTCCGCAGGTTCGACGACGAAGCCTTCCTGCGCAACACCGGCGCGCCCGGCCAGCGCGGCCATGATTTCGGCTGGCAGTTCGGGCACTACGCCCTGTGCGGTGCACCCGCGATCGGCGAGGAGTTGGCCCCAAACGAACCGCCCCCGCCCGATCCGGACTACCCGCCGCCCATGGGCCAACGCGCCATCTTCTTCGGCGGGACCGACCCCGGCCGGTTCGTGCCGACCTACCAGATCTTCTGCCCGCAGGACCGGCCCGACGTCTATCTCATCACCCAGAACGCACTGGCCGATGCCACCTACACCAACGTCATGCGCGACCTGTACGGCGCCGAAATCTGGATGCCGACCCCGCGCGACACGCAACACGCATTCCAGAACTATGTCCGCGGCGTGCAACTCGGCCGGTTCCCCGCGACAGGCAACATCTCCGTCGTCAACGGGCGTGTCTCCGTGCAAGGCTCGCAGGAGGTCATGCACATCAACGGGCTCATCGCGCGCATGATCTTCGAACGGAACCGGCACAAGCACGCGTTCTACCTCGAAGAAAGCTACCCGATCCCATGGATGTACCCGTTCCTCGCGCCCCACGGGCTGATCATGAAAATCAACCCCGAACCGCTCGCCGGGCTCGACAACGAGCGCGTCAAAAAGGACCACCGGTTCTGGGACTGGTACACGCGCCGCCTGCTCGCGAACCCGCGGTTCCGGCGCGATGCGGTCGCGCGCAAGAGCTTCTCGAAACTGCGCGCCGCGATCGCCGGACTCTACAAGTTCCGGAAACGATACGGCGACGCCGAACATGCGTTCCGGCAGGCGATACAGCTCTGCCCGTCCAGCCCCGAGGCCTGCCTGCGGCTGGCCGAACTCTTCGCGGCCACGGGCCGTATCCCCGACGCCAGACGCACCCTGACCGAATTCCTCGAGCTTGACCCCGAAAACCAAGCCGCACGCCGGTTCCTACAGCGGCTCGACATCGCGCAGCAGCGCGCCGCGCGGCGCCACGGGCTCGAACGCCGGATCGCAGTGAACGGCACGATCAAGATCGACGACGCCGTCGCGCTCGCCGAAATCTACGCAACCACACGGGCCCGGCCCGAATTCGCCGCCGGCCTCGCTCGCGAGCTGCTGCGCCGACCGCACGCGCCCGCACCCTTGCTCCGGCGCCTCGCACGCGCCTGCGCTCCGCAACACGCGCAGCTCACGGCCGCACTCTACGAACGGTACCTGCGCCGCAAACCGCACGATGTCGATACATGGCTCGAACTGGCAGCCGTACGACTCGCCCTCAAGCAGCACGCCCCCGCACGCGCCGCACTCCGCCGCGCTCTCGCGATCGGCGGCCCGCCCGTCTACGAACGCACCCGCCGCAACCCCCGGTTCGCGCGACTCTGGCAGATGCGCGCACCCGCAACCGCACGCGCACGCGGATAGACCACCCTCCACCGCCACCGCGCCAACGCGGCGGCAACGGTCGAACACGTTTCCAGGATAGATTTGCGTGTAAGAGTACGTGTACGAGTACGGAAGACGCTCTTCCTGCCGGCTTCCCATCGTCCTGTCCCAATCGTCCTGTTGAATCCGTATCTCCCAACGTACTCGTACACGTGCTCTTACACGAAGCTCTATCCCGAAACCCGCAACCGGGCAGACCCGCCGCCAAACTCAACAGTTACCCATTTGGCCCCCATTTCTGCTTGTTTCACGAACCGGCCACGCTATGCTCGTGGCACACCAAACGTGGGGACCCCATGCAAACACATCGCCAGGCACGCCTGCTCCCCGTGGCGCTCTCGCTCCTGTGCACCGCGCACGCCGCGCACGCTCAACCGCACACCGTGCACCCAACCATCCCCAAAGACCAGATCGCCCCGGAGCTCCCGGCCGACGTCAAGCAGCACATCGAACAGCTCTATGTGCGGCCGGGCAAGGAGATCGGGGCCCTGCTCGCCATGGACCGACGCGCGCTGCCCGCGCTGCCGTTCCTGCGCTCCATGCTGCACGACACGCGCGCGCTGCCGATGGCCGTCTGCATCGCATCCAGCTACGCCTCGCGCGTGCGGCCCGCGGGCAACGACACGTACGGCGGCTGGGCCGCCGAGATGATCGGCTGTGCAGCCAGAGCCTACCGCGCGACCCCGCTCACCGTCGCCCTGCGCGACGCGCTCGTTCAATCGTTGCACGACAAAGACGCGCGCAGGCGGCTCAACGCCGTGCGCGCCTTGTGCGAGATGAGCGACCCGCGCGCGCTCGAGCCGCTGCTCGCCATGCTCAAGGATCCCGACCCGCGCGTGCGCAACTGCACCGCGCGCGGACTCGGCATGCAGGGCCTCCGACACCCACGCGCCGTCGAACCGCTCATCACCGTGCTGACCGACCCGAAAGAGCAACTCGACGTCCGAAGCGGCGCCGCCGGCACACTCGGCGACCTCGAGGACCCGCGCGCTGTCGACCCGCTTGTCGCCGTGCTGCGGTCCGCGCCGCCGCAACAAGATACGGAACCTGCCCATTCAAAAACCATCTACACGCACGCTTGGCTCCGGGCCCGTGCCGCGAACGCGCTCGGCGAAATCGCCGACCCGCGCGCGCTAGGCCCGCTGCTCGTCGCGCTCAAGGACCCGGACCCGGACATGCGCGCCGCCGCCACGTCCATGGGAAACATCCCCCATCCACGCGCCCTCGCCGCGCTCGCCAACGACGCGCTGCACGACGAGTCCGGCCAGGTCCGGCGCATGGCCGCCTATTGGCTCGGCCGCGCCAAGAACCCGCAGGCGGTCGAACCGCTCATCGCCGCGTTGCACGACCCGGCCGATCCCGTACGCACCGCCGCCGCCACCGCGCTCGGCGCCATCAACGACCAACGCGCAAGACGCCCGCTCGTCAAGCTGGCGCTCCGCGAAAAGCGGCTCTCACAGGCCAGAACCACACTGCGCGCGCTCGAGCAGCTCGGGCATCACGGCGCCAAACACGCGCTGAGCCGCTTCCGCAAAATGGGCGGCCGCAAATGGCGGGACTGGTGGCAGGCCTACAAACAAGACATCCTCGGCGAATCCGCGATGTGACGAACGCCGGCTGCGGCTACTTGGGATCCGGATCGAAGGACCTTGCCGACCCTTCCGCAACAAGGGGATACGCATCCGGATGTTCGAGCGAATCCACGGACAGGTCTACGTCCAAGGCGGGCCAATGCAGATGGACCCCGAAATGAAGCTCAACGTTGATGATATCCTTGAGCCTCGCATCCAGGAACCACGGGTAGTCTTCGTAGGGCAGAAAATACTCCTTAGACCTCACGTACACCCAGACACCGTGGCTGTCGATGTGGGTCACTTCAACGTCCGAAATGTTGTCGCCACGCGTCTGCGATCTCATTGCGCCGATCCTTCACCACCTTGATCGTCTCGGATACTTGCGACTTGGACAAGCCGCAGCCCTGCGCAAGTTCCACTTCCGGTTCCAGCCAGAACTTCGCTTCACCGTCCGCGCACATCACATGCACGTGCATGCGCTCTTCTTCCCGCGAGAAAAAGAAGAACCGGTAGCCCTTCCACCTGAAAACCGTCGGGCTCATCCCCTGTAGTGTACCGGCAGAGCGACAGGAAGGCAACACCATCGGCGAGTCCGCAATATGAGCCGCGCAACCACAAGGCTACGCGAAGAAACACTGGCCATCCGATTGGTCGCAAGCTACAATCCCCGACGTGAAAAGAACCACGTTCATCATCATCGCCGGATCTTTCCTTCTCACGGCCCTGCTCGCAGTGGGCGGCCGGCTCTGGTACGTGCGCGCAAGGGCCAGGCGCTGGAAACGCATCTGCGTCGAGAACCTGCGCCTGATCGACGGGGCCAAAGAGCAATGGGCCACGGCCTGTTGCCAGAATGTATATGCCTGCGGCCCCCCGAAAACGAATGACCTGGCGCGATACCTGCCGCACAACGCGATGCCGCGCTGCCCGGCCGGAGGCACCTGCATCGTGAACCACCTGGACGGCGATCCGCTTTGCACCATTCACGGCGGCCTCGGACGTCCCGGGCCGGAACTGATGGCGAAGCTCCAGCAGATCTGGGCACAATTGGAGCCGCGGGATGTGCAGGCGACGACTCTTGGCCCACGCGGATTGTCTCTGGACGGCCCGCCCTCAACGGATCTGTCCGCGCTTGCCGACAGTCAGGTGCGAAAGCTGAGTCTGCCGGTCGAAATGGCCGTCGCCAACGCCAACGTGCTGCGACGGCTGCCGATGCTGGATGATCTCACGCTTCGCGGGCCCGCAACGCCGCCACAAACCGGCACTCCCGAGATTCCCAAGACCTACGGGTCCCCTGGCTCTTGTCCAACGAAGGACAGCAAGCAGTGACCGACGCCGGCTATGTCGCCCTGTCCAACGCATGGCCGAACCTGCCCGCCACCGTGAAACAGCGCATCGCCGCGCCGAACACCGGACACGACTGAAAATCGTGTCACGTCCTGGTCTGCGTCTGACACCCTATTCGCCGATCGCCGGGTTGGACTGAATATCCAATTCCAAAAGTGGATTCGTCCTATTTGGCCATTGGATATTCCTTGTTGGATATTGGGTGTTCCATTCCTCACTCATCATTCATCATTCATCATTCATCATTCTCCCTTCCCATCCCCCGCCCAACCCGGTATACTTCGCCCCCGATGCACCGGACCCCACGCACAACACGAACCACCCCCTCGGCGGTCGCGCTCTTCACGCTCCTCGCCTTCTCTCTCCCCCTGCCCGCACACGCCGAGAACCGGGTCCTCGCCGGCGACGACTATTTCCCCGTGGTCCGCGCCGCGCTCGCGCGCGCAAACGAGTCGATCGATATCCAGATGTATTTCATCATCGCCGAAAAAGCCAACGGCGAACCGCCCTCCGCCCAAAGCACGCCCGTACGCCTGCTCCTGCAGGAACTGATCAACGCGAGCCGGCGCGGCGTCGCCGTGCGCGTCGTGCTCGAAGACGGCAAGTTCGCCGAGAACTACCAGGCCTACGTCATGCTGCAACGCGCCGGGATCGATGTCCGGTTCGACGGGCCCGGCGAACTGTTGCACTCGAAACTGATCGTGATCGACCGCCGCATCACGATCGTGGGCAGCACCAACTGGTCGCGCGCCGCATTGCGCGATAACCGCGAAGCCGCCGTGCTCGTCGAATCGGCGCAGCTCGCCAACGAGCTGCTCGCGACCTTCGAACAGATCGATTTCCGCACGCTGCCGCCCGTGCCCGTGCCGACCGACGGACTCAAGCTCCCCGTCGCGTTCCTGCCGGTCGCCGCGCAGATGGTCCATGACCGCGCCGAGTACGCGTTCGACCTGTTCCTCCTGCTCGCGCGCGCCGCCGCCGAGCGCAAAACAAACACCGTCCCGCTCGATAGCCGGACCTACAAGAAAGCGCTCGGCTGCCGGAACGTGCGCCGCCCGCTGCTGCGCCTCGAAGAACGCTACGGCCTGATCTCCTACGACAGCGCCGGACAGCGCGTCACGCTGCGCGAACAGACCGGCCCGCACCTCACAATCCCGTTCGAGTACTGGAAGTACGGGATCAAGGACCAACTCTCGCTGCGCGCCAAGTTCATGTGGTGCGTCAACCTCAAGGAAGCCGCCGAAAGCCGGCGTAACCCCTGCTGGTTCCGCAGCCAGACCGACCTGACCGCGCGCTACGGGATCAGCCACTACACCGTCTCGCTCGGCCTGCGCGAGCTCGAACGGCTCGACCTCGTCGAGATCCTGCGCGATCCCGCGCGCTCCGCCAATCACGCGGACCGCAAGGCCAACGTCTATCGCGTCAACCCACTGATCCCGCCGCAGATCCGCGCCACACGCCTGCACAGACTCAAACGCGAACACGGCGCCGAGAAGGTCGAACAGGCCGTCGCGCTCGCCAAACAACTGGACGACCCCAAAGACCTCGACAAGATCCTCGCGTTCCTGCGCCTGATCGACCGCTACGGATGGCGCACGGTCCGCGCCGCAAACCGCAAAACCGCGCGCCTTAAACGAGGCAGCGGCCGGCGCACCGTCGAAACCACCGCGCGACTGCTCAAGTAGTACGCACACGGCCCTTTCTCAGCAAGCCGCCGTCACCGCACCAAAGCAAAGAAAGCCGAACGCGCAGCCAGCCCCACGCCCGGTAGTCGATCACT